>ERZ857965.1894-NODE-1894-length-19382-cov-3.271848_pt1 | contig 19382 bp, 19 predicted proteins | sample MGYA00519758_ERZ857965 | MGnify/ENA primary metagenome ERZ857965 (study PRJEB31778, sample SAMEA3449381) | human gut metagenome | biome: human gut; feature: human-associated habitat; material: faeces | place: United Kingdom | collected 2010/2012 ... | reverse complement strand
TAGGCCCAGGTGGCGCCGAATTGCTCCAAGTCGAGCAGGCTCGCGCCGTGTCCGATTTCCTCGTCGGGCACGAAGGCTATCTTCAGCGTGGGATGGGGCAGCTCCGGGTGCGCCGTCAGGCGTGCGAGCAGCGTCATGATCTCGGCCACACCGGCCTTGTCGTCGGCCGACAGCAAGGTGGCGCCGTCGCTGCAAACGATATCGCATCCGATGAATTGCGCCAGGTCGGGCACTTGTTCGGGTGTCGTGGTTATTTCGCTGCCGTCTACGACGCCGGCAACAAGCGGCCCGCCTTCGTAGTGCACGATGTGCGGTTCCACGTGCTGCGCCGGTGCATCGAACGAGGTGTCCAGGTGCGAGATCAGCCCGAGCGCCGGTCGGTCTTCGGAGCCGACCGAGGCGACAAGCGATGCCGTCACATACGCGTGCTTGTCGACGTGCACGTTGTCAAGGCCGAGTTCTTCCAGCTCTTTGCCCAGATAGCGTGCCATCTTATGTTGGGCGGGCGTCGATGGCGTCTCGTCTTCGTGTGCCGGGTCGGACTGCGAGTCGATGCGCACGTAGCGCATGAATCGCTCTATTACCTCGGGAAGTTCTTTTTCCATATCGTTCCCTTCGTTTCGTTGAGGCCTGACAAGGTGACAGTCCCCTTGTCATCATGCTTGTCATCATCATGACAGAAGACCTGGCGACTCGTCACACAGCGGCTCGTCACGTGACCTGCCAGGTTTCCCCGCGCTGTTGTGCCGTGGGGACGCGGCGGATAGAATATGCCCATCATGCATACAACAACGGAACACCGCACGGCGCATATGGACGACTGGCTGGCCGAACCCCAGCCTCGGCTCGGTGCCACGGGCCTGCTGGTGCTGCTGGTGCTGGGGTCACTCACTGCGCCGCTGTCGCTTGACATGTACACGCCGTCCATCCCCACGATGACGGCATATTTTCATACAACCGACGACATCGTGAATCTCACGCTGGTGGGGTACTACCTGTTCATGGCGGTTGGTCTGCTGGCATTCGGCCCGCTGTCCGACAAGTTCGGCAGGCGTCCCGTGCTCATGGCGGGTACAGTTGCCTATTGCGCGGCAAGCGTTGCTTGCGCGATGGCGCCTACCATCTGGGTGCTCGTCGGCGCGCGCGTGGTGCAGGCCCTGGGTTCGGGCGCGATGAACGCGGTGTGCACGGCTATGGTGAAAGATGCGATCAAGCCCGCCTACCGGGAGCGTATGTTGGCCGTGGTGCAGATCGTATTCGTCGTCGGCCCGGCGGGGGCGCCGATCATCGGCGCGAGCATTTTGAGCTTCACCGATTGGCGCGGGGTCTTCGTCGCGCTCGCTTTGGTGTCCGGCCTTCAGCTGGTGCTGGTCTGGGCGTTGCGCGAGACACTGCCCGTCTCCGATCGGCTGACTACGAGCGTGCCCGCGACCCTGGCGCGCCTGATCCAGGTTGCCAAGAACCCTGTCTTCATGGCGTTTCTGTTGATTACGAGCGCTTGGGAGATCGCCTACATGGGCTATGTGTCGGTGGGGTCGTATATCTACATCGACTTCTTCGGGTTCAGTGCATTTGCGTTCAGCCTCTTCTTCGCTGCGGCGGCCCTGATGGGAGCGGTGGGCCCGGCGGCGTGGATTAAGCTGTCGGCCTTCGTTTCCCGGCGGAATTTCACAACCGTTGCCCTGGTCTGCTCGCTGGCGGTGGGCATCGGCGTGCTCGTGGTAGGGAAGTTGTCTGCGTTCGTGTTCTGCGGGTTCTTCCTGATCTTCGTCTTCTTCGAGTCGGCCGTGCGCCCCTACGCGGTAAACGTTCTGCTTGCTCAGCAGGAAGCCGACACGGGTTCGGCGGCGGCCCTTATCAACTGCGTGCGTGCCCTGGTGGGCGTGGCGGGCATGTTCTTGGTGGTCGCGCCCGTCTTTCCCGACTATATCGACGCGACCGGTTGGATGATGACGGGCGGCCTTGGGCTGGCGCTTGCCGGCTGGGCAGTGTACTTGCACTGCCGCAGAACCTGACAAGTGCGGCAAGGTGACAAGGGTGACAAAGGGACAGGTCATTGACAAGGGTGACAAAGGGACAGGTCATTTGTCAGGTTATTGACAGCGAGTGTGACAAAGGGACTGTCCCCTTGTCACACCCTTGTCACACCCCTTGTCACCCACTTGTCAGACTCTCTTCCTCCGGCTTTCTCAAACATTCGCGATTGTCGTATGCCGCAATCCTCGCTCTTACCGTGTAGCGTTGTACGGCTTCTGGCGGTAGCTGCGGTGCTAGACTCTCGACGATGATGGCATCTGGACGTTGGGAGGCGCCCATGCGCAAGCGGCGATTGCAAAGCGAGTCTGGCTACTACCATGTGGTTGCGCGGGGTACAGGCAGACAGTTGATCTTCGAAGATGACGACGACCGTTTGCGTTTGGTGGGCGTTCTCCGGATGTCTGCTGCTACGTATGGATGCTCTATCATCGCCTGGTGCCTGATGGGAAATCATTTCCATTTGCTGATCCGTGCTCCGCTTGAATCGATGTCTCTCTTCATGCGGCAGGTTTGCGGTGGCTATGCGCAGTGGTTCAACCTTCGTCATCAACGGACGGGTCATCTGTTCCAGGGACGCTTCAAAAGTCAACCGATTGACGGTGATGCTTATTTCCTGCAGGCCGTTCGCTATATTCACCTCAATCCCTCGGCGGCGGGCGTCGCGGCATTCGAAGACTATCGGTGGAGTAGCTTCGGCGAATACCAGGGGACAGCTGGCGCCATTCGCCTTGCGGATACCGCGTTGCCGCTCAAGATGATCGGAGACGAAGAGGCGCTCGTGCGTTTTCATCGGGCGGCTGATGGCGACGGCTTCTTCATTGATGACGACGAACCACGTTCTGCGACTCGTGCGATGGGCGATGGTCGCGCTCAAGGAATTGCCGCGCAGGTGCTTGGCGACTTGGCTCCGAGCGATCTGAAGGCTCTGGGAAAGCCTGCAAGAAACGAGTATCTTGCTCGGTTGTGCGGGGCCGGGTTGTCGGTCCGACAGATTGAACGCCTTACGGGCATCGGCCGCGGAGTCATCCAGACTGCAAAACCTGACAAGTGTGACAAGTTGTGACAAGTGACCTGTCCCCTTGTCACACGTTGTGGTTCGGGAGAAGAAGGCGTGAATCCAGCAAGCGGAACGGCTGCATTCAATATTTGCGCAACGCTTCGCCGGAGCCGCTCGTAGGGCGCGGGTTCGCTCTTGATAAGCAGAGACAGCGCACATTTTAGGAGGTAATGATTATGCCGAGGCAATCCGTTTTCGATATGAAGGTGTCAAAGGTGTATCCGCTGCTAGTGGCCAAGGCCGAAAGGAAAGGCCGCACGAAAGCGGAGGTCGATGAGGCTATTGCATGGTTGACCGGGTATGACATGGAGACCGCCGACTTGGACGTAACCTATGCGGAGTTCTTCGATAATGCCCCTGCCTACAACCCGCGTGCGGAGATGATTACCGGATCTGTCTGCGGGGTGAAAGTCGGGGGCATTCAGGACCCCTTGATGAAGAAGATTCGGCAGCTGGACAAGCTGGTAGATGAACTAGCGAAGGGGAAGCCGATGGAGAAAATCAAAAGATAGTCTTCTCGTGCGATACGGGTGTGGCGGTTTTCGACGAAGCGGCCGGTTGCGGATCTCTCCTTGCACCGGTAAGTCCGATTATCACGTCGGCGGTTCCATTCGCCCCGGTTTCCCCACCACCCTGTCATGGGCGTGCTACTGTCTGGTAAACGGTCATATTAGTATGACTATAACGGCGAGACCGGACAGCTCGACGAAGGAGGCACCCATGGGAAGGCTTGAAGGCAAGGTTGCAGTCGTTACGGGTTCGACGAGCGGCATTGGCATCGGTATTGCGAAGGTGTTTGCGCGGGAAGGGGCGCACGTCATCATCTGCGGTCGTCGCGAAGCCCGCGGTCAGGAGGTCGCAGACCAGATCAAGGAGGCGGGCGGCAGCGCAAGCTTCCATAAGATGGACTTGAACAACCTGGCTACGGTCGACGTTCTGATGGAAGATACGGCGCGCGACTTCGGCCATATCGACATTTTGGTGAACAATGCGGCCGGAGTGGGCCTTAACGACGGTCGAGTGGACGAGATCTCGCTGGAAGACTGGGATGCCATGTTTGCGTCGGGCGTGCGTGGCGCCTTCTACACAATTAAGGCGGTGCTGCCGTACATGCGTTCCGCCAAGTGCGGTTCCATTGTGAACATCGGGTCGATGGCATCGGTTGCGGGAGACCTGGGCTCGACTGCCTACGCGGCAAGCAAGGCGGGCGTTGACATGCTGACCTCGTCGGTGGCGCTTCAGTACGGCAAGGAGAACATCCGTTGCAACTGCGTGCGTCCGGGGCTTATTGTGACGCCGCAGAACGAAGGGCACGTGTCGCAGGCGCTCAAGGACATATTCCTTAGCAACATCGAGGTCAACCGCTATGGATGTCCCCAGGATATTGCCGAGGCGTGCCTGTTTTTCGCTTCCGACGAGAGCGCCTATGTCACGGGACAAATCATCAACGTCGACGGCGGCCTGAATTCCCATGCCGCCACGGTGGCGCAGTTCCGCGCCATGGGTTCCCGGACCTGGTAGCGACATGGCGGGCGAAAAAGCCGGAATGTCGGCGAAGGAGTCGGCTTCAAAACCTGCCTGGCGCATGCGTGTTGCCTTTGAGAGGAAGATTATGGCGGCGTATCGCGATACCTATCGAGGGGATTTCGGTGCGGCGCAGATTGAAGCGCTGGAGGAACTGTACCAGGTGGGCGTATTGCGCCAACAGGACCTTGCGGCGGCCTTGAGAATCTCGAAGCAGCATGCCTCGAAGATTGTGGGTAGGCTTGAAGGGCTGGGTTATGCGCGCCTTGATCCCGATGCGCAGGACAACCGCTGCCACCGGGTATCGCTGACCGAAGCGGGGCGGGCGTTCGTGGATCGGCATATCGAGGAAGGGGAAGAGCACGTAGAGGCCCTTCTGGGCAAACTGAGTGCAGCTGAACGTGCCGAGCTGGAACAGGCCATGGACACGGTGGCGCGGATACTGGAGAAGGTCTGAGCAGCGGCTTCCAACAAGCGCTCGACGTGGGGAGCGGCCCCGGCAACGACGTCGGGAAGGATGGGGTGCGCAGCCCGCTTGTTGCCGCTTTCGCGATACCGCCTGCCAGTGTTGCCTATGCCCAGACAAGCAAACCGGTGAAGGTGAAGGTGAAGGTAAAGACCAGCACCGTTGCGCCTGTTCTGAAAAAAGATGGCCCCTACCATTGCTCGGCGCTGAAATACGGATATCGATCGCATGCCGGCATCACGGATAGATGGCATCGGGAGTGCTGATTCTTCCGAAAACGGCGAGTTTAATTTGATAATTAGCACCACGCGATTGCGACTTAAGGCATCTGTTTGCGCTCCTTTATCGCCGCCTTACGTAGAGGATATGTCCCTGGTTTCACGCCCTGGTATCGTACGTAGAAATCGCAGGTAAAGCACGGGGAGGTGCCGCTGGTGTGGATATGGATCAGATGACAATTCTGTGGTGGCGTTCGGCAGGGTTCCTCGGCGGAGAAGAGGACCCGGACAACGGCGACGACGGCGGCGGAGGTGGAGGCTGCGGATGCCTTATCGTGTGCCTCATAGTTGCGGTCGTGGTGCTCGTTATCATGCTCCAGGGTTAGCGACTCCCGTGCGCATGTGTCAAACCGTACAGGTGACTACGGTTCGCATATCGCTGCTGCCGTTAGGCGTTGGTGCGCACTTTGTTCGCTGCCCTTCTTTCAAGCACAATAGTTGCGCCTCCAAGTGCGACGATGGCAATTCCGCTGATGGTAAACCAGGTACTCACCCCAAGCGCTTCGGCAACGGGGGAGGCGATTGCCAATCCCAGGGGCATCGAAATCAGATTGATTATCTGGAATGCGGAAAAGGCACGCCCCAGTTTCTCGGGGGCAATGTTTTTCTGCATATAAGCGACAACGGGAACGTTATAGCAGGTGGAGCTTGCGCCCATCGCGCCGCAGATCAGGGCAAACGCCACCCAGCCGGCAAAGCTTCGAGGCAGTAGACCGGAGGCTATGCACGTTGCCCCCAGCGCTACCATGGCGCCGCATGCAGCGCGTATCTCGTTGCTGATATTCGCCTTTGCAATGGCGATGCCGGCTACGAGCATCCCGGTGGCCCAGCTTGTTTCCACCAGACTTCCCTCGAAGGCGCCGAGCGCGAAGTAATCGCTTGTCATGAGCGGGTAGAAGGCCGAAAGCGGCATGAAGAACACCATGAACGCAAACAGGGAGACAATGACAAGCGTAAGCGTGCGGTTTTCCCAAAACACGGAAAGACCGTCGCGCAGTTCTGCAATCGGATGCAATGTGGGGCGTGGCCCCGCTGCCCGATGGTCGGGCACGGCGACAGAGCCGAGCGCGGCAGCTGCTATAAGGGCGCCGATGAGGTCGGTTACAAGCACGGCCGGCAACGGCAGCACCGTGTAAAGGATTCCGCCCACTACGGGACCCAGGATGTAGGAGACGCTGGTAAGGGCCTGAGCCAACCCGCCTGCTTCAACGAGCGCTTGCGCGGGCACAATCTGAGGCACCATGGCCTGCATCGCGGGCGCCTGGAACGAAGTTGCCGCAGACCGAGCAGCCAGAAGAAGGATGACCGCAACCAGGGAAACGCCAAGCGAGCCCATGGCCAGGGCGAATGTCGCGGCCATGATGCCCGCAGCCATATCCGCCGCAATGCACACGCGCTTTCGGTTGCGACGATCTGCCACGATGCCCGCCACCGGCGAGAGCAGCGCTCCCGGCAGGAAGGCGGCTACGCCGGCCAGTCCCATTGCGGAAGGCGAGCCGGTTGTTTGCGCAAGGTACCAGATCAGTGCGAATTGCACGGCTGAGCTTCCCACCTGCGATACCGCTTGGCCGACGATGATAGTGTAGTAGGGACGCTTCCAGGCGGTGCCCGGCTCCGTGCCGGTACGTGGCATTTCGGTTTGCGGTTCGTCCATCTGGCGGTCTCATCTCATGTATCGTTGATACGGGACCAGGACTATAGCATGTGCAGGCAGAAACGCTCAATGCCGCGAGTTCGGAGCGGACGGACTGTGCGCTTCGCCGCCCGATGCATCACTCATGGCCGTGGGACTGTGCGCTTCGCCGCCCGATGCATCACTTGAATGTGACAAGAAATGTGACAAGGGGACAGGTCGTTTGTCAGGTTTTTGTCGCAAGGTGACAAGGGGACAGGTTGTTTGTCAGGTTCTCGGCAGATTCGGCGGGGCTACAATGGGGACATGCAATCCGCGTTTGCAACATATTTGATGGGGGTTTCCGCGGGCCACGCCTGGATGGTGGGTTGCGCGGCTTTGTATCTTGCCTGGTGGGCGGTGTTCTTCCGACCGCGGGAAAGCAAGCTGCACGGTGTCGAGTACGTCGTGGGTGTTGCATGCATTCTCGGCGCGGTGGCGTGCGGGCTGGTCGGAGTGGTCGGCCTGGCGCAGAATGCCGGCGCGCTTCCCCATACGGTCAACGGCGGCATCGTCGCACTGGTTGCGGTTGCGACATACGTTGTCTTCGCGGCTGTCACGGCGCGGGTGTTCGATCGACCGGTGACCACCGAGCTTGCGCTCATCGTGGCATGGGCGGCCCTCGAGTGGTTCGTGCTCGACGGCGTGGCGGGCACGGGCGCATCGGCGGTGCTGCCCGTCCTGCTTGTGGCTGCTGCGTGCGTATTCAGCATGATTTGCTACGTGCTCTATTATAGCCTGCACGGTTGGAAGGCTTTTTGGGACGGATGCGGCCCGCTGATTGCCGTGGGTGTGGTCTCGCTGGCCTTCGCCGCATTGCTGTAGGACCTGACAAGGGTGGACCTGACAAGGGGACTGGTCATTTGTCAGTCATTTGTCAGACTGACCCCACCCGTCCTCTTGTCACTTGGGGGGCTCTGCCCGTCTGCCATTGGCCGGTCGTGTTCGCCGGATGTTTGTCGGCAAATTAAAATACGAACGAGGGAGAACCCGCGGACTCGTTACCTGCATGGTGCGGGGATAGCCAGACATTGGATGGGGGAACGCGTGCAATATTATGCGCACACACGTGAAAATGCCGACGAATCTCAATGGCAAACACTGGAAGATCACTTATACGCTGTTGGAGAAATGGCTGCTTCATTTGCCTCATCGTTTGGCGCTGCGGATTGGGCACGCCTTATGGGCAACGTGCACGATATCGGAAAGGGCAGCGATGCCTTCCAACAGCGTTTGAGGGGCAAGCCCATCAGCGTTGATCACTCTTCGGCAGGCGCCCAGCTCTTGAAAGAGCGCTACAAACAGATCGGTACGCAACTCGCATACGCGGTGGCGGGCCATCATGGCGGTTTGCCAGATGGCCTGGTCCACGAGTCGAAAGCTGCCGAGCGAAGCACATTGCGTGAACGCTTGGAAAAGCCAATTGAACCATATGACGGCTTTGCAAGCCGCATCAGCCTTCCATCTCTGCAGGATTTTGTGGCAAGCGCACCCGATCAATTCAAAAGACAGGCTGATGGGAAGGAAAGGGTCTTCGATATCTCTTTTCTCGTTCGCATGCTGTACAGCTGCCTAGTGGATGCGGATTTCTTAGATACCGAGCGATTTGTCATGCCTGATAAAGCTCATCTGCGCGAGCGCAATACGCTTTCGCTTCAAGAGATGAAAGAAAAACTCGATAAGAGAATAGACGAATTCGATGCGACGTCTTCCAAAATCAATCGCGCACGGGCTGAAATCCGTTCAACCTGTTTGGCAGCTGCGACGGGGCACCCAGGCGTCTACTCGTTGACGGTTCCCACTGGCGGGGGTAAGACGCTCGATTCGCTTGACTTTGCGCTTACTCATGCGCTGGCTAACGGTATGAATCGCATCATCTACGCTATTCCCTTTACGTCGATAGTTGAACAGACGGCCGCAACTTTCAAAGACCTGTTCGGCGTTGATTCAGTGCTCGAACATCACAGCAATTACTCTTACGATGATGTAGACGGCGATGAGAAAAAGATTATCGAGCAACGGTTAACGATGGAGAACTGGGACGCTCCGCTCATAGTCACGACAAATGTTCAGCTGTTCGAATCGTTGTATTCGGATAAGCCCTCGCGCTGCAGAAAGAACCACAATCTCGCAAAGAGCGTCATTATCCTTGACGAGGCGCAGTCGTTGCCCGACGAATACTTGGAACCGTGTCTGGCGGCTATCGAAGAACTCGCTGAAAGTTATAGCTCGACCATCGTTCTCTGTACTGCCACTCAGCCGGCGCTTGAGGCGGTTTGGCCGTTCGGGCATTCGGCCCCAACCGAAATCGTTCCATCTTCTGAGCGTCATACCGATTTGTTCGAATCGAGGGTACAAATTGAGAACATCGGCGAGATTTCCGTTGATTCGCTTGCGGATCGCATCATCGATGAGCCCGAGGTGCTTTGCATAGTAAGCACACGAGGTGCAGCATACGACTTGTACCAAAGGGTTGCGGACTCTGGCGGGACAGATGGCGTTTTTCACCTCAGCGCTCTTATGGTGCCGAAACACCGACAGATAGTTTTCGAAGCAATTCGCGGGAGACTAGACAAGGGGCTTCCCTGCCGTGTCATATCAACGCAGCTCATCGAGGCCGGTGTCGATGTTGATTTTCCAACTGTGTACCGCGAGGTTGCGGGTATTGACTCTATCAAGCAAGCGGCAGGCAGGTGCAACCGTGAGGGAAAAAGAGAGGTTGGATACACTTACGTATTCAGCTGTTCAGATTTTTCCGTGACCGGTCATAACTGGCTGAGCCGGATGCGCATGCTGGGCCAAGAGACCATCGAATGCGTCCCAGACTCGTTCGGCGATACGGGTGTTGAGCATTTTTTCAGGGCCCGCTACGAAGTCGAAGATACCGATCGGCTGGATGTCATGGATCAGTTCGAAGAGATTCAGAACGTTCTTGATGATAGTAAACCGGGCTTTCCTTTCGAATCATGTGGAGCAGAATTTAAATTCATCAATGATAATGGCGTCACTCTGTACGTTCCATGGGACACAGAGGGAAAAGAGCTGCTGGACAATATTCGTGAGGGAAACCTCGATATACAGCAAGCACGCAGTATCCAATCCTATTGCTTGACCATTCCAATGCATCTGATGAGAAAACTCGATGAGGTATCGGCTATTACGTCGTATCCGCCGTACTTGGTGCTGGAGCCGGCAGACGATGAGCTGAAATACTATTCAAACGAGATTGGTTTACATATCCCAGATGAGGGAGGGGATTTGTTTTTAAGCATCTGATTAAATTAGGAAGGCATTCGAGTTAGAGAGGGGATAGCGGCTTGGGTTATGGGATAACGGTTGACGTTTCGGGTCCTCGAGCCTGCTTTACGCGTCCTGAGATGAAAGCGGAGCGCGTAAGTTATGACGTAATTACCCCATCGGCAGCGCGGGGGATTCTTGAAGCGGTTTATTGGAAGCCCGCTATTGTTTGGCGGATTGATTCCATCAAGGTAATCAATGAGATCAAGACCGATACGTTCAGAAGGAATGAAGTCGGAAACAAGGAGAGCTATAACAACGCACGAAAAGTATTCAGGGAAAGCATTTCTCAAGAAGGTTGGGCTGGACAGCTTGCCTTATCGGCGACCGATGACCGCCAGCAGCGCGCGACACTCTATCTGCGTGATGTTAGATACGTCATTGAAGCTCATTTTGAGATGACGGACGTGGCGGGCCCAAACGATACCCCCGAGAAGCATTACAACATCGCATTGCGGCGCCTGCAGAAGGGACAGTGTTTCAACCAGCCGTATTTTGGGTGCCGAGAATTTGCCGTTCGGGATATTCATCTGATTGAAGATGGGGACGTCCCTCCTTCGTTCTATGAGGGAAAGACGGTGGACTTGGGCTATATGCTCTACGATATTGACTTCGCTCATGGCATGCGTCCGATGTTCTTCAGGGCAAATATGGTGGATGGAGTTCTTGATATCTCTGAAGCGCGCAAGGGGGTCGTCTCATGATTCTCGATGACCTCAACCGTTACTACCTCATGAAGGTTGCAGAGCCTGGTAGCGATATTGAGAAGCATGGTTGGAGCACCGAAAAGGTGTCATGGGAATTTCGCATCGACGAAAACGGTAGTCTCATTAGCGTCCTACCACTTGGTTCGGACGATGGAAAGCGGAAATTCAAACTCATGTCCGTTCCGGTTCACGATACGCGAACATCTGCGCCGAAACCGTTTTTCCTCTGTGATAATGCCGCATATTTTATTGGGCTTGAAGCCTGTAAAAATGAACGGCAGAAGGAAGAATACGGGGATGACTTCTACTTCACCGATCGCAAACTTGAACTTTCAAGAGAGTTCCATCATGCGCGTCTCGATGGGCTCGACGATGCTGGCGTCCAAGCCGTCTTGCGCTTTTTCGACAATCAGAGCGGCGTTGCCAATCTGAGTCACGATGCCCTTCTCGCGTTAGCGCAAGGGGGATTCACTACATTTTATTATCTGCCTGATAATACGTTTATCCATGAGCGCATGAAGGTAGTAGAGGCGTGGCAAAAGTATATCGACGAAGCTCCGTGCGAAGAAACGATACAATGCGCAATCACGGGCAATGAGTCTGCGCCAGCGAATCTTTTTCCCCAACTAACTGGCTTTCCAGGTGCCCAGTCTGCCGGAGCGTCGCTGATAAGTTTCAATGATGAAGCGTATTGCTCGTATGGGCGAAAATCTGCCGATAAGGCGCTTAATGCTTCGATATCGGAAGATGCCGCATTTAATGTGGGGACGGCCCTCCGATATCTTATGCGATCGAAGAGCAATCATGTTTCATTCGGAGATTCGCAGATTGTATTCTGGACTGATGCGAAAGAACAAGAGGCGAGTGATCTGCTGTCTCTCGTGTTCAATCTCGATGCAACAGTTGGTGGGGCAAAAGAAGACCAGAATATGCTCGACCAAATTCGGCAGCGACTTATCGATATCAGAGCAGGTAGAAAATCGCCTTCGTTTGATTCGGGTGCTAACTACTATCTTCTTTGTCTTGCGCCCAATGCTGCGCGACTTTCGGTGAGATTTTTCCAGCGCGGAACGATGGGAAATCTGGAGCGATCTTTCCAGCAATATCTGAAGGACGTTGAAATGATTGGGCGCAATGGGGAGAGCGATAGACCTCGTTCGATCAGGGCGTACGTCTATCAGACGGCTGCGCTTGGCAAGGCTGAGAACGTGCCCGACACACTCGTCAACGCATCGCTTTCGGCACTTGTTCGCAATGCGCCTTTCCCTGAATCGCTCTTTACTCTTCTTCTGCAGAGGACGCGTGTTGACAAGGGAATAGGCGGTTCTGGAGGGAAGAAATACGACGCAATGAATCTGCGCGCGGCAATGCTTAAAGCATGTTTGATCAGGTATGCGCGGCAACGTGGAGATAAAGAACTTGAAAGGAGCCTGACTGTGGCTTTAAACGACGACAACAGAAATGTTGGATATTTGCTTGGCCGCTTATTCGCCGTTCTCGAGAAGGCGCAAATTGATGCGATTCCCGGAGCGAATGCGACGATTCGCGATCGATTTATCGGATCGGCGTCATCAACGCCGGCACGAGTGTTCCCCCAGTTGCTGAAGATGGCTCAGCACCATATTTCCAAAGCGGAATATGGCGCCATTGCCGATCGCCGCATTGAGCACATTATGTCGCTCATCAACAGCGAAAAGGGATTCCCTGCAACCTTGTCATATGACGATCAGGGTCAATTCTTCATTGGCTACTATCAGCAAAAAGCCGATTTCTATGCATCAAAGAACAAACAAACCGAATCCGTTGAAAGCGAAGGGAAGTAACCATGTCTGAACCGATTAAGAACCGCTACGATTTCGTCCTGCTATTTGATGTGGAGAACGGCAATCCGAACGGCGATCCCGACGCCGGCAACATGCCACGCGTCGATCCGGAAACGGGTATCGGAATCGTGTCGGATGTCTGCCTCAAGCGTAAGGTCCTCAACTACGTTGATTTGGTCAAAGGCGAAAGCATCGATGATGTTTCGGCAGAAGAGAATGCGCACGGCTACAAGATTTACGTTCAGGAGAAAGCGGTTCTCAATGACCGCAACAATCTTGCATATGTGAATACCGGCATCAAACAGCAAAAGAAAAAGCTTCCTAAGAAACTGGAGGAGCAGGTTGCCGTTACGGGATTCATGTGCAACAACTTTTTCGATATTCGTACTTTTGGTGCGGTGATGACTACCGAGGTCAACTGCGGGCAAGTTCGCGGTCCGGTCCAACTGTGTTTTGCTCAATCGGTCGACCCGATTGTGCCGCAGGAAATGAGCATTACGCGAATGGCGGTTACGAACGAAAAAGATATCGAAAAAGAGCGCACGATGGGCCGCAAGCAATACGTGCCGTACGGTTTGTATCGCGCAGAGGGCTTCATCTCCGCATCTTTGGCCGAAAAAACAGGTTTTTCTGATGAGGACCTCAAGCTTCTGTGGGGGGCACTCATGAACATGTTCGAGGATGACCGGAGTGCCGCGCGGGGTTTGATGACCTCACGCAAGCTTATTGTATTCAAGCATGAAAGCAAGCTTGGAAATGCTCCTGCGCATGTATTGTTCGATGCGGTTCACGTTGATAAGAACGCGGAGGGTCCGGCGCGCAAATATTCCGACTACGACGTTGTGGTTGATGAGGCCGCTTTGCCGGAAGGGGTAACTGCTGAGGTGTATGACTGGATTCGCCCGGCAAACTAACTTTGCTGTAAATGTTTACCGACAATGATGATTTGCTTGCACTGTCTGGGGTACAGCACTACGCGTTCTGCCCCAGGCAGTGGGCGCTTATCCATATCGAACAGCAGTGGGAAGATAACGGACTCACCGTCGACGGCAACATCATGCACGAACGTTGCCACGATGAAGATATACGCGAAAAACGTGGAGACACGCTCATCGTCCGAGGATTAAGGGTAACCAGCTATGAACTTGGGCTCTCGGGCATATGCGATATCGTCGAATTTCACTCCGACGGCCAGGGAGCCGCTCTATTCGGCGAGGAGGGCCTGTGGCTGCCGATTCCTGTCGAATATAAGCGCGGGAGAAAGAAGTCCGGCGATGAAGACCGCGTGCAGCTATGCGCGCAGGCGATGGCTCTTGAAGAAATGTTCTGCTGTCATCTCAGCCGAGGGTTTCTGTTTTATGGAGAGACGAAGCGTCGTGAGCCGGTTTCGCTCGGAGGGGATTTGAGAGGAAGGACCAAGGACGTTGCTCGTAGGATGCACGTCGATTTCGCCCGTGGGTACACACCGCCTGCAAAATGGCGAAGCGCATGTCGTTCCTGTTCGTGCGTCGATATCTGCGCTCCCGAGCTCGAGAAGAAGCCAAGCGTTAATGACTATCTGGCTGAAATGGTTTACGACTCATGACTGTGTCGCAAAATGAGGGGGTAGGCATATGAAGAAGTTGCTCAATACGCTTTATGTGCTATCCGAAGATGCCTATCTGTCACTGGATGGCGAGAACGTTGTCGTAAATAAGGGCAAGGCTGTCGCGGGGCGGTTCCCGCTGCATACGCTGCAATCTATCGAATATTTCGGTTACAAGGGTGCGTCTCCGTGGCTCATGGGCGCCTGTGTGGATCGCGGCATTGATCTTGTATTCTTTTCGCCTCATGGCAGATTTCTCGCGCGTTCGGAAGGATTACCGAATGGCAATGTTTTGCTGCGTCATCAACAGAATATCTTGTGCAATGACGCAGACTTTGCGGTCAAGACATCTCGAAATTTCATTTTGGGCAAGATTACCAATTCTCGATGGGTTCTAGAGCGAGCTATACGAGACCATCGTGCGCAGGTGGATATGGAAGCTCTCAAGAAGAAGATAGCTGAACTTATCGAGTATCGTGATGAAGCCCGCACCGCCAAAACCATCGATGAACTTCGGGGTGTCGAAGGATCCGCAGCAAGAAGCTACTACTCTGTCTTTAACGAGATGATTCTCAATGCTGACGAAACGTTTGAATTTGCTGGGAGAAATAGGAGACCGCCGAAAGATCCCGTTAATGCAATGTTGTCATTTGTCTATACATTGCTTGCCGGTGACTGTGCTTCGGCGCTTTCTGGAGTGGGTCTTGATCCGTATGTTGGATTCATGCACGTGCTACGACCGGGGAGGAAAAGCCTTGCTCTCGATTTGATGGAAGAGATCAGGCCAGCGTTTGCTGATCGCGTAGTACTGACATGCGTTAATAACAAAATTGTGAACAAGAGCTGTTTCCGAGAATTTGAGGACGGCTCTGTTTTGCTCAATGAGGATGGCCGCCGAAAACTGCTTGAAGTTTGGCAGCGGCGAAAACGCGAGAAGCTGACGCATCCGTTCTTGGGTGAAAAGGTTGAATGGGGTCTTGTGCCGCATGTCCAAGCGTTGCTGCTCGCAAGGCACATGCGCGGCGATCTTGACGGCTATCCTCCGTTCATTTGGAAGTAGGGACGATACATGCTCGTATTGGTGACCTATGACGTAAACACAGAAGATGCCGGCGGACGCCGACGGCTTAGAAAAGTGGCAAAGGCGTGTGTGAATAAGGGACAGCGAGTTCAGTGTTCCGTATTCGAATGTTTGGTGGACGCGGCTGAATACAAGCAACTGAAAAATGAACTCGGCAAGATCATTGATAAAGATGCTGATAGTCTGCGCTTTTATAATTTAGGTAATAACTTTTCTCGAAGAATCGAAACGCTCGGTAAAGACTGCTCGTACAACCCAGAGGGCAACCTGTTCATATAGCGCGAACCGCAAGCAATCATTTTTTTACTCATGCGTTCGCACCGCGATTCGGGCAATTTCGGGAGTAAATCGACGAAAACGAACCCCGATATTCCTCCCATCATGTTGATGGAAGGAATATATTGTGGTTGCTATTTATCGCAGTGCAATAAATAGCTGTCGCCCCTCGCATGAGGGGCGTGGATTGAAACATGCCTGAAATTGCATCGGTTTTCGTGATTTTGTCGCCCCTCGCATGAGGGGCGTGGATTGAAACTATAGCGTAAACATGCATCGCCGCTATGAATTCGTCGCCCCTCGCATGAGGGGCGTGGATTGAAACATTGCAACGCTTGACGCGCAGCGAAACGCCGATGGTCGCCCCTCGCATGAGGGGCGTGGATTGAAACGTTCGGCAAATTGGAGAGCGCGGACGAATGCGCGAGTCGCCCCTCGCATGAGGGGCGTGGATTGAAACCTCTTCGTCGTTGCCTTAGTTGCATCTGCTGCATTTGTCGCCCCTCGCATGAGGGGCGTGGATTGAAACCACGATCAGATGGTAGGCGTTAATCCGCTGGCAGGTCGCCCCTCGCATGAGGGGCGTGGATTGAAACATCGGGTCGTCGGCGGCGCGGGCCGTGTAATCGGTCGCCCCTCGCATGAGGGGCGTGGATTGAAACCGAATGGATGGTGCGGAAGATGTGCCATGACGGGTCGCCCCTCGCATGAGGGGCGTGGATTGAAACGTCGCATACGCCGTGCGACACGACGTGTCCGCAGGTCGCCCCTCGCATGAGGGGCGTGGATTGAAACACGTTCCATCCCGACACCTTCACCGCCGTCTGGGTCGCCCCTCGCATGGGGGGCGTGGATTGAAACTACACACGCGATACGGCAAACAACGAGGTGAAAGCGGAGTCGCCCCTCGCATGAGGGGCGTGGATTGAAACTACGGCACGATCGCCGCGGGGACCCCGATAGAGATGCGTCGCCCCTCGCATGAGGGGCGTGGATTGAAACATGTTCGTGGAGAACATCGACCCGCACTCGCTGGTCGCCCCTCGCATGAGGGGCGTGGATTGAAACCCGCACACGCACAGATGGCGGTGGATGGCAGCAGGTCGCCCCTCGCATGAGGGGCGTGGATTGAAACGAGGTTCCCACCGACGAAGAGGCCGAATGGTGGGTGGTCGCCCCTCGCATGAGGGGCGTGGATTGAAACCACATGTAGACGGACAAGTACGGCGGCATGTTGTGTCGCCCCTCGCATGAGGGGCGTGGATTGAAACTGCGCGGTCGTGATGTTAACCGCGTCCGTTTTTGTCGCCCCTCGCATGAGGGGCGTGGATTGAAACCAGACGGCCTTCTTCTTGCCGCTGGACGTGGTCTGTCGCCCCTCGCATGAGGGGCGTGGGTTGAAACACGGCCACGCAGTTCGGCGTGCCCGCCTGGGTGGGTCGCCCCCCGCATGAGGGGCGTGGACTGAAACAAGGAGTCGGGCGGGATTGAATACGGCGCTGACGTTATCCCTTGCACGAGGAATGCGGGTTGAAACGCCCACGATTGGGGTGCATGCTATTTCGTCCGCTTGTCTCCCGCCTCGGATCGGAGGTCGCTACACCCGCCGCTCCATTTCACGCGCTTCCTCGAGCTCGGGATGGCCGACTATCGTGCCGACGTCGCTGGTTCCACCGGCAAAGACGGTGCCTTTCAGCTGCGCCTTCTTGAACACCTTCAGCAAACCTTCCAGTTCGCCTATGGCATGTTCGGGCGTATGGGGGTCGGTAGACTCGGCGGTGGTCAGCAGGTAGATGTCGCGGAAGCGGTAATCGGCTGTGTACAGGCAATTCGTGCGGTCAAGCAGCGTCTTCATCTGTCCGCTCATCTCGTAGTAATAGATGGGCGTGGCGAATACCACCACGTCGACATCCTTGATCTTCTGGACTGCCTCCTCTGCCTTGTCGTGGTTCACGACGCATGATTTCGTCTTCAGGCAGCCCCAGCAGCCCACGCAAAACCCGATGTCCTTGCTTGACAGCGGCGGGATTCCACGTGATTGCCCGCCTGTTGCGCCCCTTCGGCGAATGCCTGGGCAAGCGCGTTCGAGTTGTCCTTTCGCCGCGGGCTCGTTTCCACAACCAGTACATTCTTGACCATTGTGCATACTTCCTTTTGAGATCAAAACCTGACGATGACCTGTCCCCTTGTCAGGTTCACGCGAGACCCCAGCGCGTGTTGCGCAACAGGGCCCGACCGATGCCGATGAGGTCGGCAGCTCCTTCGTCGAGCAGGGCCTCGGCCTGCTTGGGCGTGCGGATGTCGCCGGTCGGCAGCACCGCCGTGCGCACGGCCCGCCGCACGGCGATGGATAAAAAACACGAGAAGGGAACACGAGAAGGGGGCAGGTCATTCGTCAGGTTTGTGACAAACGACCTGTCCCCTCGTCAGATTTTCTTTTGAAGGCAGAAGGCGTCGATGCGGCATTAAGCCAGGTCGAGCGAGCGCGCCCAGCCGGCAAGCTCGTCGGTCCCGGCGTTGGTGGGCAGACGCCGGCCGTTCAGCACCTGCGCGCCGGGAGCCAGCTTCGCCATGCGCTGCGGAGCCTGGCCCAGACCGCTTCCGCCGCTCGTCGCGAACGGAACGATGGTCTTGCCGGAGAAATCGGCCGACTCCAAGAAGGTGTCGATGATGCGCGGCTCCACGTACCACCATACGGGGAAGCCCACGAACACGGTGTCGTAGGGCGCCACGTCGACGGGCGCGCCGGCGATAGAGGGCCGGCTGTTCTCGTCGTTCATCTCCACCGAGCTGCGGGATTGTTTGTTGTTCCAGTCCAGATCCGCCGCTGTATAGGGTACGGCGGGTTTGATTTCATACAGATCGGCGCCGGCGGCTTTGGCCAGGCTTTGGGCGGCCCGGGCAGTTGTGCCGCTGGCAGAAAAATAGGCGACTAATACGTTGCTCATGACCATTTCTCCTTTAAATATATTTCACGGTTTCGGAAAGCTCCTTGCGCTGGCTGTGATTCGCCAGAGGGCTGGCGCCCTCCGCTGCATACCCCAAGTCCAACAGCATCAGAACCTCCTCGTTTTCGGGCAAATGCAATTCCTTTGCCGCCGCTTCCGGGTCGAAGAAGTTGATCCAGCAACTCTCCACGCCGGCCGCTTTGGCGGCAAGCAGCATATGAGTGGCTACGATGGTCGCATCTTCTACGCCGGAATCGCGTTTTCCTCCCGGATATACAAAGACGTTTTCCCTATCGAACGCCACGAGCAGTACCGTGCCGGCGCCGTACCGGCAGGGAGTGATCCGGTCGATTTTCTCCAGCCCCTCGTCTGACTGCACCACATAGATTTTCTGCTCCTGCAGATTTTTAGCCGTTGGGGCCAGCCGCCCCGCCTCCAGAATAGCATCCAGCTGCTCTTTTCTGATTTTTCTTCCATCAAATTTCTTGCAGGAATACCGCTTTTTCAGCACTTCCATAAAATCCATAGACGTACCTCCACCTTTCCCTGTCATGTAAACGAGGCGTTTTTTCATATCGGCTGCGCACTCTTCCCATTGAACTCTGCCAGTATTATTTTTATTGCCCTGCTG
>ERZ857965.1885-NODE-1885-length-19431-cov-5.473059_pt1 | contig 19431 bp, 29 predicted proteins | sample MGYA00519758_ERZ857965 | MGnify/ENA primary metagenome ERZ857965 (study PRJEB31778, sample SAMEA3449381) | human gut metagenome | biome: human gut; feature: human-associated habitat; material: faeces | place: United Kingdom | collected 2010/2012 ... | reverse complement strand
ACCTTGTTTTATTTGTATATTTCTTTGTTTGGGAGTGGGTTGTGTACCTTGTTATTTGTATACTTGGTTTTATTTTGTTTGGGAGGTAATTGATTATATTTGTGTACACAGAAATACCTAGAGTTTTCTAGGCTCTAGGTATTCTTTTTATTTATCTCTTGTGTTGGGAGTGGGATACTAGATCTTCTGGGTTCTGAAGTATATCCTGTAGGTATGGGTTTATCTCTTGGATGTTATACTGGGCTTGGAACCTAGAGATGGTATCCTTTAGTTCATCTACTAGAGTATCATAAAGGTTATTGTATATTATCTCTTTGATTTTGGTTTGGACTTCTTTGTTTTGTTCTAAGGGTATTTGTCGGGTGGTTGAGACTTGGATCTCTATTGGTTTCTCTAGGTCTGGTACCGTTGGTAGGTTACCTATATAGTCTAGTCCCGTTGGTAGGTTACCTATATAGTCTAGTCCAGAGATGAGTTCTAATATTTCTTCGTTGGACATAGATAATATATAGTTGGGCTCTTTGTATACTTTGCAGGTTAGTATTTGATTACCATTCTGACTGAGGGTGATTCTTGATGAAGGATTTGTTGTTTTCATAAGTTCTTTGTTTTAGATGGTTATTTTTTCTCTTGGCATTGTTAGGACTTCATAGATAGCATCATCTATGTTGATATCGAAAAAGGAAGTATGGGAAATGATTTCCTCTAGGTCTTCCTCTTTTGGTTCCCATCCATAGTATCGGGCAATGATATAGGATTTGAGTACATCCCTGATATCTAAGTCATAAGTATCTGTATCATCGGTCATAGTAGAGAATATTTCGATTAGCCAGGTAAAGTCCTTTAAGGGTACTTTGTCTAGCCATTCCCATCCGATTGGGTATTCGTTTATTGTTATTGTTAGTTTCATGACATTAGAATTCTAAGTTAAATAATTGAATGGTAAGCATACTTGGGAATTTCCCTCCTTCGTAATGAATATTAGAAGCATTGGAGTAATTATAGAAATTATCCTTTAGTGATATCTTAAGAATATCTAGTAGCAATGGATATAATTTGTACTGGTTAGCCCTTAACCATTCGTTGTATTCTTGAATATCGAATTCTGAAGTAAAAGTAGCAGAGAGTTGGATAAAGGGTTTATCCAAAGAATCTGGGTTATGGATATTTGTCTTAAGCCAAACCTTGGAAAGCATGTGGGATTCCTTTTGCATTAGGTTGACTGATCCAGTATTTTGCCATTGTTCGTATTGGTAAATTGTGATACCGGTTTTAAGGGCTGTTGTAATGTTGTTCAAGTTCATGACTGCCTAAATTTTAAATGAATAATATATTTCTTTTCTCTGATGCAAATTTAATACTTTATTTTTAAATATGCAATATCCCTGATTACTTAGCTGAGGCTTCTATTGGGTATCTGATAGAGCCTTTTCTGGATAAGGAAGAGGCCATTAATGGATTTTACATATTTCGCATCTTTACGGAAAGCATCTGGATTCTTTTTCTTAAACTGATGCCACCAATCATCATATTCTTCAAGGGTTTTGAATGCCTTGTTTAAATCCTTAGTGGGACCTGTTAATTGAATGGTCTTAGGCCATACTTTAACATCTATTCTCTTACCTTCATCGAAATATATACGAGATGGTATAATTACTTCATCTGGACCTGGATATGGAGTTGTGCTCATAATTTCGTTATTGTAAAAGTTATGTAATTGTCTTTAGTTATCACAAATGTAATGATAGCATTACCTTGTATTGAAATAGATAGAGATTCAGGAGTATCTGCTAATATGTAGTAACTTAAGAAGTTAGCTCTAAGCAAATTAGTAAGTACTTCCCTTAGTCTGAACAAGGTACAATTATCAGGATTACCATAAATTACTGATTGAAGGTATTGGTCCTGATGATTAAGATGGTACCATCTTAATCTAGCCAAGTTTAGTTTCTCGGCTAGATCAAATTGTACGATATTTAAAAGTCTTCTTATGGGTGTCATACTGTAAATGTGATTTGCATTATGTTTGAAGATATTCTGTTGATAGATTTGATATTAGCTTCTCCATCGGTAAAGTTCATGGCAAAGCTTACCAGAGCATCTGCAGCACCGTTAGAAGTATCAGGAGTTTGAAATAAGAAAGAGTATATTGCAAATCCGTCCTGTTTAGATATCATTGCAGATAATGCTAAGCATTGGTTTTCAACGTAGGCATTAACTAATAGATTCATTAAATTGTTGCTGTAATCTAGGATTTCCTCTAAGTCTAAGGAAAATAATCCTTGGATTTGAAGACCTAGGTTAGTAACTAACTTGTCTAGATGTTGTGTGGTTTGGAAGGTTTCATTATTTTTCATAAGTCTAAAATTTTAAAATGTTATTAATTATTTTTCTTATACAAATATAAGCACTTTAAATTATATATGCAAATTCTGGAATACTAAGCTGAGGATATGTGTAAACGCTAAGAAAGGCAGATAGTTAGTCTGCCTTTCGAATTTATACTCTGTATCGGATTAAATTCCATTTATCGTTTACTAGCCTGAATATCCAGAGATAATGGTTAGTGAACTCTAATAGCTTACTGTATTCAGAGGTTTCAAATACCAAGAGATCTGAGTTCTTTTCTAGGATATTGAAATGGATAGTTTTATTAGTACCCTTTCGAAGGATTTCTCTGAGATCATTCTTTAGAGTATCATCCGAAATGAACATATTATATTGTTCTCCCATATAATCCAGATATTTATCCCTGATATCTGGATATATTCTAGACTGGCTTACGTTAAACTGTTTCGTTTTCATCTTGATTTTCTTGATTTATGTTACGTTCGATAATGTTTTGAATACATATTCTTTGGCCCTCTTCTTCTGTCTGGTCCAAAATATAGGTAAGAGAATGATTAAAGAATAACATATCTGTATCGTAATTCCTCTTGAATACCAGCAATTCGAATTCCTTTAACCAATTATGCTGCATCAGCTCTAGTATCTCCTCTAAACTGGCATGGTCCGTATCCATATATCCTTGGCATTTATACCAGATATCTGTAAAGACTCCAGTAATACATTCTGGTATCTTAAATCTGTCAGATACTTCATGAGCTGGAACTAAATCCTTAGCAGCTTGGTATTTTTCTTTGGTTATTACCATGTCTGATTTACCTGATAGCTTTCTACTGAGGTTAACTATGAGTGGTATCTTATAGTATAATAGGTAAGGTTCTTTGTCATATACCCAGTATCTGCTTTTGTATTCCTGATAGATTAGTACATAAGGCTTATCTGAATACATGCCAAATAGTCTCATATAGGCAGATAGGTAATTCTCTAGATCTTTAGCACATTGTATATTCTGGTTGAATACTATCTTAGTATCTTCTAGGTAGATTAGATTCAGGGAATAACTTAACTCTGGTTCCCGTTTACGAAATCTGTTGAATAGGTTTTTGATGTTCATGATGTCTAATATGTAAAATTAATGAATACTGTTCTGGTTCCTTTGAAGAAAGCTTCATGATTGTAGTCTTCGTATTTATGACAAGCATAAGTTTTAGAAGACCTATCATAATGATCTCTTACCCATACTGGACTGGATTCAGAGTCTTTTAATCTGAATAGTGTACCTGGTTTAAACTGTTTTAATGTGGTTTTATCCATAATCTTATTATTTATTTTGATGCAAATTTAAGAATAATAAATTAATTATGCAATAAACCTCGATTACCTGTTGAGGAATTGTTCAGCTATTGATGTAGGCTCTTTTTCTTCATATTGCTCTTCATCTAAATACATATCTATCTCTGGGTCTGGATCCTCGGGATCTATGTTAGCTTCTATCTCTCTTCTTAATTCATGGTGTTCTCTTGAAGAGAGTTCCATAGCTCCCTTGTAATCATCGGTAATTTGCCTCATCTCTGCAGTATTCAAAGTAAGGCCCTCTTTGGTAGTATCAATTCCCTCTTGCTTAGTAGCAACTACCTCGGGTAAAGAAGATAAATCATAGTGATCTGCCAATAATTTGGCTTCCTGTGGCTTGTCTATTATCTTTTGAGATTCTAGGATAATCTTTCTAGCTTCATCTAGTGATATACCTTGGTTCTGATTCAATTGATTATTCTGGGTATCTCCAAATTGATTAAAGATATTGGTAGTTCCTCCACCCATAAATGTACGTATGATGGATTGCAATGAAGTAGAAGAATCCAGTTTCATCTTAAGAGCTTTATTCAATTCAGCCGATATGAATGGAGTGTAATGCCCTCCCTGAGATTCCCTTAGGATGTTTACCTGATGGGATATCTCCATTCTATCTTCTAAAGCCCATGCTACTTGTTCTCCCAATAAAGCCTGTAGCATTTCTTCCTGTCTTTCTTTATCCCAGAGCTTAGATTGCAATAATCTATCTCTCATAAATACTCGTATGTAATTGATATCTATACCTGTCTTCGTTGAGAAGGTATTAATATCATACATAATCCCACATAGCATACCATTACCCATCAACCAGTGATTGATAATGTAGTTGTATACCTTTTGTAAATCTTCAAGATTCTGACTCTTTTGGTATTCTGCTGCCATTGCAGTAGTTCCCATAGGTCTAGGAAATCTTTTTATGTTGTCTTTTGCCATTATACAAATATTCTTTTCTTATATCCTTAGATTCATCATATCCAATCCTTTTAAGAGGACGAGCTACGTATAGTTGATAAATATTAGAATACCAATAACCAACTGCTATATTGAGTTCTTTATTTAAAGCCAAAATGAATTGAGTATCGGTAATCCTATCCCTAATAAATATCCAGGTATAATTTCCTTCAGGGTTGGGAACCTTGTTATAAAATTCCCAACCTTTAATTACCTTAAAAATATTGCCATGAAGGTCAACGATTTCCTTTGCCATAATTGCCTTTTTTACCTCTCGAGGATTTTTTGTCTTGTTCACTAAAGTTATTTTTCATTTCCTCTATCCTTTTTTGTGTTTCTGGGTACCAGAGTTTTCTTAGGGGCACTACCTGAGTTGCAAAGAATGCCTTCCATAAATTCTGGGATAAAGGTCTTATACTTTGCCGACTGATTTCATTAAATTTATCCTCGAAGTGTTTTACTACCTTTTTAAAATCTGAATAATATATGTGACCAGTTACTAGGTTTATCTTTTGTTGCCTTTGGCATACTTCTAGTAAATCTTCTCCCATTTTATTCATAAACTCCCCTCTATTAAATTGGAAGTTCTCTTGATCTAGTCTAAATATCTTTACGTAATCTTTTGTTTCCATTATATTATATCTCTGTTTCTAAGTGTTTAACATCATAGGGTAATACCTGAAATAAGTATCCCCTTTTATCATCTTCGTAATAGGATGACCATAATCTCCCTTTTAATCGGTATAAATCCAAGTCATAAGTTTTCTTGGGTATACCTGTGATAAATAATTTGTGATTGCCTCCTGGGTTAACTTCGAATTCCCACTGGGTAAAATTTCCTATGGTACCATAATCTGGCAATTTATTTCCCAGTAAGGTTGGTAAGGCAATATCCTTTACCAGAGTTTCTTTGGGGACCCTTTTCCCATTTACCCAGATCCCCAGTTGTGATTTACCGATATATACATCTTTTACTATTTCTCGAAACATAATTCAATGATTATAAATTTGACACCTTGACCTAATTCTAAGTCATTTACTGCATTAATATCCCTAGTATTATGTTGAAGGTTTCTTAAAGAAATTCTAGAATCTTTCGATATCCTATAAGATCTTCTTACCAAGAGCAAGGCATTTCTCCAACAAGCAACCATAGAAGATACTGGCCCAGAAAATAATACCTTGCTGGTCTTATTTATCTCTACCATTTTTTCTTCGTATAGTTTTTGACTCTGAAGATACCATACTTTTATTTCTCTTATGTTTTCTTTTCTTCTTTCTAGAATCAGCTTTGACATAGTCTTCTATTTCTTCAAGTTTACCCAACAATAAAAACCTTACGAACATATCTATAGGCCTGAAAAAGTAATTTCTTATATTCTCAGTGCCTAGATAATAATCGTATACGATAAAGAATTTTTTAATCTTTCCGTGTTTGAGAGATCTTTGAACAAGGTAATTCTTTACACATCTCTTGTGAAGTTCTACCATGTCCTTTTCCTGTTTTTCCATCTCCTTATCGGAGAATATTCGATAGTCCATAACCAAAATAAATATGGGACTGGGAATTTGAAAATAGCAAACTAATGTGTTCCCAGTCCCGGGTTAACAAAGGATTAATTATACTGCTTCATCTACCTTCAGTACTTTTTTCTGGAAGGTAATATATTTATTTTGGGCAGACTTGTATTCCTTGGAATTATGATCTTGGATGCGAAGCATTTCCCTTTCCAATTTGCGGAGTTCATTGCGAGTCTGTTGTCTCCATTTCTTTCTTGAGAGAGTATCGACTACATCTTCCGGATAAATGTATTTTACTTCCCGGTTTGATATAACCTGTTCGATGATGTTGGGTTTTTGTTGTTTGGCAACTTCCTTGACAACTTCTTCCTTTTTAGTAGAAGCTTTCTTGGTAGTAGTTTTTACCAATTTTGCTTTGGGTTCTTCCTTAGCCTTAGATTTTTTAGTTTCTTTTGGCTTTTGTGTTTTAGAAGCCTTGACTTCCTTCAATGAGTTAGATACTTGGTTGTTAATTAACTTGTTCAAATTTACTTTTTTCATAATTGACTAATTTAAAAATGTTACTTAATTAATTTCTCTATGCAAATATAAGAACTATTTTTTAAATAGAAAAATATTTCTAATTTATTTTATCAATAGCTGAGGATCCCTAGTCGAGTAGGAAATCAAAGATTTCATCTGGGTTCTCATCTAGGTTTTCAGGATCATCATAGTAGGAATCTAGGCCTTCAGTAAAGATATCATATTCTGAAATAGATGATGATTTACCATATCTCTGATTATACTGTTCTACGGTTAATATAGTTACCTTACTGGGATCATGTTCATATTTTTCAGCATAAGCAGAAGCTTCCTCCGGTGATAAAGGTTTATCGGAAGTGAATACTTGGTAATATACTCTGGGTTTAGTATAATGAGCATCTAAAGTTACTTGTTGATAACCAGATTTCCTTGCGGTAAATATTATATTATCTGGAGTAACTCTTACTAGGAAAGCATATTGGTATAATCTCCGATTACTAAGAGAATCCTTTAGTTTCTTTATAGAATCTACTTTAGCAAAGAATATAGAATCTCTTCTTTTGCTTTCCTCATACCGTTTTACATTTCTAATAGAATCTTCTCTACTCTCCTTTACATAAGGAGGAGTTACCCTCCGGGTACTATTGGTGTTGGTAATAGTGAATCCCAAAAGAGTAACTCCCAGAATGGAAAACGGAAAAATAATATGTTTAGTTTTTGAGTTCATATCCTGTAGCTTCATATTGTCCTTTGATATGAGAATTAAGATATCTCCCTTTAGATTCGGCATTCATTAGTTCTTCGAAAGTTTTTCTGGGAACTAAATCATACCGGTAAACTTTGTTGCCCTTAAAAGCAACCCATAAGTGTTTGTTTTTGTTGTCATACCCAATACCTTCTATATTAGAAGATTCTACTGGATTCATTTTAATACCAGTATTCAGGGTAACTGATTCAAGATATTCTTCTCTGTCCATAATTTAAAGTTTTAAAAGTGTTAACTCCGGATGTAATACGTTGGTATATTTTTGAATGATTGCCCATGCTCCCAAAACTCCTTGAGAATTATCTATTATCCATTCTTCCTCCATTTTCCATAGGATATGAGAGCAGACGTATAATTGATACTCTGTAAGAGTTTTTATAAGTTGAGGATATTTTATCATATCTGAATAGAGTTTTATCATATTATCTAATACTCTTCTTATTTCTCCTTCTTCAATCTGAAGAAGTTTTTTAAGAAGGTAATGATCGGTATCCCCTAAATTTTTAGAGATATGAGTTAGTGCCTCAACTTGGATTTGGGCAATGTTCTTAATAACCGTCTTGGTTTCTGCATCCATTTTTTCTTATTATTTATTTCGTTATACAAATATATAAATTTTATATATAATATGCAAATATTGCTGAGGTAGGTAATGGATTATACTAATCTATTGAAAGATCTTAAGCTAGGGTTTACAATCCTTCTTATGGTCAATCTTGATACCTTGAATTCGTTAGCTAATCTACAAATCTTTTCCCTAGATTCATATCTAAATCTAATTTCTCTTCTTTGAGCTTTAGATAATTTAGCATTTGGATTAGCAGCACCTCTCCTAGATATACCCTACATTGGGTTTTTATTTCCCTTGAGAGTTCTCCCATCTCTAATACATTGTTGCATATTATCTTTCTGTGTTCCCCAATAAAGATTCTTATACCAATTATGAGTTACTACATTATCTTTATGCCATTCACTATGAGTTAATTTACCAGATTTATGATATCTGCTCCATAAAGTACCTAATCTACTTATATAATAACCTTCTAAACCTGGTATATTATCTTTTTTCATTTATAAGGTCATTCTTGAAAATTAATCCATCCCTACCTTTCAATTTCTCATATACTGAATTAGGCAATAATACATCCCTAGACCATCTCAAAAAGAATTTTGATGGCTTCTTTTCTTGATTAAGGATTAATTGTCTCTGTTCCGTAGAGAATTTTACCCTTTCCTCTTCCAACATAAATGTGGGTAGTTTAGTGAATTCTGCCTGAGAGAATGATATAGTTGATTTACCAATGGATGCTCTTAATGGTTTCTTCCTTTCTTTATAAAGGTACGGAACAATTTTCTTCGATGGTCCACCAAGGATGCTAAAACCGAAGATGACCATCGGATCGAATTTATCTGCCTTTGGATCTTTGGCCCGTTTGATACATCTTGCCATCCAGGAGTACGAATTTGGATATTGCTTATTGTCGGTTGCTTCTCCAACATCTTTCTTATCGAATTCAAATCCGGGAAAGTGATAAAGAAAGTCCTCTGTAAGGATGAATACAAATCCAAGATCTCTCAAATATTTAATAATATCCTGTTGGCTTTTGCCTTCATTTACCATCTTTTCTACATCAGCAAGGATATCTTCTCTTGGGGATTCCAATTCTTTAGATTGAGTATTAGAGGGTCTTCCCCTACCTGCAGATTCTTTGATTGGTAAGTTACCAGATAATTTATCCAAGTATTCTTTGAATTGAGAAATATCTTGTTGATTAACAAGGGTTACTTCTATTCTTATGGGACCTTTATGTTGTACCTTTGGACCGGCATACATCTCAGTGCAAGCATCTACTAATCTATCAGATAAAGGATTACCATTTTCTGAAAGTGTAGTGATACGCAGTTTGGGTTTGAATATTTCTTTTTCTTCTTTCATAACTTTAGAGATAAAAAGGGCCTGGACAAAAATTATTGCCAGGCCCAAAACTACTAATAACTAACAAAACAAATATAAGAATGGAAATTAATCCTCGTCTTTGGCCTTTTTCTTCTTAGAATCTTTGGCCTTTTTATCTTTCTTAGAAGGCTTATCCTTTTTGGATTCCTTCTTAGGTTCTTCCTTTTTGGATTCCTTCTTAGGTTCTTCCTTCGGCTTAGATTCTTTTGGAGTCTTACCTGCAGCCAATTTTCTCTGAGCCATACGATATTTCTTCTTTTCTTCGGAAGTCATTTCTCTTCCGTCTACCAAAGGATAATCGTATTTAGTTGCTGTTCTACCTGAACTAGCTTTTTCCTTTTTCTCTTTTGCTTTAGCTTCCTTCTTAGCTTTCTTTTCATCCTCAGAAGCCTTTTTCATTTTTACCAGCTTCTTCTGATTAGAAGTGTCTTTCTCAGGATATTGGGCAGCAACTTTATCTCTTTCCTTGTTAAGTTTTGCCATAAGTTCTTTTACTACCTTACCATGAGTTTTGTCCTTTGACCAATCCTTTGCAGGATCCAGGTTATTTTCTTTCAGGTAGTTTTCCAAAGCCTTTGCAGCTTTTGTGATTTCCGGAGTCTTATCAGCCGGTTTCTTTGCTTTTTTAGCAGGTTTTACTTTCTTTGTCATATCCTTATTAATTTATGAGTTTATATTTACCTATAGAAATGAATCCGGATTAAAGGTATGGATTTCCTTGATTTCTAGGATTTTTAATTCAATTCCTTTTACCATTGCACAAGTATGAAGATAATCAGATATCTCTCTTTGGATTAATCCTGAGAAAATACTGGTTTTAGTTTCATTTCCCCATATATATTTCACTTCTAGAACTGGATTGTTAAGAATATCTTTTACTCTTTGTGATAAAGAATAAAGTTTTCTTTTCTGATATATAATATGGGCTTGGTGTTTCCTATATTCACCCATCTTACTTTGCTGCAAGGATATATGGGCTTGGTATTTATAGTATTTGATATCCTTGTATATTTCAGCAATCTGTGAAATTAAGGATGAGAAGGATCTTTTTTCCATTGTGGCCTTTTTATTTGGGATTGATATTCTAAAATCATTTCCTTAGCTTCTGATATTATGTTTTCTGTTAATTCCCTTTCTGGGGGATTTTTGCATATTTCTAGAAATGAAGTATAATCTTCTATCAGATTATTAAGTGCAATGATTTGTATATTCTTTCTTATCTCCTCTTTGGTTACCATAGGTTATGAAAATAAAAAGCCCATCACCTTTGTAAGGCAATGGGCTTTGGATAATTGATATAATGTATAATCGTTATGGAGTTTAATCTTCGTTTTCTTCAGAAGTTTCTTCTTCGTTTTCTTCCTCGTCAGTGTCTTTTTCTTTCTTTGACTTCGGAGTAGTGATAATACCATGTCCTTTCTTTGACTTAATTGCCAATTCTCCGGGAACAAAAGCAACCGATGTGTTTACTGGAGCACCATCTACTACCAATACTGAAGTTACCAATACTCCCTGAGCACCTTTCTTTGTTTTGATTGCATAACCGAAGTTCTGAACTTCTGAGTTATCAGAAATCTTGATAACATCGATTTGTTTACCGTTCGGTCTCTGACCTGCAGGACGGTTTTTGATAGCTTCCATACGAGCTTTGCGTTTAGCTTCTTTTTCAGGATCTTTTTCCTTAGCACCCTTTTTCTTGGTGTCTTCTTTTTTCTTTGCCATAATCTTAATAAGTTTTTAAAAGTTGTGTTATAAATAAGTTGTGACTTCTACATAACCTAATAGTAGTTAATTTTTAGGGTAGGAGATGATTCCTACCCTTTATGCTAGGTAAATGGGTTATTTTTTACCCTTTTTACCTTTACCCTTAGCTTCTTTTTTAACGGGCAATTTGATACCTAATTCCTTGGCAATTGCTTTACGGAGTTTCTCAATGTCTTCTTCATCGAAGTCGTCTGGATCAGTATCAAGGTCTTTGTCATCGCAAACATCTTCCAATTCTTCGAAGTCCATTTCAGCAAGAGCTTCTCCAGTCAGTTCTTCCTCTTCTTCCTCCTGAGCAGCCTGAGCACTCTTACCTGTGAATGCTGCCGGCTTTGGCTCTGCCTCTGGAGCAGCCTTTGGTGTCATCTTGAGCTTCTGAGGTGCATCTCCGCCCTGCGACTTCATCTTAAGCTTTGTTATAGGATCCGCCTCAACTGCAGCTTCAACCTTATTTGCAGCCTCAGCAACCTTTGCACTTGATCCGCTCTTGAGTGTCTCCATCTCTTCCTTGAGCTTGGCAAGCTCAGCCTTTGCATTTGCGATAACCTCGTTAGCCTTCTTCTTAGCGTCGTTTATTATCTTGTTAGCCTCAGCATTTGCTGCGTTGGCTTCCTTCTTGGAACCAGGAGCAGCCTGCTCGAGCTGCTTCTCAAGCTCATAAATCTTTACGCTGTTCTCCATAAGGTTCTTCTTTGACACTTCGTTCTCTGACTCAAGAGCTGCATACTTTGTCTCAAGTTCTGCATAATCTTCTGCAACTGAGCGCAGGAAGCTGTTAACCTCATCCTTATTATATCCAAAAAGTCCTTTTTTAAAGGTTTTAGATTCAATCTGATCCTTTGTCATTGTATAGTTCTCCTTTTCAGTATTAGTTCTCTCTATAATATTATCCTTTGCATATAGAAACTCCACTTGTAATTATATTAACAAATATTCATTTTTTCAACAATATTGTTGGATTTTATAAAATTTTCCCAATATATTACAATTTTTTCGGCAAATCATGGATATATTACAATTCATTACTGTCAAGTAATATGGTAAATGGCCCATCATTGGACAGATCCACTTTCATATCTGCGCCAAATTCTCCATGTTCCACCACAGGAACAAACTCACGGCATCTTTCAATTATATACTCATACATCTCATTGGCCATATCAGGCGCTCCTGCACCAGTAAATGATGGTCTGTTGCCCTTCCGGCAATCTGCGCACAAGGTAAACTGTGAAACGATCAGGAGTTGGCCGTTTACACTGTTTATGTCAAGATTTGTCTTGCCATTTTCGTCGGCAAATATCCTCATCTTCACAAGCTTGTTTATCATCTTGTCAGCAATCTCTTTGGTATCCGAATCGTATACTCCGACAAAAACCAGAAAACCTTTCTGTATGCTGCCGATCACTTTGCCATCCACCTCTACTGATGCGTGATTTACACGCTGTATAACAAATTTCATTTTACGGATCCTTTCATAATCTTTTTACAGACTATTTTTTCAACAATATCATTGGGACAGTTCTTTTCTGGTCATACTATCTGTCCGACATGCTTATCGCTTCTACTGCAACACTGCCGCCTCTTACAACCTCTATCCTGTTAGGGAAGCTCTCCTTGAACAGCTTTATGGCATTGTCGTTCTTTGCATCCGTCTGGACACACTCAACAAGCACAGATTTCTTATTATAATCTGTTATCTTATAGCCAAATGCATTTGCAATTCGGAACACCTCGTCCTTATCTTCATTTGAGCAGCTATTGACCTTGACATATAAGATCTCGTTGTTGTGGATTGCAATATCTGTGTAGTCGACGACCTTGATAACCTCAACACTTCTATTGAGCTGCTTTTTCACCTGCTCAAATGTCCTGTCATCACTGGTGAAACCGATGGTCATTCTGGATATTGTCTCATCCTCGGTTACTCCAACGGTTATAGTATCTATATTGTATGATTTGCTTGAAAACAAACCTGAAATTCTTGCAAGTACACCTACCTCATTCTCTACGAACAGGCATATCCATCTCTTCTTTACGCTCATTCTATATACCCCTTTCATCTGGATAATATACAAATCTATATATGTACATTCTATTACCAATATAAAATCAATTTATCAATATCAGCAGTCAAGTATCATGTCATTCAGTGACTTTCCACCCGGAACCATAGGAAATACGTTGGCCGTAGGATCGATGAAGAATTCTATAACTGTAGGTCCGTTTGTATTTGCCCTGGCAGCCTCAAATGCCGGCCTGATTTCCTCAGGCTTTGTAACTCTGATGCCCTTTGCATCATAGCTCTCTGCCAGTTTTACAAAGTCAGGAGAATACTTTGGACAGCATTTATCCGGATTCTGACAGTCTCTGTTGCATCTTCTTCTGTATCTGAGACATGTACTGCTGTATCTCTTATTGAAGAACAGCTCCTGCCACTGGCGTACATTGCCGAGATAGCCGTTGTTCAGTATACAGAGGGTAACAGGAAGCTCAAGCGCAACAGCTGTAGCCATCTCCTGAATGTTCATCTGGACTCCGCCGTCTCCGGATATACAGATAACATCTTTATCCATGTTGCCAAGCTTTGCGCCTATGGCAGCAGGAAATCCATAACCCATGGTTCCAAGACCTCCAGAAGTTAAGAGCTGTTTGTTCTCGTCTATATCAATGTACTGCGTTGTCCAGAGCTGATTCTGCCCAACATCAGTTGTAACGATGAGATTGCTGTACATATCGTTTATGGTTCTGATGATAGCCTCAGGGGTCACACCATCATATCTGTTCATGTTGATAGGATACTCAGCCTTGACATTCATAATGTCATCCACCCAGCCTTTGATATCAAGAGGTTCTGCATATTCAAGCATCTTGGATATGGCAACCTTGGCATCAGCAACGATAGGTATATCTACCTTTATATTTCTTGATATGGACGCTGCATCTATATCAACATGTATGATCTTGGCATTCTTGGCAAATGTATCTATAGTACCTGTTATTCGGTCATTGAATCTACATCCGATGGAGAAAAGAACATCGCTCTCCATGATAGCTTTGTTGGATGCCATGTTACCATGCATACCAATGTTGCCTACATAAAGTGGATGGTCTGTAGGTATAGCACCTTTTCCCATGATAGTTGTGACTACAGGGATACCTGTCTTCTCCGCAAGCTGCTGCATCTCTTTTCTTGCATGGGCGATATTTACACCACCGCCACAGAGAAACACAGGCTTCTTTGCATTCTTAAGCTCCGCAAGGGCTCTCTTGATCTGTCCGACATGTACGCCCTCTGAAGGCTTGTAACCTCTGATATTTACTTCTGTAGGATACTCGTCACTTCCCATGGCAAGCTGGATATCCTTTGGAATATCTACAACTACAGGACCTGGCTTTCCGGTTCTTGCTATGTAAAATGCATTTTTAATGATCCTTGCAAGATCTTCTCTCTTTCTTACTGTTACTGCATACTTACATATGCTTCTTGTGATTCCAACTATATCAACCTCCTGAAAAGCATCATTTCCAATAAGGTTCATTGGAACCTGTCCTGTAAAACATACCAATGGCACGCTGTCGTAGTTGGCTGTGGCAATTCCCGTTACAAGGTTTGTCGCACCCGGACCACTTGTTACCAGACACACTCCAACTCTTCCTGTTGAACGTGCATATCCATCTGCTGCGTGGACAAGCGCCTGCTCGTGTCTTGGAAGTATCATATCGATACCTTCTGCATCATACAACGCATCAAACAGGTCTATCGCTGTTCCACCAGGGTATGCGAACAGAGTGTCTACTCCCTCTTCCTGCAATGCTTTTACAAACATCTTTGCTCCATTGATCTCCATATCTTATACCTCCTGTAAAGTTCATGATAATCTAGACTTACGCCTCGGGATGTATATATGCACCCCATGCATAGAAAAAGCCCTAAGCGCAACTGTTTTACGCTTAGGGCGAATATGTTCATATCCGTGGTACCACCTAAATTCAGACAAATGTCTGCACTTATCAGATACTATAATAAATTATCACTGTAATCATTATTAATATCTTATTCCTGTAACGGGGAAAACCGTTGAAACCTACTCGACAACAGCCGACAAATATGTATGCTGCAATCTTTCAATCCACTGCTCGAAGGCTACCTTCCACACATTCCTGATGAAGACTCTCACCACCGTCTTCTCTCTGTTGATCGGGGGGATGCATGTACTCCTCCTCGTCATAGCATTTGACTATTTCCCGGTCGTTTTACGACCCTTAGATGTGATTATTTTATCATTAACATGAAGATGTGTCAACGATTCTTTTACTTGCCCGCCAGCAGTTCAAACCAGAACACATCATAACCTGCCGCAGCGGCAACTCTCTGTGATGCTATATGTGACATTCCTGTGCCATAATATGGAATTTTGCCACACCTGAGTATATCCTTGGTCAGTTCAGATACCAGCGATGTACCCACATGTCTTCCCTCAGCTTCTTGAACAACATTTATACCAATCTGCCAGAAGTCGTCACTGTCAGCGCTTGCGCCAGCCATACCAATAATCTCACCATCTGATACAGCTGCCACAGCAAGTACATCAGGTGTGTTATCATCAAAGCAGAAAGCTTCACACCACCTGTCATCTCCTTTGAATTGCAGGATCTCATCCCCCGTATACCTGACAAGGTTAAAATCTTCTTTTATCATCGAATCAACAGTTTTATCTGTAGTATCTTTTCTCACTGCCTGTTCGCTCAGTTCCGTCGGAAGGTAAAATGGGTGAGCAGATTTCAATTTACATCCATATCTGGAAAGAATACTGTCAAGCTCACGAAATTTCTCTATATCCATGAACCATTTGCCAGATGCATTCTCATAGCGTTTTCTGCATTCTTCTACAATCTCTCTACGACCGGTAAATAGCAGCTTGCCATTTACCACAGCTATTTTGAGTGGGCACTTTTCCTGTCCTTTGAACCGTCTTTGTCCTTCTATCTGTCTGTATTCAGAAAATATATTGTCACTGGAATATATATCGGCCGCATCACAGCAATAATCCCTGGCCAGCTGATCATACAGTGAATTATTCATCTTTTCAGACAGCCAATGTTTTCTCGTCATAATATTTGTATGTCCTATCCGGACTTCATTCAAAAGAGGCACATCCACTTCATCACAGGTATGATGAAACACAAATCCGAGCTTTTCCTGTACTATGCGGGACTTGGAATTGCCATCGTAGTAACCGCACCATATCGTTCTCATGCCCAGATCAAGGAATCCATGTTCTATAAGCCTCCCAGCCGCCTCCGGTGCGTATTCGTTGCCCCAGTGAGGCTTTCCTATCCAGTATCCAAGCTCACATTCGTCATCGCGGTCTGTCATATCTGTCCTTCCGTTTAACAGTAATTCAATGGCTCCGACAACCAGACCGCAGTCCTTCAGACACACTGCGTAACACTCCGGTCCATTAAATACATTCCGTATCACATCAAGGCTATATTCCCTGCTCTCATGCACAGGCCAGCCAGCTATAGGTCCCACATCAGGGTCACTTGCATATTCAAATAATATATCTACGTCACTCTCCTGCCAGTGACGTAATATTAATCTATTAGTTTCTAAAATCAAATCATATTCCCCTTTCATATAAGACTTTATTTTCTGATACACCTATCTAAATTATATATACCACTAAATGTAGCACTCACTGTTTAGCTAATTCAGTCTTCTTATCCCAGTCTGTGCTTCCCCAGTTCTTCACTATCCTCAGATATTTACCGAGATTGATAAATGCTCTCACAATCTCGTCCACTATGACTGCAAGGAAAACTCCGGCTATTCCAAGCTTAAGGACAAACACGAACAAAAGTGCCACAGAAACCACCCACAACGTGCCAAACAGCTGTGTTATGAGCATCCATATCGTGTTGCCACTGCCCCTGATCGCATTGCCAACAACTATGTTTGCTGATTTTGCGAACAGATTGATGCTGATAAAGATCAGATATATCCCACACGATGCAATTATACTCTTGTCGTTGGTGAAAAGTGATATGATCTGCTGTGGAAACGCAAGACAGACACCGAGTGTGATGATTCCAACTACTATACACAAGCCATACGCACAGACACATACACCCTTGTATTTACCCAGATCATTGTTTCCTTTTGCCTCACCGGTTAGTGTCATTGTACCGTTTCCTATCGCTCCAATGATGACAACCGCCAGGACCTCGACACTGAATATGATGGAATAAATTCCGGCAGCCATCTCATTTATGGCGTTGAGAATCCTTATAAGCAGCAGATTACCAAGATTCCATGCAAAATCCTCAAGAGCTGTGTTCACTCCCAGCTTTGCCGACAAAAGATACGGCTTTATATGTGCCTTTACTACCCATTTCATAGATGGTTTAGTGTTAAGTTTCTTGCTTGATACCACGAATATCACTGCAAATATAAGTCCAGAGTACTCCGCTATTGTCGTCGCTATGGCTGCACCCTTTATCCCCATGGCTGGGAACCCAAATCTTCCAAATATCATAACCCAGTCAAGGAGTATATTTACACCAGATCTTAATATTCCATATACAACAAGTGGTTTGGTATAGTTTGATGTCTGGAGTATGACGCTGAATGCACCGCCCAGTCCTGTTATCAAAAATACGGGCGCATAATACCTGGAATAATCAAGACACATCGGCATCAGGCCGTCTGACACACCCATGAGTCTGAATACAAATTCAGCGCAGAATGTCCAGAAGAAAAATAACAGTATCGGTATGATATTATTGTATTTCACCATGGCACCGGAGTATTCCTCTATGTGTTCGGTATCTCCTGCACCAACGCTCTGACTTATCAGTATAGACGCTCCTGTCACGATGGAGAAACAGAACGACATGGTGGTCCACATCGGTGAAGTCACATTGCCAAGTGCGCTCATGTACATGCTGTTTACGTGTCCTAAAAATATTCTGTCTATAAGCATCTGAAGCTGTGATATCAGATTGCTCAGCATGATCGGAACCGCGATATTTAACAGTCCCGGAAGGTATTTTTTGTTAGTCTTTATTAAAGTGTTTTTCATTGCAGTATTTCTCTTTCTATTATCAATATTTTGTAGGTTCAAATGTCATGATGTTTATTGCCGATTTTGTATTCATACTCACAAAAAACAAATATGATACATTATATCAATACTTAACATATCTTGCATCAAACTTATAGTATTATATAAAAGTTCTATAAAATCAACTCCCCAATATAATATATAGATACCACAAAAAGAGGTAAATATATGTGTTCCATCGCAGGATTCTATAACTCCAGCAGGGATTTCAATACCGAACAGGAACGATACTCATACATATTGAACGACATGAATAAGGCGCTTGCTCACAGAGGTCCGGACGCACAGAATACAGTGCTGTCATCCCACTGTGGGCTTGCTCACACCAGACTATCCATACGTGACGTAGCAAGAGGCGAACAGCCTATGAAAAAGGTCATCGGCGAAAATACTATATACATAGTGTACAACGGCGAGATCTACAACACAAAGGAACTGAAATCGGAGCTGCTCGCCCTTGGATATACATTTGATACAACTTAGGACACAGAGGTTATTCTCAACTGTTTTCTTCACTTCGGTCCCGATTTTGTTCACAGGCTGAACGGAATATTTGCATTTACGATATATGACGAACATATCCAGACCATATATCTGTACAGGGATCACTTCGGTGTGAAGCCGCTGTACTACTCAGTAACTGATGACGGAACACTTGTCTTCGCCTCAGAGATCAAAGGCCTGCTCTACTATCCAGGTATAAGGCCTGTCATTGATGCACGGGGACTATGTGAGGTGTTCGGAATCGGGCCGTCCAAGACTCCAGGCTGTGGAGTATTTCAGAATATAGACGAAGTAAAGCCGGGACATTTCATGAAATTCTCACCCTACGGAATGACAGACTTCACATATTACCGCATAACCAGCAATCCTCACACTGACAGCTATGAAGACACTGTGGAAAAAGTCCGTTATCTTGTCAAGGACAGTATAGAGAGACAGATCGTATCGGATGTGCCTGTATGTACATTTCTCTCGGGGGGCATCGACTCATCAATCGTCAGCAGCGTATGCGCCGCAAAACTCAGGGAGCAAGGGAAAAAGCTGCACACTTTCTCATTTGATTTCAAAGATAATTCTAAATATTTCAAGTCAAATGCATTCCAGCCGGAGCAGGATCGACC
>ERZ857965.1884-NODE-1884-length-19433-cov-2.595779_pt1 | contig 19433 bp, 15 predicted proteins | sample MGYA00519758_ERZ857965 | MGnify/ENA primary metagenome ERZ857965 (study PRJEB31778, sample SAMEA3449381) | human gut metagenome | biome: human gut; feature: human-associated habitat; material: faeces | place: United Kingdom | collected 2010/2012 ... | reverse complement strand
TGCACCGCTTTACTATATCCTGAATATTGAATATCACGCCCTGGACTGCCTGGTTGACAGTTCCTCCGGCGGCAGTGAGCTGCGAGAACTGACCGATGGTAATGCTTCCCAGTATCGCGAGGATACCGAGATACAGATATGTGCCGAAATCTCTCAGGGCGGTCACGGTCACATCGAGGATATTCAGCGGGTAGAGTTCCTTTTCCTTGTCAACGTCGTAGCTTATCGTGCGCTTTATCTGCTCCGCCGCTTTCGCGATGAGCGTTCCCGCCGCGCCGTACAGCCGGATATCCTTTGCGAAGCGGATATCCTCCTGCTCGTAGTTTATGTAGTAATACACGCGGTCGACCTTTGAAAGCTCGCTGAACCACTTGACTTCAATTTTGTTCTTCTTCGCGTTGAGTATTGAGGAAACCGCCAGCAGCACGCCGATTATCAGCAGCAGCCAGGGTGCGGAAACTGCGAGTATAGTCACAACGCCGACTATCTTAATGACGTTAGAAATAATGCTGAAGAACTGCACGCAGATACCGTGCAGGCCTCCCGACCAGTCGATACCGTCGTTTGCCTTTCGTATCTGGTCGAGCGCCTGCTTGTTCTCGGTGAGCGCGAAATCTATCTCCATGCAGCGCTCCGCGACCATTTCGCGGGAATAGTTGAGGAACTTATCCTCGAACCGCTGGAGATATATCGTGAGCTGCGACCCGGCGGTGCCGACCGCGATATCAAGCCCCACCATCAGCGCCGCGTACAGTATTATCTGTATAACGCTGCGCTCCGGCTGGCAGAGAGCGTCCACCAGCAGCGGCAGGAATATCAGGTCGATGAACGGCAGTACCGCCTGCAAGAGTAACGGAAGCTGTCCACAGCGGATAGTCAGGGGCAGGAACAAGCACCTCGTCGCCGTTGTTGAGAAGACCCTGCATTACCATTGTGATAAGCTCGGAAACACCGTTTCCGGTGTAGATATCGTTAAGACTTTCAACAGGTATGCCCTTAAAGTGTGCATAATCATAAATAGCCTGTCTTGCTTCTGTTATGCCCTTTGAGTCGGAATAGCCCTGAGCGTTTCTCAGATTGTCTGTCATTGCCTGTATTATCTCGTCAGGGGCATTGAATGCAAACGGAGCAGGGTTTCCGATATTGAGCTTGAATATCTTCTCTCCCTTTGCTATCATTTCATTTGCTTCGTCCATAACAGGACCTCTTATATCATAACACACGTTATCAAGCTTGCTTGATTTTGAAAAAGTTCTCATTTTATAAAGCTTCCTTTCGCTTTTTGGTTTTCTTTTTATCTTTACTCTTTGTAAGCTCAAAGCTTCTGAGGGTAAGATCTTCTATCTCCTCTGTTGGCACGTCGCTGTCGAGATACAATGTTATCCAGTGGACCTTGTTCATGTGATAAGCTTCCGTCACGCCCTTGTAGATATCCCTGTAAAACAGCACTTCTTCGGGTTTTAGCTTTAAGTTTACTATCCACCTGTCATTGTAGAGCATCAAAAGCCCGAACCACTTTTTCGTGTCCCAGTGGCGCAGTGCAGTGGACTGAAAGTCCTCGTTGAAAGGCTGGTCATATGTCGCACCTGCAATAGAGCCGCAAAAGTCAATATATTCTTCTTTTGTCATAAAATCACCGACCTTTGCAAAATAAAGAAGTGTACTCGTTTAAGGCAAAACCGTCAGGTGGCTTTGTGCGGTGTTGCCTTAATAGTATACCTTATTATAATAACACTGCTTTGACCCTCTGTCAAGAAGAAAGTCAAGAAAAAAGCTGTCCCGATCTCTCGGAACAGCTCTTTCCCTGAAGTAAAAGAATATGAAAAATATGAAGAAAGCTTTGTTATTTAGAAACCGTAGCCGTAATTATAGCCGCCAAGACCATTGCCATAGTTTCCATAGTAATCGTTGTAGTCGTCGTTGTTATTGTTATTATTATTGTTATTGTTGTTCTGGTCGTTGTCATTTGACTCAGAAGTGTCCTCTGTGGACTCGCCGAGAACAACGTCAACATTTATCATTTTCTTGTTTCTGTATATAGTAAGCTGAACAGTGTCACCGACTTTGCACTTGTTCTTTATTTCATTCAGCTCGCTGATGTTTGATATAACAGTTCCGTTTATGCCTATAACGATATCATTTTCCTGAATACCAGCCTTTTCAGAACCGCTTCCCTTAGTAACGCTCTTTACAAGGAAGCCCTGTGGGATACCATAGTATGATGAATATGCGCTTGTGATGTCTGTGCCTGAAATTCCAAGGCTAGGTCTGCCTGTAACGTAACCGTTCTTCATAAGGTCCTCAACAATAGGGAGCGCCTCGTCGATAGGGATAGCAAACCCAAGTCCCTCGCCCACAGATGATGATACCTTTGCAGAGGTGATGCCTATTACCTGACCATATGCGTTGATGAGTGGTCCGCCTGAGTTACCGCTGTTGATAGAAGCGTCTGTCTGGATAAGATTCATTGTCCTGTCCTCAACAGTGAGCGTTCTGTCTGTTGCGGAGATTATACCTGCTGTTACAGAGTTTGCAAGTGAGAAGCCAAGTGGGTTGCCTATTACGATAGAAGCTTCACCTACCTGAAGATCTGCAGATGTGCCGAACTCAGCGGCTGTAAGTCCCTTTGCGTCTATCTTCAAAACTGCGATATCAGTCTGAGTGTCTTTGCCTACAAGGGTAGCTGTGTATGTGAGGTTGTCCTCATCGTCATCAGAGCTGCTGTCAGAGCTTGATTTGCTGTCATCTGATTTGCTTGAAGTATCGTTGTAGCTGTCAGGAAGCACAACTGAAATAGACTGTGCACCATCAACAACGTGTGCGTTGGTTACGATGTAGCCGTCCTCGCTCATTACGATACCTGAACCTGTTGCAGTGCCGTTTGAAAGGATACAGGAGATGCCTACAACAGAAGGTGAGACCTTCTTTACTATCTCAGGGATAGTCAGTGCGTCGGACGGAGTTGAGAGCTGCTGGATAGTTGGCAGATTTGAACGGTCAACAGTGCTTTTTGCACTGTTTGATGAGCTGTCGTCCTTTGAAACAACGGTGCCGTTGTTTGAAGAGCCTACAGCGTTCTTTCCTGTAACAAGATTGTAGCCTACAATGGAAGTAGTTCCGATAGCTGCAACGCAAAGCACTGCAATAATGCCTGAAAGCACCTTCTTGCCCTTTGACTTTTTCTTATTAGGATTGTATGTGAACTCATTCACGCTGCCTGCCTGAGCCTGATATTGATTATATCCGTTTTGCTGTGTATAGCTATTATCAAAATTGTTATTATTGTTGTCATTGAAGTTGTTGCTTTTGTATTCATTCATGATGAAAACCTCCTGGTATGTCAGCGGCGTGAGCCGTGGTAATCAATTTTAACCGCCCCTTGTGGGGCTTTCTTGTTTCGTTATCTAATATTATACTTGTTTATGTGAAAACTGTATGATTAATAGGACAATGTTTAATGTTTTTTACGGGAATATTACGTCATATTGCAGGCTTATTTCTTTCACATTTGGCTTTTTTTATAGGTTCAAATTGCACAAATGCCTTTTTGTATAGTTTTTTTTGCCTCCTTTTACATAATGTTAAGAACAGTTTTGCTTTTGCATATTTTAAATAAATATATCAAATGTTTTTTGTGCATATCGGTAGAAATTTTTCGGATTTTATTCTTCAAAATGTAAAATTATTATTAATTGAAAGCTAAAATCTTGACGGCTACAGAGTTTTCAACCTTTTTTGACAAGATTTATTGCGAAATGCACAAAAAATGATTTTATAGTTTGTTTAAGGTGACTAAATCCTCCGCAAGCCTCGTTTTTATGTTATCTTAAACGTTTAACATCCTTGACAAAATACAGAGAAATTGATATAATTAAGATTAGCTGAATGAACCCATTTTGGCATTTTACATAAAATTGTGGGCTGATTTGCATAATTTATTGCCCGAAATTTGAACATATTGTACAAGAAATACAATATGTTGTGGTCGTTGTGTGCTTCTGACACGATATGTGAATAATGCACAAATATTTTAACCTTTGTTTGAGTATATTACATAGGTCAAAATGACCAATACAGTGGATGTGATGAGGGCGAAGATTCTGTTTGATGTGATAAAGGAGCCATGCGGTATGGACACTATACTTTTAACTGAAAATCTGTGCCGTGATTTTAAGATCGGCGACGGAAGCGTTGTGAATGCGCTGAAAAATATCAACATCGAAATAGAAAAGGGCAAGCTGACGATCCTTAGAGGACGTTCAGGAAGCGGTAAGACTACTCTTATCAATATTCTTGGAGCGCTTGACAAGCCAACAAAGGGCAAGGTCATGTTTGGCGGACGGGATATTACAAGGCTTTCTGAAAGAGCCAGAGATGATATACGACGGTATAAAATGGCGTTTGTGTTCCAATCTGTGGCACTCATGTCGGGAATGACCGCTTATGAAAACGTTGACTTTGGTCTAAGACTTGCGAAATATCCATATGAAGAAAGGGATAAGCGCACAAGGGAATGTCTGCGAAGCGTGGGACTTGAAAAGCGAATGTTCCACCGACCGGGGGAAATGTCCGGTGGTGAACAGCAGCGAGTTGCTATAGCAAGAGCTATCGCACATAAGCCTGACATAATTTTTGCGGACGAGCCTACTGCCGAGCTTGATACGGCAACTGCGCTCCATGTTGTAAAGCTTTTCAAAGAGCTGGTGGCGAGAGATGAGATGACTATCATAATGACCACTCACGACCCCAGCATGATAGATATAGCTGATAAGGTTTATACATTAGAGGACGGTGAGATAGTTGAGTGATGAACTTGATACTATTGTAGCTGCCGACAATGATAAATATATGATACGGTGTGAAAATCTGGTGAAGATCTACAAAACTTCTGATGTTGAGGTGGTGGCGCTCCAAGGACTTGACCTGGATGTCGAGCGTGGAGAGCTTATGGCCATTGTCGGAAATTCAGGAAGTGGTAAATCGACGCTGCTCAATATGCTTGGAGGACTTGATAAGCCTTCGGCGGGAAACCTTTATGTGGACGGTAAGGATCTTCTGAAGTTTACTGATAAGGATTATATGGAGTATAAAAGGAACACCGTAGGCTTTGTGTGGCAGAATAATGCAAGAAATCTTGTGCCGTATCTTACGGCTGTGCAGAATGTTGAGCTTCCTATGCTGCTCAACGGCGAGCATAAAAGACGGCAGAAAGCACTGGAGCTGCTTGACAGAGTGGGACTGCTGAAAAGAAAAAACAGCAGGCTCGACCAGATGTCGGGAGGCGAACAGCAAAGAGTTGCAATAGCTATTGCATTGGCAAACGATCCGAGATTACTGTTGGCTGATGAACCTACAGGCTCGGTGGATACAAAGACTTCCAATATGATACTTGATATATTCAAGGAGCTTAATAAAGATGAGAAGATCACTATAGTGATCGTTACCCATGACCTTAAGCTTGCCGACCATATCGACAGAGTGGTGGCTATCAGAGATGGAAGAACAAGCTCTGAGATCGTAAGAAAGCGTTCTTATGTGGAGGAGCTTAATGAAATGGGAGATATCGTGCTGGTTGAGAACAGCGAGGAAACGGCTCATGAAGAGCTTATCGTCCTCGACAGATCTGGACGGCTGCAGCTCCCGAAGGACTTTATGGACGCTCTTGAGATAAAAGGCGGCGATAAGGTCAAGGTCGAACTTGATGAGAACGGCGAAAAGCTCGTGCTGTTCAGATCGGGGGGGACGTAAGTTTTATTTTCTTTATTTCCCGTGGGGGATCACATAATGAAGAGGTTCTATACTATTTATATTAGAATGTAATTAAGTAGGCTTGATTCTCGCAAAACCAAAAGCAATTTATTTAGAAAGGTGGATTCATAGTGAAAGACACAATGTTTAGGCGTGTTATTGCTTCCGCATTGGCACTTGCTCTGTGTGCAAGCGCATCAGTTCCAGCATTTGCAGACAGTGAAGCGGCGGACGACAGCACTCTAGGCACGCAGGCAACTGCTGATGATTCTGCAACAGGCGACGGAAGCTCCGCTGCCACAACGGGTACCGATTCGATCCGTCAGACTTCTTATACTAACTATGTAAAGAAGTATACCAACGCTGCAAGACCAGATCAGACAGTCGAGGTCTTGGGAAAAGATTACGATCCTGCTTCAGTAACAGACGCTCAGATCACTGTAACTACAGTAGATGGAGAGAATGATGTTATGCAGTGGGCAAATCAGGAGGGTTCAGTTTCTTGGACGGTGAACATTCCTGAAACAGGCGTCTACAATATCAAGATGATATATGAGGCACTTGAAAGCAACACAAACGACGTTGAGTTTTCGTTGCTTATCGACGGCGAAAGCCCATATGCAACAGCGTCAAGAATCACGCTGAGCAAGAGATGGATCAACGAATCTGAGATCAAACAGGATTCAAGACAGAACGATATCCGTCCTGGACAGATATCGACTCCATGCTGGCAGGAAACTCCTCTGGAGGACATCGACGGACTGTTTAACGAGCCGCTGGAGTTCTATATGGAGGCTGGCGAACATACGATAACATTTGAATCTGAAAAGGCTGAGTTTGCTGTCAAGAGCTTTATTTTCTATCAGTATGAAGCACCTGCTGCTTACACAGCACCGTCAGACAGCGATCTGACACAGGCTCAGGGACAGAAGATCACTCTTGAGGGTGAAACTGCTGCCTACAAGTCATCAAGAACTCTTTATCCTACAGCAGATAAGAGCTCTTATCTCACATCGAGCGCAAACGGCTCAAGCCCTACTAAAACAAGATATAATACTCGGTTCAGGAAGCTGGACGCAGTCAACTCAGACATTAACATGGGAGTTCAATGTTGACAAGGCTGGCTACTATAAGATAGGTATAAGAGGCAGACAGGATCAGATGAGAGGTATGTACTCCAACAGACGTCTTTATGTCAATGGCGAAGTACCTTGCCTTGAAGCTAATCAGATAAAGTTCTACTACGATACAGACTGGAGCATCACAACACCAAAGTCTGAAAATGGCGACGATCTTTATTTCTACCTCCAGGCAGGCACAAACACTATTTCTCTGGAAGCAGTTCCTGGTGAGATCGGTGAGATCATGGGCAATCTGGATGAGCTTGTTTATAACATAAACAGCTACTATAGACAGATCAGACAGATCACAGGTCCTGATCCTGATGAATACAACAACTATATGATCGACACAGCCATCCCTTCTATCGTTCCTGATTTCAAGGAATATGCTAAGACATTGAGAGATAAGAAGGCTGAGATCGAGAAGCTTTCAGGTTCAGGCGGAACTGAGGCTGAAACTCTTGAGAAAATGGCTATCGTTCTTGATAAGTGTATAAAGAAGCCTGACCTTATCCCTGAGATGATGTCACAGATCAAGGATAACATCACATCGGTTTCTTCTTTCGTAAACCAGTATCGTGAGCAGCCTCTTGAGGTCGATATGATCGAAGTAGCTACTTCCGATCAGGATTTCACTTCATGTGACAAGTCATTCTTTGGCTCACTTGGCTTCGGCTTCAAGGGCTTTATCGGTTCATTCTTTGAGGACTACAACGCACTGTCCGATGAGGACGAAAGCGCTATGGAGTGCTGGGTAATGCTCGGTCGTGATAACGCTGAGGCTCTCCAGCAGCTCATTTCAAGTGAATACAATCCAACAGCTAAAACAAAGATCAATCTTAAGCTCGTTCAGGGTGGTATCGTTGAGGCTACATTTGCAGGCAAGGGTCCTGACCTCGCTCTCTTCATGGGCGGCGACTTCCCTATCCAGCTTGCAGCCCGTGGCGTTCTTACAGATCTCACCACATTCAGCGACTTTGACGAGGTAAAGACACGTTTTGCAGACGACGCTACTGTTCTTTATCAGTACAACGGCGGTACATATGGTCTTCCATGTGACCAGACCTTCCCGATGCTGTTCTATCGTTCTGATATCCTCAGCGAGTACGGTATCGACCCAGCAACAGATCTTAACACTTGGGACGGACTTCTTAACTGTCTGCCAACACTTCAGAGAAACTACCTTGAAGTTGGTCTTATCCTCCCTGTAATGACAAGCACAGGCGGAACAACTCAGGTATCTGCTATCACAGAGCCTGGTAACACATTCGCTATGCTCCTTCTCCAGCAGGGTCTTAACTACTACAACGAAGAGCAGACAAAGACAACATTCGATACTCAGGAAGCCGTAAACGCTTTCGATACTTGGACAAAGTTCTATACAACATACAGCTTCCAGCAGACATATGACGCATTCACACGTTTCAGAACAGGTGATATGCCAGTAGTTATCCAGAACTACACATTCTATAACCAGCTTTCTGTAGCCGCTCCTGAGATCAAGGGCTGCTGGGGATTCCAGCCAGTTCCTGGTACTGTTCAGGAAGACGGAACTATCAACCATGCAGCAAACTCCAACGGTTCAGGTGCTATTATCTTCACAAAGGCAGCGGATCAGGAGGGCGCTTGGGACTTCATCAAGTGGTTCACCTCAACTGACGCTCAGGTCAAGTACGGTAACAACATTGAGTCTATCCTTGGTACAATGGGTAGATATGCAACAGCTAACGAAGAAGCTCTTCAGCAGTTGTCTTGGACAACTTCAGAAGTAAATCTTCTTCTTGACCAGCTTAATTCACAGGTAGAGATCCCGATCATTCCTGCATCTTACGGTGTAACAAGAAACGTTATGAACGCATTCAGAGCTGTAGTTAATGACTACGACAACGCTCGTGATACACTGTTCTGGTACAATAAGGATATCAATGACGAGATCACTCGTAAGCTTGAAGATCTTGGTCTGTACGACAATTAATGAAAGGGGAGTAACTAATGGCCAAAACCAATCCTGAAGCGCCTATGATAAAACAGGGCAAGTGGAAGTACACATGGCACATGATGAAAACCAACAAGGCTTGCTATGCAATGCTCCTGCCTTTCATGTCTTTGTTCATTATCTTCACGGTAGTGCCTGTCGTAATGTCGCTGCCAATGGGCTTTACAAACTTTAACATGATCGAAACTCCTAAGTTCGTAGGACTTTCAAACTTCTATACGCTGTTCCTTAACGACGACGTATTCCTTATCGCAGTAAGAAACACTCTTATCTTTGCGATATTCACAGGACCGTTCTCTTATATCCTCAGCTTTATCATTGCTTGGCTGATAAACGAGATGAACGCATTCCTCAAAACCTTCTTCACATTCGTGTTCTATGCACCTTCTATGACAACTTCCGTATATGTTACCTGGCAGCTTATCCTGTCAGGTGACTCCTACGGTTACCTGAACGCTGTGCTTATCGATCTGGGTATCCTGAACGAACCTGCACAGTGGCTCACAGATACAAACTATATCCTTACAGTTGTTATCATCGTTCAGCTTTGGATGTCAATGGGTGCAGGCTTCCTTGCTATCCGTGCAGGCTTCCAGAACATTGATAAGTCAATGTACGAAGCAGGTGCTATCGAGGGTATCAAGAACAGATGGCAGGAGCTTTTCTACATCACTATCCCTTCAATGGGACCACAGCTTCTGTTCGCTGCCGTTATCCAGATCTCAGCATCATTCACAGTCGGTGTTGTTGGTCAGAACCTCGTAGGTCTGCCTTCAACAGACTATGCAGCTCACACGATCATGAACCACGCAACAGACTATGGTAACATTCGTTACGAAATGGGTTATGCGTCAGCAATATGTTTCGTATTGTTCGCTGCAATGCTCCTTGCCAATAAGGGTATCAACTGGCTCTTAGGCAAGTATCTTGACTAAAGGAGGGGAGTATATAAAATGGCTAGAAAAAGAAAAAAGCAGCAGTCTATTGAAAAGCTGAAGGTCAAAGAGAAAAAGGCGAGAGTCAATGGTTCTCTTGGCGGAGATATAGTTATTTTCGTATTCCTCTGTCTCCTTGGTGCATTCATGGTGTTCCCGCTGTATTACTCAGTTATCCAGTCTATGAAGCCTGTTGAGGAGCTGTTCGTGTTCCCTCCAAAGCTTTATGTACTGAATCCGACTACCAACAACTTCTCAGATATGTTCAAGGTAGCCGCAAGCTCATGGCAGGTACCGCTGTCAAGATATATCTTCAACAGCTTCTTTATTACAATAGTAATTTGTATCTGCAACCTTTTCGTTTGCTGCTGCGCAGCATTCGTTCTTGCAAAGTGTAAATTCCCAGGAAACAAGGTCATTAACCAGATCATCGTTATTGCCCTCCTGTTCTCCTCAAATGCAACATGGATCATGCAGTTCCTCGTAATGGCTAAGCTCCATATGATCGATACATACTGGGCATTGATCCTCCCAAGCATTTCAACATCAATGGGTCTTTACCTCATGCGTCAGAGCATGACAACCATCCACGACTCCATGGTGGAAGCGGCTAAGGTGGACGGCGCAGGTCTGTTCAGGATCTGTTGGCAGATCGTCGTTCCAAACTCAAAGCCAGCTTTGATGACACTTATCATCTTCGCTTTCCAGGGAGCATGGAACATTCAGGGCGGAGCACTTATCTACTCCGAGCAGCTCAAAACACTACCTACAGTTGTACAGCAGATCACAGCAGCAGGTCTTGCTCGTCAGGGCGTTACATTTGCCGCAGCAGTTGTACTTCTGATACCACCACTGATCGTATTCCTTGTAGCTCAGGGCAACGTCATGGAAACAATGGCTAACTCAGGTATGAAGGATTAATTTGAACTTAGATTATAGAAAAGGAAAAAAGGTGATAAGTAGTGTCGAGAAATAAAATCTCTCTAAAACGAATGATCTCTGCGGCACTTGCAGCAGGTCTGGCGCTGACCATGACCGTGACTGCTTTCGCAGATGAGCCTTATACAGCCTATAACTACGACTATTGGGACGATGCGATCCCATCGCAGAGTGCCTACCGTGTAGAAAAGACTGTAACAGGTGCAGATATGGGTCTTGACAGGCTTTCAGATCCGAGCGACCCGCTTTATATAAGCGATGACGCTCCTGCAAAGCTCTCAGATGCAAAAGACCTCTTTTACGATCAGGACAACGATACTTTCTGGGTGTGCGATTCAGGCAACAACAGAATACTCCGTCTTGATACTGATCTTAAGGTAACAGGCTGTTATACCGGATTCACAGGCTCTACAGAAATATCTGTAGGCGAGGACGGAAGATCGACCTTCCTTAATCCTAACGGCATATATGTCAAAAAGAGCATCTTTGATGATAAGCTTTATGTTTACATCGCAGATACAGACAATTCAAGGGCTGTTAAGTGTACTGTTGAGTCAGGCACAGAAATGACTCTGGTGCAGGAATACACAAAGCCTGACACAAAGCTTTATGATTCCGAAACATTCAACCCTTCAAAGATACTTGCAGATAAGGCAGAGAATATCTACGTTGTTTGTAAGTCAGTAAACACAGGTTCTGTTCAGTTCAATAAGGACGGCGAGTTCCAGGGCTTCTACGGTGCGAACCGAGTTGAGGTAACAGCTGCCGTTATCGCTCAGAAGCTGTGGAGAAAGATCGCTTCAAACGAGCAGATCTCAGCAATGACAAGAAACGTTCCAGTCGAGTATGCAAACTTCGATATCGACGCAGACGGATTTATCTACACTGTTACTGAGGCTGCAAATACTACGACCGACGCTGTTAAGAAGCTTAACCCAGCAGGTTATAACATCTGGGATAACGCAGTCGGCGATGAGTATTCATTTGGTGACGTTGCTTCAGAGTATGATTCAACAACAAATAAAACTTATAAGTGCAGACTTACAGATATCTGCGTTTCTGACAACGGAACAATAAATGTTCTTGACTATGAGAACGGTAGAGTGTTCCAGTATGATAAGCTCTGTAATCTTCTTTGCATCTTTGGTACAAAGAACTCCACTTCTGATCAGGCAGGAAGCTTCCTTGGACCAAACGCTATCGAAGCAAGAGGCAACGAGGTCTATATCCTTGACGGAACAAAGAACGATATCACAGTTTATACTGAAACAACTTTCGGTAATGTCGTTCACAGAGCAGTTCTCCTCTATGACGAGGGCAGATACTCAGACGCAAGAGCTGACTGGGAAGAAGTTATAAAGAGAGACGGCGGCTATGCAATGGCTTATGTCGGACTTGGTAAGGCTTGCCTTAACGACGGCGAGTATATGAAGGCTCTGGATTACTTCAAAACAGCTTACGATCAGGACGACTACGATAAGGCGTTCAAGTATGCAAGAGAAGAATGGCTTAGAGATAACTTCACAGTGATAATGATAGTTATTATCGTTTTGATCGCCCTTCTCATTGTAAAAGCAGTTCTTAAGAAAAAGGGCATAAAGCTCATCAAGCGCAAAAAGAAGGAGGGAAACTGATATGTATGAATTTACTCCGGTAGGTTGGCTCAAGCATTGTGTTTTCCACCCTGTTGAGGGCTTTGAGGACCTGAGATGGAAGAAACAAGGCTCAATGAAAATATCGATGCTCATAGTTCTCTTCCTCTTTATTGCAATGGTCGTTGACAGACAGCTCACAGGCTTCCAGTTCAATGACAGCTACGTTAAAGTATTCAACGTTGTTCCGCTTATCGTTCAGTCTGTAGTTTACTTCTTCACTTGGGTACTCGGCAACTGGGCAATATGCACACTTCTCGACGGTGAAGGTACACTTAAAAAGATCTGCATCTATTCTGCATATTCTCTTGTTCCTTACATCGTTTGCACATTTATCGCAGTGATCTTCTCAAACGTTCTGGTACAGGACGAGTCGATTTGGATCACAGCTATCCAGTATCTTGGCATCGGCTGGTCTGTTATCCTTATGGTGCAGGCAATGAGAGCCGTTCACCAGTATTCATTCGGAAAAACACTTGCTTCAATTATTGGTACGATCATCGCAATGCTTCTTATATTGTTCCTTGCGATACTTCTCCTTTCATTGTTCCAGCAGGTATATGTATTCGGTTACTCAGTTTATACTGAGATCATGTACAGGATCAGAGGCTAAAACAGAAACGGTGGTGTAAATAATAAATGCATAACAAAAGTTACAAGAAAGCAGTTGTCTTTGCTATCTGCCTTACAATGCTGATGCCTCTGGGGTCAATGGTGGTTTCTTCCACTGACGAGAGTTCAAGCCAGGCTGATTCAAGCGCCGCAGTAAAGGATACTGACAGCAGTGTCGATTCAGCGGCTGATGATACAAGCTCAGCTGACGCTTCCGACGCAGCAGCTACTGCCGATGAAAGCAGCGATAAAGTTGCTGAAGACTCAGCAGCCGATGAGAAAACAACTACTACAGCAAGCAAGGACGACGAGGTTCAGCCTATAACTGACGAAGAAGCTCTTGCAATGTGCGAAAAGATAACAGAGAACGACAAGATAGCTCTTTATCTTGACGAAGAAAACGAAAGACTTTGTCTTTATGTAAAGGCTTCAGGTAAGTATTGGTGGACTTCGCCTATAAATGTTCAGGCTGACCAGACAATTATCGACACAGTTAAGGGCACAGCAATGAAAAATGCCCAGAGAAAGCAGATCGCTGCAAGTGCCGCTATCAGAGTCGGTGACCTTAGACAGGAAAAGAGAACAGAGTCCCCTGCTCCGGTTTATTCCAACAAGGCAAAAGTAAAATGGGAGAAAAATTCAGACGGCGTTGTTGCTACATATAACTACGTTTCTGATGGTGTGAAGCTCAAGATACACTATGTTCTTGAGGACGATAACCTCTATGTTTACTGCGATTCAGATGAGATCGAGGAGAAAAACACTTCTCAGGTAGACGGAAAGGTGCTTACAAAGATCGAGTTCTGCCCTAACTTCGGCGCTGCTGATTCAACTGCGACAGGCTATATGATAGTTCCTGACGGAAGCGGTGCTGTAATAAACTACAACAACGGCAAGACCGAGTACGCTGACTATAATCAGCAGGTATTCGGCAGAGATTATACAGCCGTTCCAATAACAGCTCCAAGAACCACTCAGCAGGCTTATATGCCGGTCCTTGCAACAGTAAGCGGTTCATCTGGACTTGTTTGCGTTGCTTCTGACGGTGAGTCAAACGTTTATGCTCACGCTCAGGTATGCGGACAGGAAAAGCAGGCTTACAACACTTGTTACTTCGAGTTTGAAACAAGAAGCTCAGACTCATTCTTCATGAGCGGTGATAACTCAAACAAGATCACAGTGTTCGAGAAGAACGGAATAAAGACCGAGAGATTTGGAGTTCGTTATTATCCTGTTGATTCAGACAACGGCGAGGATCTTAACTACGCTGACTGCGCTGAGGTCTACAGAAACTACCTTATCAATAATAGGGGTCTTACAGCTAAGGCTCAGGCAAATAAGAGCGATCTTTACGTTGACCTTTATGGCGGCGTTATGAAGGATACTTCTATTCTCGGTATCCCATTCAATCTTAAAACAGAGATCACTGGCTTCGATCAGGCTTCCGACATACTTGATATCCTCAAGGACGGCGGAGTTGACAACATAACTGTCAACTATAATGACTGGACAAATGACTCTATCAAGAACAAGATATCCACAGAGGTATCTCCGTCCGGCAAGCTTGGTGGTTCAAGCGCATTCGATAAGCTTATCTCAAAGGACGATAATATGAAGATCGTTCCTTCAATGAACAACTTCAAGATGGACAGTGGTTCATGGGGATATATGACTCTTACAAGCACAGCTATCAGAGTTTCAAATGCTTATTCAAGACAGTCATCATACAGCCCAGCCTTCGGTGTTGCAGAAAAGGGAGTTTCACCTGCTCTGCTCACACCAAACAAGTACTCGAATGTGTTCACAGAAATGCTCGAGAGCTATACTGATGAAAAGCTCACTTCTATCGGCTTCGGTGATTATTCAACAAAGCTTGTTTCTGACTATTCAAAGAAGGATCCTTCAAGCAGAAGCAAGACCATGAATACTATCGTTGACGGCTATAAGAGTGCGAGCGAGAAGATCAGTACAGTATTCGCAGACGGTGCGAACTCTTACGTTCTCCCATATGTAACAAACGTTTCAAACGTTCCTGTTTACTCCAGTGGATTCAACGTAACAGATTTCGATATCCCATTCTATCAGATGGTCATTCACGGATATGTTGACTACGCTTCAACACCTATCAATAAGAGCTCAAATTCAGATGAAACATTCCTGCTTTCACTGGCTTCAGGCTCGCAGATACACTATGATATGACATACGCTGACGCTGATACGCTTCAGGATACAGAATATGACGACCTGTATTATTCAAACTATGCAGGCTGGACAGATCTTGCGGCTAATCAGTACAAAAAGGTAAGCAGCATACTTTCAGGCGTTTCAGATTATACGATCACAAAGTATGAGCTGAGCGATGACAAGAACGTTCTTACCACAACTTATTCAAAGGACGGAGCTTCAGACGTTGTTATCAGTGTTGATAAGAAGAACGCAACAGCTACCGTAGGCACAGAGGTCTATGACCTTGCAGATTGTATAGAAGGAGGTTTGACAGAATAATGAGCGAAGAGATCAAAAACACTCCTGAAGAGATCGAGGCTGTTAATGCTGAGGATCTTGAAGATACAGTCGAAAAGGAAAATGACGCTGAGGCTGTTATAGAAGATATTTCAACAGAGGAGATAATCGCAGAAGAGCCTGCCGCTGAGGCAGTTGCTCCTGCACCTGTGATGAAGGAAAAGAAGCACAGACTTTCTTATGAAAAAAGAAAAGGACTTTACGGCTACGGATTTATAGCGATCTGGGCGCTGGGTACTATCTACTTCTTTATCCTGCCTCTTATAGAATCTCTCATTTACTCATTCAACAAAACTGAGGTAACTCAGGGCGGAATGAAAATGTCCTTTATCGGTTGGAAAAACTATGTAAACGCTTTCCGTAAGGATCAGGATTATTCCAAGGCTCTGGTAGCAATGATCGAGAATACAGTTTTGAGAACTCCTCTTATCCTCATATTCTCTATCTTTATCGCAGTTATCCTTAATCAGAAATTCAAGGGAAGAACATTCGCAAGATCAGTATTCTTCCTCCCTGTTATCATCGCTACAGGTCCTGTTATCGACATCATCAACGGTAACATGAGCACAGGCGGATACGCAGGCGGATCTGAGCAGTTCAGCTCAATGTTCGAGGCTGACCTCGTTGACCAGTTGCTGAACTTCCTCGGTATCTACAACATCAGTGATAAGCTCACTGAGATAATAAACTCGCTGACCACCGACATCCTGAACCTTGTATGGAACTCAGGTATCCAGATACTTCTGGTGCTTTCAGCACTTCAGGGTATCCCACTCTCAGCTAAGGAAGCAGCCCAGATCGAGGGTGCAACTTCATGGGAGTTCTTCTGGAAAGTCACAATTCCTTATATCAGCCCAATGATACTTTCAAGCGTGGTTTATACAATCGTTGACTCATTCGTCGATCCACAGAACGAAGTTATGACGATCGTTCTTAACAAGGCAAGCAACTGGGAGCATGGCTACTCAGCGGCAATGGCTTGGGCATACTTCCTTATTGTAGCAGTATTCCTTGCACTTGTCGTAGCACTTGTTAATAAGTTCGTTTACTATGAAGTAGAATAAGGGGGGATTTAAGTGGCAACTAAAAAAGAAGAAAAAGAGTTCGAAAAAGAACGAAAGGCTGCTATTAAAGCCCGTTATAAGAAGATGAAAGAGGAGGGTCTTGAGAAATATCTCACCCCTGAGCAGATCAGCTATAACAGAAGAAGAAGAGCGATCGGAATGGTTTGGCCGTTCTTCAGATTCCTTATCCTGTTTGGTCTGTGCTTCGTAATCCTCTATCAACTGCGTTCAGACCAAATGAGCAGATGAACGACCCATCAGTAGTTTGGATCCCTAAGAGCTTCACACTTGATAACATCAAGGACGTTTGGGGAGTAATGAAGTTTGAAGATACTGTTGTAAACACAGTTATCCTTAACCTCGTGGCCTCTGTCCTTCAGGTTATCACCTGCTCTATCACAGGCTACGGCTTCGCTAGATTTAAGTTCAAAGGTAAGGGAATCCTGTTCGGTATCGTTGTTCTTATGATCATCGTACCTCCACAGATCACAACTATCCCACTTTACCTCCAGTATGCTTACTTCAAGCCAGAGTGGCTCGCTAAGGTATTCACACTTGGTAAATCAACATCGCTTATCAACAGCGGTTGGACAATGTATCTTCCTGCATTGTTTGCAAACGGACTCCGTGCAGGTCTGTTTATCTTCATCTTCCGTCAGTTCTTCAGAGGACTTCCTAAGGAGCTTGAAGATGCTGCATACCTCGACGGCTGCAGCCCACTGAAAACATTCCTTGTTATCATGTGTCCTAACGCAAAGTCTTCGTTCCTGACAGTATTCCTGTTCTCTATCGTTTGGTACTGGAACGACTACTATGTATCATCATCATTCTTCACACAGAACGACACTGTTGCTCTTATGCTGAAGAACCTGAATACAAACCTGACTCAGCAGCTCTTCGACGGTCAGGCGGTATCTGTAAGACAGATAATCGTATGGCTTGAAGCAGGTTGTCTGCTTTCTATCACACCTATCCTTATCATGTATGTATTCCTTCAGAGATACTTTATCGAGGGTGTTGAAAGATCAGGTCTTGCAAACTAATTTGCAAATAAGCTTATCAAAAGTCCTGCACTTCGGTGCGGGACTTTTTTTGCGTGAAGCCCTTTTTATGTTCATATATTTAAGACTTATTAAATTTGTACATATATAAAGCAACGCAATTGTGCATATTGCTTTGAAATGTCAGGTTAATTTAGTACAATCGTGTATAGAAAAAACATCTTTTTTTTGATATAATTACTTTGGGTATTATTGCCCATGGTAAGTTGTTTATAAAAATATTCAGTTAGGAGTCTGAACATGAATATAAAAGTTGATTTAAAAAAGCTTTTTGCTGCCGCAGTATCAGCGATAATGTGCCTCTCCGCAGGGGGTTGCTATCTGCTTCCTGACGAGGAGGAAGTCCTTGATGCACCGACCGTGAAGGCAAGCGATGTTACATATTCCACAGTGACGGCAAAGAAAAAGGACCTTGAAAAGAAGATAGTCGCAACGGGCACTGTCACAGCGGAAAATCAGTATACTCTTTCTTATGAAAAGCAGAGCGGTACAGTGTCAAAATTTTATGTAAAAGCAGGCGATAAGGTCAAAAAGGGTGATGTTATCTGTGACCTTGATACATATGACCTTGACTATCAGATAGAAGAAAAACAGCTTTATCTCGAAAAAGCAAAGCTTAATGTTGATATAATTTATGAAGGCGGCGGCTCCCAGGCAGAGATAGACTCTGCTTATGTTGACGTACAGCTCCTTGAAAAAGAGCTTGAAAAATTGCAGGCTCAGAAGGAGGATTCAAGCCTGAAATCACCTATAGACGGCGTTGTTTCGTCACTCTCTGACGTAAGAGCAGGCGACAACGTAAATCCGGGTCAGACTATCGCAACTGTTATAGATACTTCGGCTCTTTATATCGCAATACAGCCTGACGACCTCACCCAGTATGATATCGACACAGAAGTGCAGATAAGGATAGGTGAGGATTATTATGACGGTGTTGTTTTTATGACTCCTAAAAAGCTTGCGGATTATCAGGAAGAGCAGAATGAGGATCACAATAATGTTGACGATACAGGTATAGATTATCAGGCGGATACTATCTATGTTCGTTTCAAGGATACTGCCCCTGCGGAAGCAGTGGGTCAGCTTGCAGATACGATACTTGTTCTTGACAGCGTAAAGGACGCTATCGTTATCTCAAATAATCTGATAAAAAAGGTTGACGGCACAAAGGTAGTTTATGTGCTGAAAAACGGTGAAAAAACTGCCGTTGAAGTGGAAACAGGACTTTCTACAGGCTCTCAGACCGAGATAAAATCGGGTCTTAAAGAGGGCGACGAAATTGTTATCAGATAGGTTTGAAAGGATAAGCTTATGTTCACCTTATTGTTCCGTAAAATGCGAAACACCAAATGGATGGTGCTTTGCCTGCTGATAGGCTTTGTTATGGCGTCTGCCATGATGAGCACTATCCCTATTTATATGAACGCTTCTCTGCAAAGAATGCTTGTAAAGGATCTTGAGTCGTTCCAGACAGAATATGAGATCTATCCAGGTGCGTATAATACCAGCTATGGATTGAAAATGGATATCTCAGGCAGTGAGCAGCAGAAAGCTGTTGAGAATTATAATAACAAAGTGGAGGCTAAGTTCAAGGAGCTTGGTCTGCCTGAAAAGCTTGATAAGAAGTATATAAGTGACGAGTATCTCTATGTGCGTTCACTTGCCGTTTCAGATGGCAATTCGCAGGCAAGATTCACTCTCGGCGGTATGACGGATATCTCCGACCATATCAGCATAAAGCAGGGCAGAATGTTCACTGCAGGCAAGCGTTCAGACGGCGTT
>ERZ857965.1877-NODE-1877-length-19480-cov-3.321750_pt1 | contig 19480 bp, 9 predicted proteins | sample MGYA00519758_ERZ857965 | MGnify/ENA primary metagenome ERZ857965 (study PRJEB31778, sample SAMEA3449381) | human gut metagenome | biome: human gut; feature: human-associated habitat; material: faeces | place: United Kingdom | collected 2010/2012 ... | reverse complement strand
ATCCAGAACGACATCCTCAAGGAGTTCATGGTCCGCAACACCTATATCTACCCGCCCGAATTCTCGATGAAGATCATCGCCGACATCTTCGAATACACGTCGAAGAACATGCCGAAATTCAACTCGATCTCCATTTCGGGCTACCATATGCAGGAAGCCGGCGCGACGGCCGACATCGAGTTGGCGTACACGCTGGCCGACGGACTGGAGTATCTGCGTACGGGAGTGAACGCAGGCATGAGCGTCGACACGTTCGCGCCCCGGCTGTCGTTCTTCTGGGCTATCGGCATGAACCACTTCATGGAAATCGCCAAGATGCGGGCCGCCCGCCTGCTCTGGGCCAAGATCGTGAAGCAGTTCGACCCGAAAAATCCCAAGTCGCTCGCCCTGCGCACGCATTCGCAGACGTCGGGCTGGTCGCTCACCGAGCAGGACCCGTTCAACAACGTGGCCCGTACGGCCATCGAGGCGATGGGCGCCGCGCTCGGCCACACGCAGAGCCTGCACACGAACGCGCTCGACGAGGCGATCGCCCTGCCGACCGACTTCTCGGCCCGCATCGCCCGCAACACCCAGATCTACATTCAGGAGGAGACCTACGTCACGCGCAGCGTCGACCCGTGGGCCGGCTCCTACTACGTGGAGTCGCTGACCAACGAGATCGTGCACAAGGCATGGGAACTGATCCAAGAGGTCGAAAAGCTCGGCGGCATGGCCAAAGCCATCGAAACCGGCATTCCGAAGATGCGTATCGAGGAGGCAGCCGCGCGCAAGCAGGCACGCATCGACTCGGGCATCGACACGATCGTCGGCATCAACCGCTACCGTCTGGAGAAGGAAGACCCGATCGACATCCTCGCCGTCGACAACACGGCCGTGCGGGAAGCTCAGATCAAACGCCTGAAGGAGCTGCGGGCGAACCGCGACGAGGCGAAAGTCCGCTCTGCGCTGGCGGCCATTACCGAGTGCGTCAAAACGAAAAAAGGAAACCTGCTGGAGCTGGCCGTCGAGGCTGCGAAGGCCCGCGCGTCGCTGGGCGAGATTTCCGACGCCTGCGAGGCGGTCGTCGGACGCTACAAGGCCGTGATCCGCTCCATCTCCGGCGTATACTCAGCAGAAGTGAAAAACGACAAGAACTTCGAACAAGCCAAGGCTATGGCCGAGCAGTTCGCCAAGAAGGAAGGCCGCCAGCCGCGCATCATGATCGCCAAGCTGGGTCAGGACGGCCATGACCGGGGGGCCAAAGTAGTCGCCACCGGCTATGCCGACATCGGCTTCGACGTCGATATGGGACCGCTGTTCCAAACCCCGGCCGAGGCGGCCAAGCAGGCCGTCGAGAACGACGTGCACGTCGTCGGCGTCTCGTCGCTCGCGGCCGGACACAAGACGCTCGTGCCGCAGATCGTCGCCGAACTCAAGAAGCTCGGTCGCGAGGACATCGTCGTGATCGTCGGAGGAGTGATTCCCCATCAGGACTACGACGACCTGTACAAGGCCGGCGCCGCCGCGATCTTCGGCCCCGGAACTCCGATTGCGACCGCCGCGATCAAGATACTCGAAATCCTGCTCGCCGAATAACGACCGGCAAATAAGCGAAAAAGCCGCTCCGCGCTGTGCGCGGAGCGGCTTTTTCTATCCGACAGCCTGTCACGGTCTATGGCCGCGACCGATGGTCGTTCTCGTACAAAAAACCACTCATATGTTCTCCTGTACCCTCCCTCGGGTTCTCCATGTTTCCGACACCCCGGCATCCCTCCGCCGGAGAGGATTCAGGATAAGGACCCGATCGGACGCACAGCCTGCGAGCGGTTGCTGACCGCGACCGGCCGATGAAAAAATTTCGGTTGCGAACGTATGGGTACCTGGGGAGTATAATGGCCTCAAAAAAGCGGCATAACTTCCGCGAATAAACAGCCGTCCGCAAAAACGCCGCACGACAGCGGGAAACGACGGCAACCCGGACCGCGGCACGGCGCCGTTCGACGGAGAATCCCATCCATTTCGAGTTTCAGGCGCGCGCTTTTCACGCGCCAACGGCCTGGAACGGGCCTTACCCCTTCTCCGACAAGCGTGCGGTCAGCCAGTCAATCCTGTTTTTTTGCAATTCGATGATTTCGTCTTTGGCTTCGATCACGCGACGGGCCATTTCCAGCAGGTCGGCCGGAGCCTCTTCGGGTCCGTTCGGCCGTACGATTTCGCCCTCGCCCCGTATCAGCCATTCCAGAGAAACTTCCGGATATGTGGCGATAAATTTCGCCAAAGTATCCTCGGTAATCCCGGTCGGACTCTCCAAGGTACCCCGGGATATACCGGTTTTACTGTAAAATTCTCGCTTGCTAATAGACAGATTTTCAATATAATACAAAATTCTATCCTTAACTGGCGAAATATTTCGTCGTTTTTCTTGCATAATGGCGAAATCCTTCGTATTATTGCAGTGCTTTTACATCCGTTTTTATTCGTCGGCGAAGCTGGACACGCAAAAATCCGGCCCTGTTCGCTCGTGGCTATAAATCGGATAAAGATATACATTTTCAATTAATTTTTACTCAACAATTTTTCATTCGCGAAAGGCCGAAATCAAGGAGGGGGAGAGACACACTCAGACACTATTTTGTTCAACTCAAACAATTTAATCCAAAGACTATGAAGCGAATTTTTATCAACCGAGTTTTGGCGTTTCTCCTGATCGGGGCGACGCTGACTTACGCCGGCTGCAAGGACTACGACGACGACATCGGGAACGTGCAGACCGAACTGAGCGAGACGGCTGCCGCGCTGCAAGAGCAGCTGGGCGCCTTGCAGACGGCCCTGACCGGAGCTCAGAACGAGGCGGCTGCCGCGACACAGAAAGCCGCAGCAGCCAAGGAAGCCGCCGATGAGGCCGCCGAAACGGCTGCGGCAGCTCAGAAAGCCGTCGCCGATGCCAAGACGGAAGCCATTCGGGAGGCTATTTCTCAATGCCAGTCTCTGATTTCGGACAAGGCCGACCAAAGCGCGCTCGACGAGCTGGCCAGCCAGATCGAAGGTATCGAGAAAAACCTGTCGCAAACGCTGAAGGACTATGCCACGATCGACGACATGCAGAAATTCGAGAAAGCGCTGGAAGTACAGCAGAAAGCGCTGGAGAAGTACGCCGACGAGCTCGGCGACAAGGCTTCCTCGGCCGATCTGACGGCGCTCGATCAGAAACTGTCGGGACTGATCGAAAACATCCGCAAGAGTGCGATCGACCAGGCAACCCTCGAAAAGGCCGTGAAGGACCTGAACGCCGAGATCATGGAAAAAGTGGGAGAACAGCTTTCCTCGCTCAGCGGCGTACTCTCATCCCGGCTGACGAGCGTGACGCTGGTTCCCGGCCTCTATGTCGACGGAATCCCCACGATCGAGTTCCTGTCCGTATCGTACAATGCCCTGACGATCAATCCGGACGGTAGCACGAAGAAAGCCGCGAAAGCCACGATCGTCTCCGACGAGTCGACAACGGCCGATTATCGCCTGAATCCTACCGGAGTACAGAAGGAGGATATCGGAACGCCCTCGTTCGTTTCGACGACGGCCGTGACCCGAGCCGCCGAAACGGGAGAAAATACGCCTGTGAAAGTCGTCGGCCACGACATCGAAAACGGCATCCTGACCGTCAATGCGGCCAAGACCTCGACCGAGCCGCTGAAGCTCGACGGAAACAAGATCTATACCGTCGCGTTGAAAGTGCCCGTAGCGGACGACTGTCTGTTCGAGAACGAGACCGAAGCCTACGTCTACTCCGAATATGTCCGGCTCGCTGAGTCGACCGTAACGCCCGTTATCGCCGCGCAGTTCGATAATTCGCAGCAGATTACCGATTTCGATTGTGCACACGGCGCGCATCATCATTTTTCGGACTACGCTACGATCTACGGTGCGGCACAGGCCGAAAAAATCTCCAAGAGCATCAAGTACAACGAGCCGTTCGACCTGGCCGGCATGGTGACGGGTTGCTACGACGACGGGGCGAACGCCAATGAAATGACCGCAGACAAGCTCGAAGGCTACGGCCTGAAGTTCCGTTTCGAGCTGGCACCCGATGCTTACAAGCTGGGACCCAACCAGACCGATCAGCAGCAATTCGCCCGCATCGACGGAACGACGATCACGTCGCAGGTTCCGGGCGGCGAGGTCAACAACCGCGCGGCTATCGACAAGGAGCCCATCGTGCGGGTAACGCTGGTCGACACGACGAACGAGAATCAGATAGTCGACGTGGCCTACTTCAAAATCAAGTGGGTAGAAAATTCCGTCAGCCCCGACCCGATCGAACTGGGCGAGATCAAGACTTACGTCCAGAATCTGAGTTGCTCGGCCATCGGAAACGACTTCCTTTGGAAAGACATGACGCAGTACGTCTATGCTAAGGTGAAGGAAGGCGGCATGTCGAAAGACGAATTCGAAGCTATCTATAAACTGAAAGCCAACGACGAAGGCACCTTCGGCGAAGGCGACGGCGTAATCACCGAGCAGACTTCGGACGTATCCGAGGACGCCGTAGCCCTGAAATGGACGCTCGACGCCGAGGCGATCGGCAAGATCGTACCGGCCACGTCGAAAGAGTACAGCATCCTGATCACCTATACCGATCCGAAAGGCGTTGCGGGCGATGTGACCTTCTCGCTGAAGTGCACCGTCAACGTCACTCTGCCGTCGATCAGCGGCTACTACGAGCAGTACTGGATCACGTCGGGAGCACTGGCTAACGTTTACCCGGTTCAGTACGAGCCGACGATGACTTCGGGGACTACCTGCGTCTACAACTACGATCTGATGCAGCTGTTCACGCCCAACGCTTGCATCGTGAAAGACTTGTTCTCCGCGTGCGGCAAGTGGGACATGCAATTCGCACTGACCCAGCCTCGGACAGGATATGCTCCGGCACTGACCGCCGAACCGGCCGGTACTGCCAACAAAGCCGGCTACACGCTGCTCAAGAACGCGGAAAAAGCCGCAGAGCTGACTTTCGTTGCCGAAGGCGACAACTGGTACGCACCGAGCGTCACGAGCGCAAGCGCCGTCAACCTCTCGCTCCAGAAGAACGACGCGGGCAAAGGACTGGTCGGCAACAAAGCCACGCTGAAGGTATGGGCTGACATCAACGGATACAACAAGATGCAGGTGGCCGAGTTCGACGTGAACATCGTTGCCCCGCTGACGATCAACGCCGAACTGGAGAACGCTTCGTTCGAGGATCATGTGATCGGCGGATCGGAGATCGACTGCTCGAACGCTTTCACGATGACCGATTTCAACGGTTATCTCGTAGCCGAGAACGACATCGTAAATCCGGAAAGCGACAAGCAGAAGTATGCCGCGGAGCTTTGGGACTACTATGAAGTCGAAAGCGTCGAATGGGAAACCGACAAGGCTAAGATCGGCATGAAGCGGCAGGGAGGTAACATCGTCGTCGACGACAACCTGACGGCCGACCAAAGTATGCCGCTCACCGAAGCCTATGCCGGAGCCTCGATCACGGCAACGGGCTCCAAGCTCGTATTCACCAACAACAGCGCAGGTGCCGGCGTCGAGCGCTCCTGCAACATCTTCATCCCTGCCACGGTGAAATACGGCTGGGGCGAAACGACCCAATGGGTCAAGATACGCCTGAACCCGGGCAAATAACCGCCACCTGATTCTGTTTACGAAAGAGCGCCTCGAAGATTCGAGGCGCTCTTTTTTCTATTCCGACGACAACCGGCGTTCCCCCACGCCTCACGGAACCGACCGGCTCCGTCGGGCGATTCGTTTCGTCCGAATAAAGCGGTAGTCCGACGGGCGCACTCGTTCCGATCTCCTCCATCAAAGCATGCCCCGGGCAGGAAAGAACCGTCGCCCCGCCTAAAAAGCATCCGATCCACTCCGCAACCAGCTCGAGACGGGCATTGCGATAAAGACGGAACGGACACCCGGAAACGCCCCCGCAAGCGAAAAAGCATCCGAGTTCCCTCCCTCTTGTCCGATTCCGCGAACCGACCCGCCGAGAATCATCCCAGCGAGGCAGACCAGAAACGGCTCTATCCGTGACCGGAAAAGCGAGAACCGAGTTCTTGCCGTCCCGCCGAAGCGTAAAAACACTTGACGGAGCGATGCGACCAGCTTATGATCGCACCGGAATCCGTGCAACCGGCTCCGGCAAACTACTTTTTCTCCGGAACCCAGCAGTTCAGATGATTGCCGGGCGTCACGACGACGAACTTGTAGAAACCGTTCGGATCGTCGCCCGTATCGAACACGAAGCGCCGCTCTCCCGCTTTCACGCGGCCGGCTTTCGTCCACTGGTCGCACTGTCCGTTTTTGAAATCGTTGGTCCTCGAAACGTAAACGGTAGCCGGCGCCCGGTCGTCGAGACTTTCCCACGTCAGCTCGATCGTCCGGTTGCCGCGCACGGCCTCGAGAGCGCAGATATCGGCTTCCCCGATGAAAGGCGCTCCGTCCTGTTCCCACAACACCTCCTGAGGCACGTCGAAATCCAAAAAGCGAGCGAGCGACGGAGCGATGTCGACGATCGACAGCCATGGTTCGGCGAAGCGGGCATTTCCCCGAACGTTCGTCGCGATCCACGAGGTCCGCTCGCGCGCGGACTGTCCGCCGTGATGATGACCGTCGTCGCCCCGGCCGTGGTCGGTCGTCACGACGACCATCCACTCCTCGTCGAAATATTTCTCGCGGTATTCGACCGCTTCCCAAATGCGTTCGATCTGACGGTCGGCCTTCATCACGTACTCGTCGAAATAATCGCCGTTGCCGTAGATATGCCCGGCATCGTCGGTATACCACAGATAGACCCAGCTCAGGTCCGGCGCCTGCTCGCGGATACCGGCCGCCGCAGCCCTCGACACCGTATCGTCGATGCGATAGACTTGCAGATCATCCTTCTCCTTGGGATAGTTCTTCTGGTCGAGATCGAAACCGTCGACGACATAGTCGATCCTCAGGTCTCCCGTCTCGGGCAACCCTTCGCCGAGCAACACGGTGCGGTTGTCGGTCCAGCTCGAATAGAGAGCCGTCGTCACGTCCCGCTTCTGCTCCTTGGCGATCCGGAAAATCGACCAGTAGCTGTAATCGGGCTTCGGAGAATTGTCCCATACGTTGTGCTTGTTGGCCCATGCGGAGGTCAGGATGCAGTTGTACCCGACAGCCGAAATGGTCGGCGTTTCGCAGTACGTGCCGGCGATCCCGCCGCAGTAGGCCCTCGAATAGCCGCCCTCGGCCGCGATCCGGCCGATTGCAGGCGGTTTCAGCCGCTCAATCATATCGGCCGGAACACCGTCCACGATGATAAATACCGCCTTTTTCGCCTTCGCCCCGTATCCGCCCCAAGGGAGCAGCAGCAGGATCGACAGAATGATCAGGATGTGTTTGCGATTCATGCTTTCCTCGTTTAAATCGTTCAATGGAAGCCCAAATTAACGATTTTTTTCGGATTCAACCTCTGCTTTGCAGGAAAAACTGAGCATGCGCCGGTCTTTTCCCTCTTAACATTCTTTTTACGTGAAGCCCGGTTCGTAACTTAAACTTCACGGTTTGGTCTCGGTACGTTAACCAGCCGTACCGCAGGGACCGGTAACTTTGCGGCATCGAAAACCAATACGCCTCTATCAACTCATGACCCGACTGACATCGTTCTTTTTCATGCTGAGCATGCTTTCCTTTCCGGCACGGGCCGACGCCCAAGCCGCTTCGGCCGTCGTGCGCGGCACCGTTGTCGATGTATCGAGCGCCCCGATCGTCGGAGCGACGGTCGCCATCGAAGGAACGACGCTCGGAGCGATCACCGACTCCGAAGGCAAATTTCTGATTCTCGGCGCCGAACCCGGAACGGCCGTTGTCACGGTGTCGTTCATCGGCTACAAACGATTCCGCAGCGAACCGCTCGAGCTGCGCAGGGACGAATCTTGCGAGTTGAGCGTAACGCTCGAGCCCGAATCGTCGCAGCTCGACGGAGCCGTGGTCGTCGCGACGCGCAAGGTCGACAGCGACGCGGGACTGATCGCGCAGATGCGATCGGCCCGCTACGTCGCCAGCGGCATATCGGCCCAGACGATCGCCCGCACTCAGGACAAGGACGCTTCGGAAGTAATCCGCCGCGTCCCGGGCATTTCGGTCATCGACGACAAGTTCGTCATCGTCCGCGGACTGGCCCAACGCTACAACAACGTATGGATCAACGGGGCGGCCGTGCCGAGCTCCGAAGCCGACACGCGCGCGTTCTCGTTCGACGTCCTGCCCAGTTCGCAGATCGACAACCTGCTAATCGTCAAGTCGCCCGCACCGGAACTGCCGGCCGACTTCTCGGGCGGTTTCATCCGAATCCGCACGAAAGTCGTACCCGAGGAAAACTCGCTGACGATCAGCTACGGCACAGGATTCAACAGCGTCACGCACTCGAACGATTTCCGCTATGCCCCGGGCAGCGCAACCGACTGGCTCGGCTTCGACAACGGCATGCGCTCGCTGAAAAACGTTCCGCATCGCGTGGACAACGACGACGTCACGACGGTCGACCGCGTGACCCGCACCGGCTTCAACAACGACTGGAGAGTGCTGAGCCGCCGCCCGACAATCGACCAGAAACTGAACATAGCGCTGAACCGTCGCTTCGTGACCGCCCGCCGCGACGCGGTCGGGCTGGTCGCGGCATTGAACTACTCGAACACGAACAAAAGCCTGCTGCGCATGGAAAACTCGCAGTTCGGCATCTACAACTACACCGAAGACGAACCTCTGTACAACTTCAAATACACCGACAACCAATACACGAACGACGTGAAGCTCGGCGCTATGCTGAATCTCTCTTACGTTCCGGCAGCCGACAAGCGCTCGTGCGTAAGCCGTTACGAATTCCGCAACATATTCAACCAATTGGGACGCAACCGTTTCACCGACCGCGAAGGATGGCGCAACGTCAGCGGATATTACGAGCAACAGGACGAATACTTGTACGTGAGCCGTAGCGCCTACACGGGCCAGTTCGCAGGCAGTCACGACTGGATCCGCAGCGGCGCGAAGTTCGACTGGAACGCAGCCTACTCCTACTCGAACCGCCGCCAGCCCGACCGCCGGATCGTCGAGCGCGAGAAAAATCCCGAAAACGGCATTTACGAATACTCGATCGATCAAGGCAGCGTATCGCGCTACTTTACCTCGCTCGACGAGCACGTCGCTTCGGCCGGAGCGAACCTGAGCCTGCCGCTCTTTCCCGACGGGACGCTCCGCCCCGAGTTACGCACCGGACTATACGGCGAATACAAAACGCGCCGCTACGCTACCCGCAACTTCCTCTACAAGTGGAATGCCTATCAGAACAAGCTGCCCGCCGGTTTCGGCTCGCTGCCCGCCGAGCAGATCTTCGCACCGGAAAATCTGGGCGCACCCGACAAGCTGCACGTTCAGGACGAAACGCACAACACGGACGACTACTCGGCCCACAGCGACGTGCTGGCCGCCTACGCGGCGCTGAACATGTCGCTCGGGCGCTTCAACGTCTACGCCGGCGTCCGTTTCGAAAGCTACCGCTCTTCGCTCGAAAGCTATCCGTCGGAAACCAATTTCCGGACCCGGACGAACACCTACCGATACAACAACGCGCTGCCGTCGCTCAACGCCACGTATAACCTGACGCCCCGGATGCTCGTCCGGCTGGCATACGGCATGAGCGTCAACCGGCAGGAGTTCCGCGAGCTGTCGCCGTCGACTTACTACGATTTCGACATGTTCAGCACGATTACCGGCAATCCGGACCTCCGGCAGGCCGTCGTGCAGAACGTCGACCTGCGCTACGAACTCTATCCGGCCGCCGGCGAAACGATTTCGGTCGCCGTTTTCTACAAGCATTTCAAGAATCCGATCGAATGGAACTATGTCGATGCCGGCGGCTCCTACCAGTTTTCGTTCGAGAACGCCCGCTCGGCCCGCAACTACGGCGTCGAGATCGATCTCAGGAAAAGCCTTGCGTTCATCGGCATGAACAATTTCATGCTGACGTTGAACGCCGCTTGGATCGAAAGCAAGGTTCTGTTCGGCGAGCAAAGCCGCGAACACGACCGGCCGATGCAGGGACAGTCGCCCTATCTGGTCAACGCCGGACTGTTTTACCAGAACGGCCGGATCGGCTTCGCGGCCGGCATTCTCTACAACCGCATCGGCAAACGAATCGTCGGCATCGGCCGGGTCAGCACGAGCGGAGGCGACACGTTCAACAGCAATATCCCGGACATGTACGAGATGCCGCGCAACTCGCTCGATCTGACGGTCGGCCAACGCCTCTGCAAATGGCTCGAGGCGAAGGCCGCCGCGCGCGACCTGCTCGGCGACGCGGTCCGCTTCATGCAGTTTCCGCGCTTCAGGGACTCGGAGGGCGTCGTGCACGAACGCTCCCAAACAACCAAGCGCTATTATCCGGGCCGCAGCTTCTCGCTGTCGCTGACGGCCACGTTCTGACCCTCGCGGCATACGAAAAACGAGTAAATCTCACGACTTCGGAAACACCATTCATTCCTTAACTATCTACACGATGAAAAAACAGATGATTCTGGCCATGATGGCCTCGGTCGCCATACTGGCGGCCTGTTCGGACGATGACAACGGCAGCGGAAATCCCGGTCCCGGTCCGGCCCCCTCGGGCGTCTACGAAACGGGGCTCGTATTCGGCGAAAAGGAAGGATCGGACTCGGTTTACTACATAGGCAACGGCGACAAGCACTTTCCCGCACCGAAAGGCGACTACGTGCTGAACGCCTCGCGCAAGTACAAACTGCGCGGCTGGGTTTACATCGAGGACGGATCGACGATCACGATTCCGGCCGGTACCGTCATCCGGGGCGACAAGCAGACTCAGGCAGCGCTGATTATCGAGCGGGGCGGCCAGATCTTCGCCCGGGGGACCGCTTCCAAGCCGATCGTCTTCACGTCGGAAGAGGCTCCCGGCAACCGTCGGCCGGGCGACTGGGGCGGACTGATCCTCTGCGGCCGCGCCAGCAACAATAAGGGCGAGCAGCAGATCGAAGGCGGTCCCCGCTCGTATCACGGCGGAGGCAGCAACCCGGTCGACACCGACAACTCGGGCGTGCTGAGCTACGTGCGCGTCGAGTTCGCCGGCTTCCCGTTCCAAACCGACAAGGAGATCAACGGCATCACGTTCGGCTCGGTCGGCAGCGGAACGACGGTCGACCACCTGCAAGTATCCTACTCGAACGACGACTCGTTCGAATGGTTCGGCGGCTCGGTCAGTTGCAAATACCTGGTAGCTTATCACGGTTGGGACGACGATTTCGACACCGACAACGGCTTCTCGGGCAACTTGCAGTTTTTGCTCGGCGTGCGCGATCCGCGCATCGCGGATAAATCGCTGTCGAACGGCTTCGAGTCGGACAACAACTCCGACGGTTCGGACGAGGAGCCTTACACGACGGCCCGTTTCTGCAACGTGACGCTGATCGGCCCGATGGGTCAGGACGCCGCATTCTATAACCAGTCGGCTTCGACCGAAAATCCCGGAGCCTACATCAACGCGGGCGAAATATTCCCGAACAACGGCTCGGGCCTCGGCCAGTTTCAGGCAGGCGTGCAAATCCGGCGCAACTCGCGCATCAGTCTATACAATTCGATCGTAACGGGATGGCCCGTCGCGCGGATGATCGAAAAGGACAAGGGCGATTCGCCCGCGGCGGCCACAGCAGGCCTGTTCGAAATCAGTAACGTCCACTTCTCGGGGTACGACAAAGCACTCGAATCGTTCGACAACACGGCAATCGATCCGGTCGTCGGGATTCTTTCGTCCGACCAAAACAAGACATGGCTCAAGGGGAACGGCTTCACGGACGGCATCTTGCTCCGGGAAAGCTATGCCAACAAGTTCTACGACGCGATCGACGGCGTGGGACTGGCGCAACCCGTCAGCACGCGCTCGGGCTTCGATCCCCGGCCAGGCGCCGGCAGCGCTGCCGTGAACGCTTCGTACACGGTTCCTTCAGGCTTCGACGCCTCGGGCAACGGTTTCGCCGGCGCCTTCGGAACCGGAGAGAACTGGATGGACGGATGGACCAACTTCGATCCGCAGAACACGGTATACTGATCACCGTCGGCCGCTCGAAGGCCGCTCATAGGTAAACCGCATAGCGGCCGATGGCCGTTATGCGGTTTACCGTTCCGGAAAGAATCGGGAAAGCGGCCGAACATCTCTATTCCCGATACGGAAGTACGATCCGATTCGCAGGATATCAACTCGGAGAACCTTTGCCCGGTTACGACGGCAACGTCTCGTCCGGACACACGAAGCCCCGTGCCGCTCGAGGTTCCAGAGCTCGGATGAGAGAAGTCCGGACCCTCGGTGAATGTGTGCGCACGGGGCTCGTATGGCCAAATTCCGCAGACGAACGCGCCGCCATCGGGAATCCCTACGGAACAGTCTATTCAATAATCGAGCCTTTCTGCTCTCGGCATTCCGATTTTTTATCGCGCGGGCAGACGAGGCCCTATCACCCGCCTCCAGCCGCGCCTTTGGGACGCAAACTCTCGTCTCGGAAATTGCCGAACAATCGGGTCGCCGGCCGGGCGCTCCCTTCCCCGCACTACATCGCCAAAGCCGTCCGGTACGCCGTGCCATCGACAGGATAGCCCCGATTCCGTCATCCGCGACCGCGCCTTCGCAGACCGGCTTCGGATCGAGCCGGCACAGTAAACCTCTCGGGTTCCTGCCGCATCTGTCCGCGCGGCAGAAAACCGAATCCGGGACATCGGGCCGGCCGGAGGGCGAAACCGGCCCGGCAAAACGCCTATTTTCCTCGACAGCCCGAACTACCCCGCTCCGACGCGTAACCTCTCCCCCGAGACTTTTCCTCCCATGCGTCCCGCGTCCTCGAATACGCGTCGACAGCCGATGCGGCAGACCGTCGACGCCGGACAATAAATAACCCGGACTTGCCTTGCCCGTTCCCAAGATCGTCAACAAATCGATCGCTCAACCTGTCATAAATCTTAAGAACGAACGAGGCAAGCCCGGGTCATTCTGCATGACAACATACCCGGCGGCAGTCCGCCCGAATTATCCGAGATAGGACTTGAGTAGCTTGCTCCGCGTACTGTGACGCAGCCGGCGGATCGCCTTTTCCTTGATCTGGCGTACCCGCTCGCGGGTAAGGCCGAACTTCTCGCCGATCTCCTCGAGCGTCATTTCGGAACATCCGATTCCGAAAAAGTATTTGATGATATCCCGCTCGCGGTCGGTCAGCGTCGACAGGGCGCGCTCGACTTCCGTGCCGAGCGACTCGTTGATCAGTCCCCGGTCGGCGATCGGCGAATCGCTGTTGACCAGCACGTCGAGCAGACTGTTGTCCTCCCCGTCCGAGAAAGGCGCGTCGACCGAGACGTGACGGCCCGATACGCGCAGCGTGTCGGTCACTTTCTCCTTCGGCAGATCGAGCTCGTCGGCCAGTTCCTCGGGCGAGGGCGTGCGTTCGTGCTCCTGCTCGAAACGGGCGAAGGCCTTGTTGATTTTGTTCAGCGACCCCACCTGGTTCAGCGGCAACCGCACGATCCGGCTCTGTTCGGCCAGCGCCTGAAGGATCGACTGGCGTATCCACCATACGGCGTACGAAATGAACTTGAATCCCCTCGTCTCGTCGAACTTCTCGGCGGCCTTGATCAGCCCGAGATTTCCCTCGTTGATCAGATCGGGCAACGACAAGCCTTGGTTCTGATACTGTTTCGCAACAGAAACGACGAACCGCAGGTTGGCGCGTGTCAGTTTTTCGAGCGCTTCCTTGTCGCCCTTCTTGATCCGCTGCGCCAGATCGACCTCTTCCTCCACGGTGATCAAATCCTCCTTACCGATCTCCTGCAGATACTTGTCCAGCGACGCGCTCTCGCGATTGGTAATGGATTTGGTGATTTTTAATTGTCTCATGTTATCCCTTTCGTTGTTACGTGTCTTCCGCCTTCGAGAGGAAAGATTGTCCGGCCTCCTTATTCCGGAGGCCGGACAACCCCTCGCAGGGCAATCACCGGGGATGACTTCGGCCGCTTACTTGACGGTAGGCGAGTAGGCCACCACACGACCGTCGGGATATACGCCCTCGATATATTCGATCTTCGACGTGATCCGGTTCAGATCGCCGATCGAGCGAACGGGACGATCGTTGATGTTCGTGATGATATAGCCTTTGCGAATCCGCGCGCTTTCGAGTATGCCGCCCGGCTCGATACCTACCACTTGCACGCCTCCGCCGATCTTCAGCGCCTTCTTGGTCCGCTCGGACACCTCAGCGAACTGACCTCCCAGCGCGTCGTATGCCGAAACGATATCCTTGGTGATTACCTCGGTGTTGCCTGCCTTATTACGCAGGACGACCTCGATTTGTTTCACGTCCGAGCCTTTTTTTACTCCGACCGTCACCTTATCGTTAGGCCGATGCTTGGCGATCTCCTCGGAAAGCTGGGCCGAACCGTCTATCTTGATGCCGTTGATCTCGACGATCACGTCGCCCGAGCGAATGCCGGCCGCATGGGCCGCCCCTTCCGGATCGACTTCGGCGACATAGATTCCGCCCGGCTCCTGAATGCCGGTTTTCTTACCCTCCTCCGTCTCGAGGAACTCTTCGGTCAGCGGAATATACTGAATGCCGAGCATCGCGCGCTGCACGACTCCGTGCTCCTTCAGGTCGACGACCACTTTCTTGACGATCGACGTCGGAACGGCGAACGCATAGCCGATGTAAGTGCCGCTGCGCGACTGGATCAGCGTATTGATGCCTACCAGCTCACCTTTCGTGTTGACCAGCGCGCCGCCGCTGTTGCCCGGATTGACCGCTGCGTCGGTTTGGATGAACGACTCGAGGCTGAACTGGCTCGGCAGCGCCTTCAGGCTACGGCCTTTGGCGCTCACGATGCCGGCCGTAATCGTGCTGCGCAGGTCGAACGGGCTGCCGATGGCGAGCACCCACTCGCCCAGACGCAGGTCGTCCGAATTGCCCATCGGGATCGTAGGCAGGTCCGTCGCGTCGATCTTAATGAGCGCCACGTCGGTCGTCGGGTCGGTCCCGATCACCTTCGCGTCGAACGAACGGTTGTCGTTCAGCGTTACGCGCAGTTTCGTGGCGTTTTCCACGACATGGTTATTCGTGACGATATACCCGTCGGGGCTGATGATCACGCCCGACCCGCCGCTCTTACGCTCGCGCGGCTGCTGGGGCTGCTGCTGATACCCTCGGGGCATGCCGAAGAATTCGAAAAATTGCTCGAATCCGCCTCCCCCGCTGTAATAGTCGTTCTCGACCTCCTGCGTATTGACGATATTGACGACGCCTTTCACCGCATTCTCGGCGGCATACGTCAGATCGGGATAGCTCCCCGGCTCGTAAGAAGTGAAATGCGTACCCACGTTCGAAGCGAACTCGGTCGAAGGAGCGGCATAGGTCTCGCCCTTCTCGGTCGCCCGGGCCACGCTGTAGGCAGTCGCTGCGCCGGCGGCCATCGAGGCGGCCAGCATGCCTGCAAATAACAGAACCTTTCTCATAGAAATAAGTGTTAAAATTATTAAAATAAAAAAGGTAAAATCAATTCATTTCGGTTCGAATTTTCGTTTTCCGGCAGGCGGCTTTCCCGTTTCGACATACGTTCGGGCCAGCCGCCCCCGTCTTTTTTCCGGCCCGCAGAATCCATACCAGACTCGGCAAGGAAAATTTCCGGGACACAATACAAACTCCGAAAGAGCCGCCCGTATTGTGTATCATCTTGTTTTTTTACCGTTTTCAGCCCCCGCCCTCCGTGACAGAAAACTGCTTCCGGTCTTGTGAGGCAATACCGAGCCGCCCAAGGAAATGTCCGGATTCCCCCCGCCACGATACCGGCAGCGACGGTCCTAACCTAATAAATTAAAGGAGCGGCCCCCCGGAAAAAGCGCGGCGCCCGCATCGGGCCGTCTGAACCGATCCGGCCGAACGGGCGACGACAAGAGCCGCCCCTGCTCGGGAACGGCTCCTGATCATGCGTTTCTATGGCCGTAGGCTATTTCAGCCCGAACTCCTTGCGGATCGCGTCGACGGCGTCGAGCTTCTCCCAGCCGAAGAACTCGATCTCCTTCTGCACCGGCTTGCCGCCCTCGTAAACGGTCTCCACCTTTTTATAAGGACGGTTGCCGAAATGGCCGTACGAGGCCGTAGCCTCGAAAATCGGATTACGCAGACCGAACCGCTCGACGATCTTGGCCGGGCGCAGGTCGAACAGCTTCGCTACGCGGCTCGCGATCTCGCCGTCGGAGAGCCCCAGCTTGCCCGTACCGCGCGTTTCGACGTACACGCTCAGCGGCTCGGCGATCCCGATCGCATAGGCCAGCTGAACGAGCACCTCGTCGGCGACGCCGGCAGCGACCATGTTCTTGGCGATATGCCGCGCCGCATAGGCCGCGCTGCGATCGACCTTCGAACTGTCCTTGCCCGAGAAGGCCCCGCCGCCGTGCGCGCCCCGGCCGCCGTAGCTGTCGACGATGATCTTGCGGCCCGTCACGCCCGTATCGCCGTGAGGCCCCCCGATCACGAACTTGCCGGTCGGGTTCACGTGCAGGATGTAGTCGTCGCCTATCAGCTCGCTCAGGCGGTCGCCGGCGCGCTCCAGCCGCGCCTTGGTTCGCGGAATCAGGATGGTTCGCACGTCCTCGCGGATCTTGTCGCACATGGCCTTCTCCGCCGCCTTCTCGCCTCCGGCCTGCTCCGGCGTGACGAACTCGTCGTGTTGCGTCGAAACGACGATCGTATGCACGCGCTTCGGACGATTGTCATCGCCGTACTCGATCGTCACCTGGCTTTTCGAGTCGGGCCGCAGATAGGTCATCACCCGGCCCTCGCGCCGAATGGCGGCCAGTTCTTTCATCAGCACATGCGAGAGAATCAGCGAAGCCGGCATCAGCTCACGGGTCTCGGAGCAGGCGTACCCGAACATGATGCCCTGATCGCCGGCTCCCTGCAGCTCCTCGCTCTCTCGCACGACGCCCTGATTGATGTCGGGCGACTGCTCGTGAATGGCCGACAGCACGCCGCACGAGCTGCCGTCGAACTTGTAGTCGCTTTTCGTGTAGCCGATCCGATTGATCACGCGCCGGGCCACCTCCTGTACGTCGACATAGGCCTCCGAGCGCACCTCGCCCGCCACGACGACCAGTCCCGTCGTACAGAGCGTTTCGCAGGCTACCTTCGAATGATTGTCATGACGAAGAAACTCGTCGAGAATCGCATCGGAAATCTGGTCCGATACCTTGTCGGGATGTCCCTCGGACACCGACTCGGACGTAAACAAAAATCCCATTTTTTAAAATTTTAGCGTATGACTTTAAACAATGGGAAAAACTCAGCTGTCGGATAGGAGAAATACTGTTTTTAGCATTTTTTTCCGTGGTTGCAAGCGGCCAAATCTTTCCACAAACGGTCCGGCGCATGCCGTCCCGAGCCGCAAAGATAGCATATTTTCGGAAGAATGGCATCCGAAACTCGAAATATCTGTCTTATCCGAAAAAGCGGCGCATTCTCAGAACGGATAGCCCACGCCGAAATTGAGCGTCGTATTCTTCAGCCGGAAATGCTGAATCCAGCGCTCCCCGGCCGGTTCGTTCGGATTGTGGAGCTTGATGCCCCAGTCGAGACGGAAGACGAAGAAGCCGAAATCGAAGCGCGCGCCGAGACCGGTATTGAATCCGAGCTGCTTGTAGAACCGGTCGATTTTGAACCGGGTCTCTTCCGTGCCGCCCTGATTCATGAACCAGATGTTGCCCAGATCGAAGAACAGCGCACCCTGCAGAATGCCCCAAACCGGGAAACGGGCCTCGAGGTTGGTCTCGAGCTTGAAATTGGCCAGCTGGCTCGGATAGTCCGAGAAGTCGCGCTTCGGGTCGCCGCCGGGACCGAGCGTGCGGGCCAGCCAGCCGCGCATGCTGTTGCTGCCGCCGCAATAGAACAGCCGTTCGAACGGGATCGAGCTCGAATTGCCGTAGGCGTAGCCCCATCCGCCGTAGAACCGGTATACGATGCTTACCTTGGGAGCCAGCACGAATTTCTTGGCGATGTTCGCGTCGATACGGAAATACTGGGCGTATCGGATGCCGAACAGGCGATGGTAGGGCTCGCCGTCCGCAAGCCTCTCTTTCGAGCCGAACAACCGGCTCAGACCGTCGATCAGGTTGCCGTTCGTCTCGAAGTTGAAGCGCATCATCAGCGAGCTCCGGTCGACGCGACGGCTCTGATTGTTGAAAATATACGATCCGGAGAGCCCGGCGATCAGCTGCGAGGTGTAGCTGTTGCGCAGATAGGGGTTTTTCAGGCTGTTCAGAAAGGCCGAGTCGACCTGACGGAGTTTCACGACGCTGATGTCGGCCGGACGCAGCACGAACGAGCTGTTGCGCCCCTTGCCCCACGAATAGCCCCAGACGGCGCTGGCCAACGCCCGATGATAATAGGGGCGGCGCTGCACGCTGTACGAAACCTCGACTTTCGTACGCGGATCGACAGCCCGGTTATAGCGATTCACCCGCAGCGGAGTAATCAGGCGCGGGAACGAGAAGGAGGTCGTGACGCCCAGCTCGAACGAGTTGCGCTTGGTTTTCACGCGCGTGAATTCATACCCGCCGCGCACGCTTACGTCGAACAGCTCCACGCCTCGGAACAGATTGCGGTTCTGGTAGCCGAGCGTCGCGGTCAGCCCGAAGTAGTCCGACGAGGTGGTTCCCTCCAGCTCGACCGAGTAGCTTTGCCTCAGCGCAGGCGTGCAGAGGATGTTGCAGTCGAGATACCGTTCCGAGGAATAGGCGACGGCCGAAGTGTCGGTCGCGGCGCCGGGGCCACCGATATAAGTGACCGGACTGTCCCGGCCGGCCGAGTCGGACGCTTCCGAAAAGAGCACGCTGGCGCTTTTGTAGTATCCCAGCCGCATGATATTCTCATAAGTTCTCTTGACGTCGCTCTCGTTGTACAGCGCATTCGGATAAAGATTCACGGTACGGCGGAGAATCGAGGAGCGGACTTTCGGACGGGCGTCGTAAACGATTTTCAATCCCCTGTAGAGAGTCGTGTCGAGCCGCGAATTGTACAGGCTGTCGCTCACCGCCTTCGCCGGGTCGTATCCCGGAAAGACATAGATATCGCGCAGGCGGTATACTCGATTCTCCTCAACGATCGGCTCCCCCTCGGGCGTATAGCCTGCCATATAGGGCTTGACGACCATCGTCAGGTCGATCGTGCGGTCGCCGGCGGTCGAATCGGCGACATACTCGATGTTGTTGATCGAGAAGTTGTAGTATCCCCGGTTCTTCAGGAACGACGCGATGCGCGACCGTTCGTCGTTGAGCACGTTGCCGTCGAAAATGCCGCCGGTACGGAGCAGCGAGGAAGCCGTATCGCTCAGGACGACCGGCCGCAGCGACCGGTCGCGGAAGCGATAGCCGATCTTTCCGATCCGGTACGGATCGCCC
>ERZ857965.1869-NODE-1869-length-19552-cov-3.654408_pt1 | contig 19552 bp, 19 predicted proteins | sample MGYA00519758_ERZ857965 | MGnify/ENA primary metagenome ERZ857965 (study PRJEB31778, sample SAMEA3449381) | human gut metagenome | biome: human gut; feature: human-associated habitat; material: faeces | place: United Kingdom | collected 2010/2012 ... | reverse complement strand
GTGGGTGCCAAAAACGGCATTCTGTTCAAGACCGCCGCCAGCCTGGAAACCACCGGCTACACCGACGCCGTGCTGCTGGATAAGACCGGCACCGTCACCACCGGTGAGCCCAACGTTGTAAAAATCTTCGGCACCCGCAACGTGCCCGAGAAATTCCTGCTCAGCATGGCCGCCGGTCTGGAGCTGCGCAGTGAGCACCCGCTGGCCCGCGCCATCCTGCAGCGCGCCGAGAAGGACCATCTGTCCTACGCCACTGTGACCGACTTTGAGGCCGTGCCCGGCAAGGGTCTGCGCGGCAAGGTCGCGGGCAAGGTCATTGCGGGCGGCAATGCCGATTTCATCCGCGAGACCTGCGCCCTGCCCGACGACCTGCAGCAGGCGGGCGACGAGATGAGCGCCGACGGCATCACGCCGCTCTACTTCTCGCTGGCCGGTAAGGCCGCAGGCGTCATCGGCGTGTCCGACGTCGTGAAGGAGTCCTCCGCCGCCGCCATCGCCCAGATGCAAACGCTCGGCCTGCAGGTCGTGATGCTGACCGGCGACAACGCCGCCACGGCCCGCCACATCGGCGCGGCTGTCGGCCTCGACGCCGACCATGTCATTGCGGGCGTCCTGCCCGCGGGCAAGGAAGCCGAGGTCCGCGCACTGCAAAAACAGGGCCGCGTCGCCATGGTCGGTGACGGCATCAACGACGCCCCCGCCCTGACCCGCGCCGACACCGGCATCGCCATTGGCGCCGGTACCGATGTGGCCATCGACGCCGCCGATGTGGTGTTGATGAATTCCAGGCTCTCGGATGTGCCCGCCGCCATCCGCTTGAGCCGCGCCACCCTGCGCAACATCCACGAGAACCTGTTCTGGGCCTTCCTCTACAACACCATCGGCATTCCGCTGGCAGCCGGTGCGTTCATTCCCTTCGGCCTGACGCTGAACCCCATGTTCGGCGCAGCGGCCATGAGCCTGTCCAGCTTCTGCGTGGTGAGCAACGCCCTGCGGCTGAATCTGTTCGATCTGCACAGCACCAAACACGACCACCCGCTGAAAAACGCTTCTGCCCTGCCCGCTGCCCTCACGCAGCCCGCAGCGGTTGAGGATAAAGAGAGAACCATCAAGGAGGATATGACCATGAAAAAGACTCTGCATGTAGAAGGCATGATGTGCGGCCACTGTGAGGCCCGTGTGAAGAAGGCGCTGGAGGCCCTGCCCGAAGTGACCGAGGCTGTGGTGAGCCACGAGGCTGGCACCGCCGTTGTCACCCTGAGCGCCGAAGTTTCCGACGATGTGCTGAAGAAGACCGTCGAGGATCAGGACTACAAGGTCACCGGCATCCAGTAAGCCCCTCCCGCACAAACAGCAGCGGCCTGTTCCCCCGTTTTGGGAGAGCAGGCCGCTGCTTTGTTTTATGGTTTTTCAGGAAAGTTCTGCAAGGCGTCTGGCTCCTCTGGTTTTCAGCCAGTGCCCCAGCAGCCCGTCCGCACCCGCCAGCAGCACAAGGGCCGCCGCCATGACCGCCGGAAGCGGAAGGATCTTCAGCAGATTGGTCTGCGCAAGGGTCAGCACCAGCACAGCAACGAGATTGGCCGCCATGGACAGCAAGGTACAGCCACTCATTTTGATCACCGCGGCCTCACTCGTCCAATGCAGGTTGGGCAGCACAAGCCCCAGTGCAAGGCCCATTTCTGCGCTGAGCAGCACGAACAGCTCTGCTTCCAGCAGGGTCAGGCAGAAATACACCGGCGGCATCTGCACCGCCGCCTGCATGCACACAAGGCACAATGCCGCCGGGACGCCGGTCAGCAGTAGATGCAGTTCCAGCTTGGCACACAGGGCCTGCCAGGACGAGATGGGCAGGCTTTGCAGGAGCCAGACCGTCCGGCCTTCCAGCGAGACGGAGGGCGTGGTCAGGAAGTTGGCTGCCGACACCGCACACACGGCACAGCACACCAGCACCGGGACCCCTTCCGGCACGGCCTGCGCAAACCGGGCAAAGAGGTCTGCCTTCCACAGGGACACGCCGCCCAGCACCAGCAGGCCCAGCGTGCCCATGGCGCTGTTGAGCATATAGGCCGAGCTGGACCCCAGATGCAGCAGTTCCCGGCGCAGCAGAGCCTGCCGCAGGCTGACGGGGCGTGCTTTTCGCGCATGGTATGCCGTGCGGGCCGTACCTTTCCGGGCCGTCATGCGGCGCAGGTAGGGCTTTTCCAGCAGCTTGCAAAAGGCCGCAAAGCACAGCACTGTGCCCAGCACGAGGCCGACCAGCGCCGGGAGCTCCCCTGCCGCCGCGCTGCCCAGCAGCCGCAGCGGCCAGGCTGCACGGGCAAGCGCCCCACCCGACTGTGCAGCATCGGCCAGCAGATCATCCAGAATGTCCTGTACCCGCAGAAAACCCGCATAGTACAGCGCAAAAAACACCAGCGAGCACACCACGGTGACCAGACTTTTGTGCCGGGCGCGGTCATTGGCCAGTGCCACGGCCCAGCCCAGCAATACCGCCAGAATGCAGGCCGCTCCGGCCAGCACCAGTGCCATGGGGATGCTGCACAGCACCCCGGCCAGCGGATGGGCTGCCAGCAGGCCGTAACACACCACCGCCGGGACCCACGCCATGAGCAGGTAGATCAGGCAGGCCAGATAAACGGTGCTCACCCGCACCCCGAAAATGACCGCCGGCGGGATGGGCAGTGAGAGCAGCAGTTCGTTGTCCCGGCTCTGGAACAGGCCGGAATAGCTGGTAAAGGCGCTGGCCAGCACGCTCACCAGCAGCGCCGTGAGCCCCATAGAGGCAAAATACAGCCAGTCCAGCCCGGCCGGGAGCAGCACCGAAGCCAGCGGCAGGGCCATGCCTGCAAAGCAGAGCATGAGCACCACCACCAGCACGGCAAACAGCAGCGCATACCCCACGGCCGATGCCCGGGACCGCGCTTTGCCGGTCTTGCTGCTGCGAAGAAAGGCCGCGCCCAGCTCCCGCAGCTGCTTGCGGAGCAATGCACGGATCATCATGCCTGCGCCTCCGTGCCTTCCAGTTCCAGAAAGACCTCTTCCAGACTGTCATCGCCGCGCACCTCGTCCATGGAACCGGCCCGCACCAGCCGCCCGGCCCGGATGATGGCCACCCGGTCGCAGAGCTTTTCGGCCACCTCCAGCACATGAGTCGAGAAGAAGATGGCCCCGCCGCCGTCGCAGAAGCGGCGCATCAGGGTCTTGAGCTGGTGTGCCGCCAGCGGGTCCAGCCCCACAAAGGGCTCGTCCATGAGGATGAGCTTCGGCTCGTGGAGCAGGGCCGAGATGATGGCCAGCTTCTGCTTCATGCCGTGGGAGCATGCGCTGATGGGCTGGGCCAGGTCCCGCGTGAGGTCGAACTGGTCGCCGTAGGACCGGATGCGCTCGGCACGCTCCCGTGCCCCCACGGCAAAGATATCCGCGATGAAGTTCAGGTACTGGATGCCGGTCATGTATTCGTACAGATCCGGGTTGTCCGGCAGATAGGCCAGCCGCCGCTTGCATTCCAGCGGGTCATCCTGCACCGAGATGCCGTCCACCGTAATGCGGCCGCTGTCGAACTGCTGGATGCCGCAGCAGCACTTGAGTGTGGTGGTCTTGCCCGCGCCGTTGTGGCCGATGAATGCGCAGATCTCGCCGGGGCGGATGTGCAGGCTGAGGTCCTGCACGGCCGCCTTGCCGCCGTAGGTCTTGGTCAGGTGTTCGATGTTGAGCATAAAGTGCCCTCCTTTGTCCGGGGCAGTGCGCCCCTCTGCCCTTAGAATATACCTTCCACAAGGGGGAAGGTCAAGGGTGACCGGTCCGCGGCCGGTCAGAGTGCAATAATTTACAGTTTCTTCAAAGATGCCCCTTGCAAAAGTACAAAAAAATGGTATACTAATACAACGAACTGAACGGAGAAAGGAGGCGCGCAGCATGGCACCCACCAAGGAGCGCCCGGCGACCAAAACCATCGCCACCAACCGCGAAGCGCGCCACGAGTATTTCGTTCTGGAAGCGCTGGAGACCGGCGTTGAGCTCAAGGGCACCGAGGTCAAAAGCCTGCGGGCCGGCGGGGTCAACCTGAAGGACAGCTGGGTGGACATTGAGGACGGCGAACTGCTGGTCAAGGGCATGCACATCACGCCCTACGACCACGGCAACATCTTCAACCAGGACCCTTTGCGTGTCCGGCGGCTTCTGGCACACAAAAACGAGATCCGGCGGCTGCACCAGCAGTGCAAGCTGCAGGGATACACGTTGGTGCCGCTTTCGCTCTATTTCAAACATGGCCGCGTAAAAATGGAACTGGGCCTTTGCAAGGGCAAAAAGCTCTACGACAAGCGTGCCGACGCCGCCCAGCGCGACGCCAAGCGTTCCATCGACCGCGCCATGAAATCCAACGGCAAATACTATTGATCGTTTCAGACGGTTTCCCTGAAGCGGAACTTCTCCTGTTTTTCGTGCATCGCAAGGTGCACTTTTATGGGGGCGTAAAGGTTTCGACGGGGGGAGCGAGGTCTGGGCAGCGGGTAGCAGCGGGGGAACTGCTCTATAACTCCTCCAAACAATTAACTGACAACAACAATTATCAGTTGCTCGCAGCCTGAGTGCTGCGCGTCTCGCCCACTCTTGTGTCGTGTGGGGCCGGGGCGTCCTTTAGACACAGCACCTGAACGGACTTAAGCTTTGCGGACCGGCAGGAACTCATGAAGCTACCAATGCGCTAGCCTGACGATCGGCGTGGCGCGGCGGGAATGTTGTAGATCGCCTGCACCCGGAGACACCTACGCTGAACTCTTTTCGGACATGGGTTCGACTCCCATCGCCTCCACCAACCGCAACGCGGTAGAACCCTCGGAATTTGACGTTGTATCGTCATCTTCCGGGGGCTTTTTGTTTGCAGAAATGGGTAAAATCACCCGCTCAAAGTCCCCGGTTTTCTGGTCGGTTATATTGAACTTGACCTCTGCCCGATCCTCGTACAGCAGGATGGACGAAACGAACGTGTCCAGGATGCGGCGGCGGTACTCTTCGTCCACCTCGTCCTCTTCCCGGCGGAACTGCTCGAACATGAACGTGAGCGCTTCCCGGCTGAACTGGGGCGGCGTGGGGGCGTTGTTGATCTCGCCCAGGGCAAAGGTGAGCTGGGCTTCCTGCTCTTCCAGCGTGCGCAGGCGGGCCGCAAGGCGGGCGCTGCCGCCCTCTTCGATGGCCTCAAGGATATTGTTCTGCTTGCGGCGGCACTCGGCCAGCTCTGCTTCCAGAGCGTCCCTCTCCGGGTTGCCTTTCGGCTCCTGCTCCTTGGCCTGCAATTCCATCATGCAGTCCACGATCTGCGAAATCTTTTCCGGGGTAAGGACGTACTTTGCAACGCCGTCCACGATGACCTGTTCCAGATAGTTCTTTTCAATGGAGGTCTTGGGACACTTCTTCTCGACGTGCTGGGTGCAGGTGTAGTAGTAGTGCTTGCTCCCGGTGTGACCCGTGGCGCTGGCTCCTTTCATGGCATGACCGCACAGGCCGCAGTCCAGTTTACCAACAAGCACATAGTCAGCCCTGGGCGCACCCTTGCCGCCGCCGTGGGCGCGGTTAAAGGCAAGCTGGGTCTGGCAGCGGTTGAACAGCTCCCGGTCGATCATGGCAGGCACTCCCCCCTCAATGCGGATGTCGGCGTACTTGTACACACCAAGATACATCTCGTTGGTGATGATCCGGCAGATAGAGTTCTTGTTGAACGGATTGCCCCGGCTGGTGCGGTAGCCGCGGGCTGTCAATTCCCGCACAATGTCGGCGGCGGTAGCCCCGGCGGCGTACTGTTCAAAGATGTACCGCACGGCGGGGGCCTGCTTCTCGTTGATGCAGTAGTGCTTGTCCGGCCCGATGTCGTAGCCAAAGCTGCGGTTGCCGCCCAGGGCAATGCACTTGAGCGCGCTTTCCCGCTGGCCGCGGCGGAGTTTCTGCGCCAGTTCGGCGGAGTAATACTCGGCCAGAGATTCCATCAAGCCCTCAATGATAATGCCCTCTGGGCCGTCTACCACCGTCTCGGCAGCATACAGAATCTTGACCCCGTTCTTCCGCAGGCGGGTCTTGTAGATGATGGAGTCGTAGCGGCTGCGGGCGAGGCGGTCTGTTTTCCAGCAGATCACAGCGTCGAAGAGGTGGCTGTCGCTGTCGGAAATCATCTGCTGGAACGCCGGGCGACTGTCGCTCTTGCCGGAAATGTGGCGGTCGATATACTCATGGACGATCTTGTAGCCGTGGGCTTTGGCGTAGGCTTCACAGTCCCGGCGCTGACCCTCAATGCTCTGCTCGGTCTGCTGGCCGCCGTTGGAGTAGCGATAGTACGCTACCAGCCGCAGTCCGCCCACCTCTTGCAGTTTCTTTTTGCGAGGCATAAATACCACCTTTCAAGTAGTTTTAAGTTTGTTGCAATCCGTTGCAAGTTCTGGGGAAAATAAATCTTTCCACACTTTCAACAGTCAAAAAGTTAAATTCATTTCCGAAATATCATATCTGGGAGCCATTTATATAAGTAGAGTTGCACGTTTAGGTTCAACTCGTTCCAAAACGCCCTGTCTTTTCTGCGGAGAAGATGGGGCGTTTTTTATTTGCCATACACGAAAAAGCCTACCGGGCCTTGTCCCCCGGTGGGCTTTTTCTTTTTGTGTGCTGAATTTTACGGGTGCTTCCTGCGCCATTCAGCGGCGGCACGGTCAAGCACTAACCTATGGAAGAAGATTCTTTTCCCCCACTGGCGGCCTCGTCGGCACGCTCGGCGTTGTACCGGGCTACCTCGTCCTGCACGTTGACAACGGCAGCGGCCACATCGCCGGACACATCCACCCGGCGGGGCGGCTGTGCGGCAGGCCCACCAAAGACCTTGCGCATCTGTGTAAGGAACAGCGTGCGTTCCTGCGGGGACAGATCGAGAAAGTTCTCAATCACCGAAACCTGCTCTTTGTCCAGGCTGTACTCGGCGGCCAGCCGATCCAGTACAGTTTCCCGTGTCTGCTCGAACATCTCTCCCTCGCCAGTGCGGAGCCAGTGTTCATTGACCCCGAACTCGCGGCAGATGGAGCGGATGGTCTGATCCGTTGTTCCGTTGACCCCATTTTCGATACGGCTGACAGCAGACTTGCCCATACCGATTACAGCGCCGAAATCCTCCATCGAAAGATTTTTCTCTTTACGGAGGACTTTAATTCTTTCGCCGATGGTCATTTATTTTATTCACCACCTTTCTGCAATCCCATTATAGCAAATAAAGTTCCGAAAATCAACAAAAGAATCCCAGAAAGCCATTGACAATGTTCCGAAAATTGACTATAATGACACTGTAAAGTTCCGACAAGCAACACTAGAGCAACAAAAAAGGAGGTGGAGGGGATGCAGAAAGTGAACGACCCGCTTTATGAGAAGTGCGGCGTAACACACGATGAAGTGGCAAGGCACTTCGGGCTGGAACCGTCGCAGGTGTACGGCAATCCTGACGTTTATCATGGGACGTGGCCCAGAGAGGAAGCCATAAGAGGAATTGGATTTCTTTCGGAGCTGGAATTTATGGTTGACCCCAAAAAGAAAATACGGATCGAGTTTCACTATGACCCGGACTACCCGGCGGCACTCGTCACGGTGTCCGGGATGAAAGAACCGAGAGAATGAAAAACGCCCCGCTTCTTGCACAAGCGGGGCGCGGACAATCAGGTTCCGGGGTTTTCTTCGTAGGTCAGGCCATAAGGCAACGCGGGCAGGTCTTTTGCTGAATAGTTGCCAAGCGGCGTAACATGGATAAATCCAAGGCGGGGGTTTGGAGTGGCGATTGCGTAGGAAGAATCCACGAGATTTTCAACCTCCGTGATCTGGGAACTGGTAAGGCCCTTGTCTTTCGTGACGATTTTATATGTAGGCATTTGAAATCACCCCCTTTCCGCCTGCCATGATTATAGCACGGCGGGCAGGGGCGGACAACATTAAAGGGAGGTGAAGAGGATGCAGAAAGGAATCGGAAAAAGAATCCGGGACGCGCGAAAGGCCGCAGGGCTGACGCAGGAAGAACTTGCGGAACGGATGGGAACATCATCGGTGGCGGTGGCTCAGTGGGAAACCGGGCGCAGGAACCCGAAGATGGGAACGGTTTCAAAGCTGGCCGCCGCACTGGGCGTGGATGTCGCAGAACTTGTGCCGGAGCTGAAAACCTTATTAAAGGAAAAGCCGGAGCCGCCAAAGATGGAACCAATCTTTGAGGATAACGGTTTTCTGACAGCCAGAATGACCGCCATTCAGAAACGGGCCTACGAAATCTACAACTTGTACGGAACTATCCGACGGGTGCTTTTCGAGGGCCGCAAGGAAGAGCGGGCAAACGCGCTGTCGCAGTTGATCCAGCAGCAAGGCGGGAACATCGGCGGAAAAGCTGATCCGAACTCGCCGGAAGAACTGGAAACCATGAAACAGCAGCTTGCCGAAATTGACAAGTTGGAAGAGGTTGTGCTTTTCAAGGATGACACCGGGAAGATTCGATGGGTCAGACTGAACGGCGAAAAGTGGCTGTAAAAAAGTCCCTGCTTCTGGTACAAGCAGAGACGGACAACAAGGAGCGTGAGAGTATGAGCGAGAAAGAAAAGATGGAGAGTGAAGAGATTGCCAAGGTGCTGGCGGAGAACCCGACGGCCAAAATCTATCTGGCGGGGCTGGCCCAGGGCATGAAGCTGGCAAAGTCTATGGAGCCGGAGGCAGAGCAGCCCACCCCGGCGGACAAGGAGGCAGCCAATGAATGAGTTTACGACATTGGCAGTGGTCGTCGTGGCGGCTTGCACGGTAACGTACACCATCGTAACGATGATCCGCAATCACCGTCGGTACGTCCGGCAGAAAGAAGCCCTTGACCGCTGGTTCTCTGCATACAAAAAAAGCCCAGGAAGAGAGGCGTGGCAAATGGCAGTAACGGGAGTGCTGAAAAAGTGCGCCGACTGCGGAACGGTATTTGTAGCCGAAAACCCGGCAAGCAAATACTGCCCCTGCTGCTCTGCCCGCAGGAACATCCCCGGCCCCGCCCGTGGGAATGGCTACCGCAAGCCGCCCCCGGATGCCCTGACACTGGACGTTCGGGCGGCGGATGCCGCGGGGCTTTCCTACGGCGTGTGGCGCGCACGGGAGGACGACAGAAAAAGAAAGGCGAAAGAAACAATTCGCCGCAAGATAGAAGAAAGGAAAAAGAAGCATGGCGAAAGTGAAGATCAACTGGCCGCCCATGAGCATGAAAGCAGAGAGTGAGGATGCCGCAGTTCTGGCCCAGGCAGAGCAGTTCTTGAAGTATGTGAAGGAGGAGCACAAGATCAGCTTTGATGTGCTGCCGACCCTCTTCCGGGACGGCTGCCGCGACCCGGAAGAGGGCGTTGGAGAGCCGGAATGTGTGGGATGCAATGACGACTGCGAGAGTTGCGAAACCTACGAGAAAGCAAATTCGGTAAAGCCTTTGACCGAGCCGGAAGAGGTAGCCCCCGGCGCACAGTGGGATGTTGTTGCAATCTACGACAACGCAGGCATTCCCAGCATCATGCACCGCTTCCGCCGCATGAACGACAAAGACCTGTTCCACGGCGGAAAGGACAAGCCGCACCCGGCGTTCATCATTGGCGGCGAGGTATACGACGAGATTTACATTTCGGTCTACGAGAACACCATGATTAACGGCAAACCGTACAGCCTGCCCTACATGGAGCCTGTCACCGACATTACCGCGGACAAGTTTGCGGATGCCTGCTTCGCCAAGGGCGAGGGATGGCACTGCATGACGGCGGCGGAGTGGGGCTTGCTGGCCTGTCTTAGCTGGAAGAACGGCACATTGCCACACGGTAACACCAACTGCGGCAAGTACCACGCCGACCCGACAGAGTGCGGTGTAAACATCAAGGACAGCAACAAGACACTGACTGGTTCCGGCCCTGCTACCTGGACGCACGACCACACGCCGACGGGCGTACACGACCTGTGCGGCAACGTCTTAGAGATTGTCCGGGGTCTGCGGATCAAGGACGGCGCACTCTGGGCGGCGGAGAACAACGACGCGGCCCTGCCGGAAACCGACCTGACCACCTGCGGAGACGGATGGAAGCCCATCGTGGATAGCAACGGCGACCAGGTTTACGTCGATGCAATGGACGGAATCAAGTTCACCAACGAGAAACCGCAGCATGGACGTGCCAACTTCGAGAGTTGGGAAGATGTGCGGATGGAATGTTGGAGCGACCAGCTTATGGAACTGGGCTTGTTTGCTGGTGAGGGCGAGGCGGTCTGTGCTGTGGACGCGACGGAGGGTGAATACCTTCCGGATCGGGGCGGCCGCTGGGGCGATGGCGGCAACGCTGGCCTGTTCAACTTGAACCTCAACAATCCGCGCAGCAATTCCAACTGGAACATCGGGGGCCGTTCCGCTTTACACCACGTCACATTATGTGCGGCGACACCACGCTGGATATGGGGGCTATGATCTACGGGTCATGGTCGGTGCGTGTGTCTAAAGGAGCGCATTTCCATTCCGGGAGAGCAACCTGGAAAAATTTTGAATTGCCGTGGAGGCGGTAACGTCACACACGGCGACGGTGAAAAGAGGCAGAAATACCAGGTGAAATAAAAACAATTCAAAACGCATGGGCGGTCATTACGGAGTTTGAATATCTCTGCGAGGCCGACCATAACGCCCGCAAAGGGAAACGGTACAGACAAGAGATTTTGGCTTTTACTGCGGCGTTTGAACACAACCTGTTTGTGATCCAAGCGCAGATGCAGGGCGGCACATACATTCTCGGCCCGTACCGCAAGCTGTGGGTTTTCGTGCCAAAGAAACGTCTGGTAATGGCCCTGCGCTATCCTGATCGTATCGTACAGTGGAGCCTATACCAGTACCTCAACCCGATATACGACAAACTCTTTATCGAGGATTCGTATGCGTGCAGGAAAGATAAGGGTAGCCACAAAGCGGCACAACGCCTGCAATACTGGATGCGGCAGGTCGGCCGGAAACCAGACGCGAAGTGGTATTACTTAAAGCTGGACATATCCAAATTCTTCTACCGGGTCAACCACGCCAAGCTGCTAGAAATTTTATCCAGAAGAATCAAAGACCCGGAGTTGATGCGCTTCCTGGACGGCGTGATAAACAGTCGGGCAGAAGCCTTTGGCCTGCCGCGCGGGAAAACACCGCAAGACACGCCGCCGGAAGAATGGCTATACGACGTGGGTATGCCGATAGGCAATCTCACAAGCCAGCTTTTCGCAAATATCTACATGAACGAGTTGGATCAATACGCCAAGCACGTTCTGCACATCCACTACTATATACGGTATATGGATGATGTAATTGTGCTGGCCGAAACAAAAGAACAGCTCCAAGAGTGGAAAGAGAGAATCGAAGCATTCCTGCGGGATGAATTGTTCCTTGACCTGAACGACAAGACCTGCATCCGCCCGGTGAGTATGGGCATTGAATTTGTGGGCGTGCGGATTTACGCAACCCACATGAAACTGCGCAAGTCCACCGTCGGCAGGTTGAAGCGAGAGGTCAAGAAGATAACGGAGATGTACGCCACCGGGGAAATGAGCAAGGAAGATTTTGATCGCCGCGTTGCCAGCATCAAAGGACTGCTGGCGCACACGCAGAGTGCAAGCCTGCGCGGGCGGTTGAACCTGATCTACCGGGACACCATGCAGAAGTATGGTAGACCAACCGGGCCGGAAACGGACATCTGGAAAGGAACCTATGAAGAAAAGAAGTTGGCCCGATCTGTGCGAAAGGCTGCTTGAGAAGCTGGAAGCAGCGGGGGTTGATACCTCCGACGAGCGCGGGGAGTTTGCCACGCTCATTGCCGAGTGCTGTACAAGGGCCTGCGGCGCAGACCTGCGCCCGAAAGGAGATGTGAACGATGGCGATTAACGCCTATTCGCTGGCAAAGGACGGCACGAAAAAGCTGTCCACGGATTTTAAGGTGCGCGAGTTCAGATGCAAGGATGGTTCTGATCCTATCTTCATCGACTCCGAGTTGGTGGAGATTCTGCAAAAAATCCGCACCCACTTTGGGAAAGCGGTGAACATCAACTCCGCGTTCCGTACTGCGTCGCATAATGCGAAGCAGAAAAATGCGTCCCATTACAGCCAGCACCTCTACGGCAAGGCCGCGGACATCTGGATTGCTGGTGTGTCGGTGGACACGCTGGCCGCATACGTCGAAACCCTGCTCCCCAACCGGGGCGGCATCGGGCGATATTACAGCGACAACTTTGTACACGTCGATGTGCGCACCACAAAGAGCCGCTGGAAATTCTAACAGAGAGGAAACGGAGGAAATATCATGGAAGCTATCAAGATGGTTATTTCTGCAATGCCTGCATGGATGGCAGTCGTGTGCCTGTTCGGCGGCGTGTTCATCGGCGCACTGGCCCTGGTTCGCCTGGGGTACAGCGTGGTCGTGGCAAAGGCCGCGTACAAGTGGATTTGCTGGGCAGAAGAGAACGTGATCGGCTCGAAGATGGGTGAAGAGAAAAAGAAGCAGGTTATCAAAGCCCTGCGCGATCTGACCCCTGACTGGCTGGACTGGGCCATCAACGAAAAGTTCCTGGACTTTTTCGTTGAACTGATCTTCAAAGTCACCAAGAGCAAACTCGAAGCATACATGGAAAAGAAATCCAAGGAAACCGCAACTGTGGCCCGTTTCGGTAAGGCGGGGGAGGACAAGCACAATGACTGACGAGGAACTGGAACACCGCTTGACGGATGTTGAAAGCAGAAGCAAGAGCAATACCCACCGACTCGACGACCTGGAAAGGCTGACCGATGCGGTAAACGGCATGAACACCAACATCAAGCTGACGATCCAGCAACTCGAAAACACGAACAAGAGCCTTGAAATTGTCACGGCTCAAAACAAGAAGCAGGACGACCGCCTGACCGCATTAGAAAAGGCCCCCGGCGTGTTTGGAAACAAACTCTGGTGGGCCGTCATTGCGGCGTTCGTTTCGGGCTTTGTGGCCTATGAACTGGCTACATTCCTGCACTAAAACCGCATAACTGAAAATCCCCCGCTGGCAATCCGAAAGGAAAGCTGGCGGGGGATTTTTTTGTTGTCTGTGGAGGTGACGGAATATAAACCTCTGTCCGAAAGAATGAAAATAAAGAACGTAGAAGCAAATTATATTGCGTGAAACGGCAGGCGGATTTTATCGGCGTACCAGTTTTCCGGGAAGCGGGATGATGAAAACAACGCTGTACGGCGAAATCTCCACGCGCGGGTTCGTCCGGCGTTGCACTTCGTCCACCAAATGAAAAATCCCTCTGAGCATTTGCTCAGGGGGATTTTTCATTTGGTGGCCAACGGGGAAAATCTGCCCGGCTGCCCGGGTTTGGCAGTTGAAATCCCACTGCCGCGGTGGTAAAATTCTTCTAGTAAGCTTTTTTGCAAGAAACAAACTTTTGTCTTTGAACGGCCCGCTCTCCACACAGCGGACGAGGAGAAGAGAAGATGGAGATATTATTGACAGGCTATACGGCGTTTCTGACCCAGGAGTGGATCGAGACGGCGTTCCCTGACGACCATGTGCTGACCACCCACACCAAGAGCGAAGCACTGCTGGACACCCGGGTGAAGACCGTCACCCTGGACGGCAAGCAGCTGCTGGCCCAGATCAACGAGACCTACCAGTTTGACCGCATCGTCTATTTTTCAGAGTACCTGCTGCCCCACGGCGAGCAGGAGGGCGAGCTGGACCGGCTGCGCTGGGTGCTGCAGGCCTGCCGTGAGCGGGAAGTGCAGCTGCTGTACTTTTCGGGCCCGGTGGCCGCTCTGACGCCCCCCTCCGGCAAATCGCTGCTGGCAAACGCGGCGGAGGAGCTCTGCTTCCATTATGCCAAGACCAGCAAAATTCAGGTCAAGGTGTTCCGGCTGCCTTATCTCTACGCCGTCTCAGAGAGCGGCACGGAGCAGTTTGCCCGCCTGTTTGAGCAGATGCCCACCGGCACGGTGCAGATGGATGAGCAGGCGGCCCAGCCCCTGCTTGCCCTCTGCATGGAGGAACTGGCCGACCTGACCGCCCGGGTGTTTGATACCTGGACGCCGGAGCCGGAGCGGTTCCTGCTGCCGCAGGTGTTCGACGCCACCCAGCGGCAGGTGGGCGAGGTGCTGCAAAAGCTGCAGCCCGGGCTGAAGGTGCTGTACGGCACCGATACCATCCAGACCTATCCCGCAGCGGATAATACTGTCCGCCGCAGGTACGGCTGGTTCCAGCGGTACAGTCTGCTGGACGACCTGCCCGCCATCTACAAGCTCTGGCAGGCCCGCCAGGCCGAAAAAAAGAGCGTCGTCCACCGCGCCATGGACAAACTCCGCCAGAGCACCCGGCTGCTCCGCATCGTGGAGATATTAGCCGCATGGCTCCTCTCGGAAGTGCTGGTACGGGCCACCGGCACCGACGCCCAGTTCCAGATGATCGATTTCCGGCTGATGTTCGTCATGCTCATCGGCACGGTGTACGGCCTCAACGCGGGTGTGCTGGCTGCCGTGCTGGCCTCCGTCTCGCTGGCGGCAGGGTATCTGCGGCAGGGGACAACCCTGATGCTGCTGTTCTATGAGCCCTCCAACTGGCTGGCGTTCATCGTCTACTTTGTGGTGGGCGCCTCCTGCGGCTATGTGCAGCTGCGCAACACCGAGGCCGCCCGCTTTGTGCGGGAGGAAAACAACCTCCTGCGCGGCCGGCTCCGGTTCACCCAGCGGCTGTATCAGGATACTTTGGAAGACAAACAGATGTTCCGCCGCCAGATCTTAGGCCGCCGGGACAGTTTTGGCAAAATTTATACCGTGACCCAGCAGCTGGATATGCTGCAGCCGCAGGAAATTTACCGCAAGACCGTCCAGGTGATGGAGGACGTGCTGGAAAACCACAGCCTGACCATCTACCGGCTGGAACAAAACCACACCTTTGCCCGCCTGACCGCCGCCAGCGCCGGGCTGGAGCCTGCCCCGGCCCATTCCATCGAGGTGGCCCAGCGGCTGGATGTCCTCCGGGGCATTGAGCAGGAGGGTCTGTGGGTGAACCGGGAGCTCAGGCCCGGCCTGCCCATGTACGCGGCAGGCGTGCGGCAGAACGGCACCCTCGTGGTGCTCATTGGTCTGCGGACGGCCACCGAGGAGCAGATGACTCTCTATTACCAGAACCTTTTCCGCATCCTCTGCGGGCTGGTGGAAACAGCGCTGGTGCGTTCCTTTGAGTACGAGAACGCCGTGCGGGAGAGCTGGTATCTGCCCGGTACCTGCCTGCTGCGGCCTGCCGTGTTTGCGCAGAAGCTGGAATCCGCCTGCACCTTGCAGGAAGATAAAATGGCCCACCACCTGCTGCTGCGGGTGACGGGCGAGTTCAAGAACCAGGCCGACCTCAACGCCCGGGTGGAGCGCTCCATCCGCAGCACCGATGTGGCCGGCGTGGGCCCGGACAACGCGATCTACCTGCTGATGAATCAGGCGGAGGAAGCAAACCTGCCCCTGCTGACCAAGCGCATGGGAGAGAAAGGTCTGCATGTCATCTCCGTGCCGCTGGACGAGCAGCTGCGGCTGGTGAGCGCCGCCAAACAGGAGGTGTAGTGAGATGGGGAGCGGATTTTGGTTTGGTCTGCTGTTTTTGGTGCTGCATCTGGTTCTGTGCGGGGCCCTCTGGTTGCTGGCCCGCTCCCGGGCGCTGGAAGTGGAGGGGTATTTCCTCCCGGTGGCGCTGCTGGTGCCGGTGTGGGGGCCTTTGTGCGTGGTGCTGCTCCACACCTCCCACCGGCTCACGGGCGGGCAGCTGCTCGACCGGACATTGGAGAAACTGCGCATCAACGAAGAAATCTACAAAAATATCCTCGTGGTGGAAAACGAGGAGAAAGATACCGTCGTCCCGCTGGAAGAGGCCCTGCTGGTGAACAGCCCCGCCCAGAAGCGGAAGCTCATCCTCTCGGTGCTCACGGACGACCCCGCAGGTTACTACGACCTGCTGCAGCAGGCCCGGATGGACGACGACAGCGAGGTGGTACACTATGCCTCCACTGCACTGGCGCAAATTTCCAAAGAGGCCGACCTGAAGCTCCAGCAGCAGGAGCAGCGCTATGCCGCCGCCCCCGGCGACGCCAAGGTGCTGGAAGAATACTGCGATTATCTGGAAAGCTATCTGGACGGCGGCTTTGTGCAGGGCAAGGCGGCGGAGATTCAGCGCCACCAGCTGGAGCAGCTGCTCAAAAAGCGGCTGGATGCCCTGGGCCGCCGCAGCTACACGCTGGAATGCAAGCTGGCGGCAGCCCAGCTGGCCCTTGCCGAGTACGACCGGGCCGAGGCCACGCTGGACGCGCTGACGGCCCGCTGGCCCCAGCGGGAAACGCCCTGGCTGCTCCACCTGCGGATGGCGGCTGCCCTGCGGGATGGTGCGGCCATCCAGAAAACACTGCATGACATCGAGGAAAAGGAGGTCTACCTCAGCGCAAAGGGCCGCGAGACGGTGCGGTTCTGGCAGGGGAAGAACGCGTGATGAAACACAAATTGCATTCCTGGCTGGATGCGTTCCGCTGGCGGAAACTGCTCCTCATCTGGGCCGTGTTCCTGGCCATGGCGGCCATCCTGTTTGCGGAGCGCAGCGGCATCCGGTACGCCTCCACCCAATTTAAAATTGATTATCTCCCTCGCACGGAGGTCAAGCCCGCCTCCATCGCCATGTTCGGCCAACCCGTCACCTGCCTGCTGCTCTACGACTCCGGGCAGGAGGGTACCGACCAGGTCAAGGAGCAGTTCGACCAGATCCTGCTGGACATGAAAGTGGGTACCCAGGCGGTAGATGTGCGCACCACGGCCCTGACCAGCCTGCCGGAGTTCAGCCAGTATCAGACCGTGGTGGTCCTCATGAGCAACCTGGACGCCCTGGGCAAGCGCCTCATCGACCTGATGAACTGGGTGCAGAACGGCGGAAGTGTGCTCTTCGCCATGACACCGGACAAAACGACATATTTCGACGCAATTTCACAAAAGCTGGGGGTCCAGTCCTCTGCATGGGAGTATAAGATGGCGGAAAGCATCGTCCCATCGGAAGACTTTATGCTGGGCGGCGGGCAGCGGTATGAGCTCAGTGACCCGTTCGAGTCTGCCCTCAGTGTCAGCCTCCGGGAGGATGCCACCGTGTATGCCCGCACCGGGGACGAGGGCGTCCCGCTGGTGTGGGAGCATTCCAGCGGTTCCGGCCGGGTGGTGGTGGATAACATCGGCATCTATGATAAGGTGCTGCGGGGCGTGTACGCGGCCTCCTACAGCCTGCTGTGCGACGCCACGGCCTACCCCGTCATCAACGGGGCGGTGTTCTACCTGGACGATTTCCCCTCCCCGGTGCCGGGCGGCGATGGCACCTATATCCGCCGGGATTACAGCATGAGCATTGCGGATTTTTACGCCAAAGTCTGGTGGCCGGACCTGATGAAGCTGGCCCAGAAATACTCCATCCGCTTTACCGGCGTCATGATCGAAAACTACGAGGATGACACGGTGGATGCCCCCACCCGCCAGCCGGACACCCAGCAGTTCCGCTATTTTGGCAGCCTGCTGCTGCGGCAGGGCGGGGAAGTGGGCTACCACGGCTACAACCACCAGCCGCTGGTGCTGCCCGATACCGATTATAAAGACCTCTACAGCTACCGCCAGTGGCCCGGCGAGGACGCCATCGTGGCCGCTATGGACGAGCTGATCGCGTTCCAGAAGACCGTGCTGCCCCATACGGATGGCAGCGTTTATGTGCCGCCCTCCAACATTCTCTCCGCTGCCGGGCGGCAGGTGCTGGGCAGCAAAGCGCCGCAGATCCGCACCATTGCCAGCACCTATTTTGAGGATGACACGGACCTGCCCTATGTGCAGGAGTTCGGTGTGGCCAGCGACGGCATGGTGGAACAGCCCCGCATCGTCTCTGGCGGCATGGTAGGGGATACCTACATGCGGCTGGCTGCCATGAGCGAGCTGAATATGCACTACGTCAGCACCCACTTCATGCACCCGGACGACCTGCTGGACGTGGACCGCGGCGCGGAAGAGGGCTGGGAGGTGTACAAGGGCGGCTTTGAGGATTACCTCAAATGGCTCTCCGCCGCTGCCCCCGACCTGCGCAAGCAGACCGGCACCGAGTGTGCCGGTGCGATCCAGCGGTACAGCCAGCTCACCGTCACCACCGAGAGCACCCCCACGGAGTGGACGCTTACCCTCGGCAATTTTGTGGACGAGGGGTGGCTGTTCTTCCGGGCCAATGAGGGCACCCCCGGCCGGGTGACGGGCGGCGAGCTCACCCACCTGACGGGGAACCTCTACCTGCTCAAAGCCAACGCCGACACCATCCACATTGAAAAGAAAGGGGCGTGAGACCATGCGCATTTGTCTGGTGCTGGAGGGCTCCTACCCCTATGTCCACGGCGGCGTGTCCACCTGGATGCACGCTTATATCCAGGCCATGCCCCGGCAGGAGTTCTCCCTCTGGGTCATCGGGGCCAAGGCTGAAGACCGGGGCAAGTTCGTGTATGAGCTGCCTCCCAACGTGAAAGAGGTGGAGGAAGTCTTTCTGGACGACGCCCTCCGCCTCCACGGCGAGCAGCAGCCGGTCCTCTTTCAGGAGGCCGAGCGCGCCGCCCTGCGGGAGCTGGTGCGGCTGGGCCACCCGGACTGGGACGTGCTGTTCCGCCTGTTTCAGGAAAAAGGCGTTCACCCGCTCTCCTTTCTGCAGAGCCGGGATTTCATGGAGCTGTTCACCGATATCTGCCTCAAGGAGTACCCCTATGTGGCCTATGCCGACGCGTTCCCCACCATGCGCTCCATGCTGCTGCCGGTGCTCTATCTGCTCACGGGCCGGGTGCCCAAAGCGGATGTCTACCACGCCATCTCCACGGGCTACGGCGGCCTGCTGGCCTGCCTGGGCGGCAGTTTAAATCACGCCCCCGTCCTCCTCACCGAGCACGGCATCTACACCCGGGAGCGGGAGGAGGAGATCATCCGGGCCGAGTGGGTGGTGCCCTCGTTCAAGAGCCGATGGATCCGATTCTTCTATATGCTTTCAGAGGAGATCTACCGGCGGGCGTTCCGGGTCAGCAGCCTGTTCTACAACGCCCGCCGCACCCAGATCGAGATGGGCTGCGCAGCTGAAAAGTGCATCGTGATCCCGAATGGCGTGCAGTATGAGCGGTTCTATCAGATTCCCCTAAAGCCAAAGGACGACTGGGTGGACATCGGTGCGGTGGTTCGTTTGGCACCGATCAAAGATGTAAAAACGATGATCTATGCGTTTTTTGAACTGAGCGCCCGGCAAAAAAATGTGCGGCTGCACATTATGGGCGGTGTCGATGATGAAGAATACGCCCGGGAATGCTATGCGCTGGTGGAGCAGCTTGAACTGAAAAACCTGATTTTCACCGGCCGTGTCAATGTGGTGGAGTATATGCAAAAGCTGGATTTCACCATACTGACCAGCATCTCGGAGGGGCAGCCACTCTCGGTGCTGGAATCCATGGCGGCCCGCCGCCCCTGCGTGACCACCG
>ERZ857965.1866-NODE-1866-length-19580-cov-3.077183_pt1 | contig 19580 bp, 16 predicted proteins | sample MGYA00519758_ERZ857965 | MGnify/ENA primary metagenome ERZ857965 (study PRJEB31778, sample SAMEA3449381) | human gut metagenome | biome: human gut; feature: human-associated habitat; material: faeces | place: United Kingdom | collected 2010/2012 ... | reverse complement strand
GGTCTCGCCAACCTCTTCATAATCATGAAGGGTGATGATGTCAGAGATCGTATGCTCCCAGCCGTCGTTGACAATCACCGGACGGTAACGATCCATACTCTTGGTCAGATGATACAGCATCTCCGTGAAATGCTGCTGCATAGGATCCGTTTCAACCTGGCTCACGCCCCAGGATTCATTCACCGGAGTCCAGGTGATGATACAGGGGTGGTTATAATTCTGGCGGACGATCTCTGTCCACTCTCTGGTAAACTCTTCCACAGCTTTATCGGAATACTCATAGGCTGCAGCCATCTCGCTCCATACCAGCATACCCTTCACATCACACCAGTACAGGAAACGCTCGTCCTCTGTCTTCTGATGTTTCCGGAGGCCATTGTATCCAAGCTCATGGATCTTGTCGATATCCTCGATCAGTGCCTCCTCGCTGGGCGGTGTCAGATGAGAATCCTTCCAGTAACCCTGATCCAGGATCAGCCTCTGATACAGCGGATGACCGTTCAAGAGGATATTGGAACCATCGATACGGATCTCTCTCATGGCAAAATAGGAACCAACCGTATCCAGAACCTTACCGTCAGCCACTACCTCAAATGTGATGTCGTAAAGATCCGGGCTCTCCGGACTCCAGGTTCTTACGCCCCACTCCATACCACAGTTGGCCTGGCTGTTTGTTTTGTGGTAAACATCCACTTTTGTCTTCATATGATCGGAGGTCATGACCGTCATGGTCTTGCTGATCAGCATATCTCCAAAGGTAATGGTAGCAACCACCATAAGATTTTCATTGAGTTCACTTTCCGGAACATCCAGCTGATACTCAAGCTCCAGTGCCATATCATGAAGATTCGGAGTCATTTTCACATGGTCCAGACGGATCTTGGGTACATACTCTGTCCAGACAGTCTTCCAGATACCGGTGGTCTGTACATACCAACAACCGAAATTCTCATCGATCCAGCGCTGTTTTCCACGGGGCTGCTGAATATCGAAGGAATCTTCCACTTTAACGACCAGTTCGTTCTCGCCATCCTTCACAAGCTCTGTAATATCAAAGGAAAAACGTGCATAGCCACCCTTGTGGTCTCCGGCATAAGCGCCGTTCACCCATAGTTTGGTGTGGAAATCGCTGCCCTCGAAATGGATCAGCAGACGGTTGTCGGTCAGTTTGGAAGCGTCTACGGTGATGGTCTTGTGATACCAGATATTGTCGTGACGTCTCTCATCCTGGATTCCGCTGAGTTTCGTCTCATAGGTGAAGGGCACCTCAATTTTCAGCTCGCCCGGGAATTTCTCATACCATTTTTCTTTCTCGCCCTGGTTTGCATCGTCAAAGCCAAAATCCCAGGTTCCATTGAGGTTTACCCAATTGTCGCGGACAAACTGAGGTCTCGGATAATCCTTCTTATAACATTTCATATTCTTGTCCTCCATATCATGTATGTTCATTTATTTTTTCTGATCTGCCGCTCCAGATAGGTAAGGATCGCCAGAAGCACAAAGTAGAATACATAGGCATATTCATTTGCCCGGTATTTGAACTTACTTCCGGCCACAGCAAAGATCAGAAGATTGCTCATAAGAAGATAATATAAGGAATTCCTTCCTATAAAAGAGAGGGCTTCCACCGGTTTTCCGATGATGGTCACATTCTTAAGCCCGGCAAGTGCGCCGGCCAGCAAATGATAGATCCACACGCCAATGGCTCCGCCTCCGATAAAAAGTGCGGAGGGTGGAAAACGCCCCGGAAGGCCGTCATATTTCCAGTAATACCAAACACAGGGGGCACTCAAAACAACTGCTCCGAAAAACAGCTTCCAGTCCGGCCATTTTTTTCGTTTGGCCGCCCAGACGCCCGCCACAAAGTAGACACCGTACTGCAATACCGGAAAAGTCGTATAGCTTCCGGAACCGATGAAAAGAGCCAGCCAGGGGTTGGTGATTTTTTCATAAGGGATAAAGCAGCTCGCAAGGCTGACCACTGCTGCCCCTATCACCACCCAGCCGTTCGTTTTCCGGAGAGCCGGGAGCAGGAGCGCTCCCACCAGGAGCACCGCCGCAAAGGAAGCCAGAAATTCCGACCAGCCAGGATAACGGCGGAGAGTCAGGACCTCCCGGATAAAATCCTTCCTGAAGATCTTCTGCTCCTTAAATGCCATATAAGCGAGACCGGAAATATAGAACGCCAGCAGAAGCCTGATCATATTCCGAAGCATATGGACGATTCCACGCCTTGTGTCCCCCTGAAAATAAGCCAGACAGCACACAAAGCCAAAACAGAACAGGAAACCGGAAAAAGTCGTGAGGTTGATCACATTTACCAGGATCTTCTCGATCCCGGCATCCTCTTTTCCAAAGAACTGAAGACAATGGCAGAGGATCATAGCCAGGGTCAGAAGCCCCTTCATAATATCGATTTCCTGATTTCTTTCCTTTTTTACCATAGGAAACTCAGCCTTTCACAGCGCCCTGGGTGATACCTGCCACGATCTGGCGCTCAAAGATAATATAGAGAATGATCATGGGCAGGGAAGCCACCATACTTGCCGTCATGGGCTTTACATAGTCCACGGTATAAGTGCTGGTGAAGGTCGGGATACCTACCGGAAGTGTGAACATCTCGTTACTCATAGCGCAGAGCAGCGGCCACAGGTAGTTGTTCCAGCTTCCGACGAAGGAAAAGATACAGATCGTTGCAATGATGGATTTTGACAACGGCATAACGATCTTGAAAAATACCGTCAGTTTTCCGCCGCCATCAATCTCGGTTGCTTCGATCAGTTCCCTCGGAAGCCCCTTAAAGAACGTTGTCATGATAATCAGATTCATAGAGCCTGCAATGCTCGGCAGGATCATACCGGCATAGCTGTCGATGAGCTTCAGATCCTTTACGGTGATGAACAGAGGAACGATTGTTGCCTCGCCGGGAACCATCATACCGATCAGTACATAGATCATAAACAGCTGACTTCCCTTAAAGGGGATCAGTGCCAGCGCATAAGCTGCCATTCCAGTCACAAGAACCGTTGCAACCGTCACGATCACAGCGATAAAAAGGCTGTTCATGAACCAGAGCGGAACGGATGAGTTTTTGATAATGTCAGAGTAGTTGCTGATGGTGTAAGGAGGAGTAAACCAGCTTACGATACTGGAGATCTGTTTTCCTTCGTGCTGCAGTGATACAAACAGTGCCCAGATCACAGGGGCAAGAAAGACCACAGCAAAAAAGATGGAAAGAATATCAAGAGCAATACGCCCTGCGGTTTTCTTTGTTTTCATCACTTGTCACCTCCCCGTTTTTGCATGATCAGCTGTGCCAGTGAAAGTACCAGCAGGATTCCAAAGAGCACATAGGACATGGCTGCCGCATAACCCAGGTTATTCTTGCTGAATGCAGTCTCATAAATATACTGGATCAAGGGTTTTGTGCTTCCTGCCGGGCCGCCGCCGGTGATCAGCTGGATCTGTCCGAATACCTTAAAGCAGGCGATCAGCTGGAGAAGTACGACCAGTTCCGTCGTAGGACGAAGCAGCGGAAGCGTGATACGGAAAAGCTGCTGTGTGGAGGTTGCTCCGTCAATGGAAGCTGCCTCATAAATCCCCATATCAATATCCTGTAAGGCCGATATGTAAAGCATCATGGTAAAACCAATGGTCCACCAGACGGTCATAACAGAGATCGTCACCCAGACCAGTTTCGGATCCAGGAGAAACTGCAGTTCCGTATTTGCCGGCAGGATATGAAGCTGATGGAGTACGCCGTTTAAGAGTCCATTGTACGGACTGAAGGTGTTCTTCGCAATGAAGGATGCCACGGAAACGGAAAGGATACTGGGAAGATAATAGGAAATCCGCAGCCCTTTTTTCATGACTGTCTGCCGGTTGGCCAGAAGCGCCAGGATCAGGGCGATGATCACCAGCATGGGAGCTGTGATCACTACAAATTTACAGGTGTTTCCAAGGGCGGACCAGAATTTCTTGTCTCCTACGAATTTGATATAGTTGTCAAAGCCGATGTACTTCTGCTTTCCCATCAGTCCCCATTTGTGCATGCTCACATAAAATCCCTGGATAACAGGCCAAATGGTAAAAACTGTATAGAGAATCAAGAAGGGAAGCATGAAAGCCAGGGCAGTAAAAAACAGTTTTCTTTTTCTCTGTTTGCTCATCGTTTTACCTCCTTTTTCTGCCTGAAACCAGACAGTTTTCTATGAGCTTTTTTAAAAAGAAAAGGGAAGCTTTGAAAAGCTTCCCCTTTCTTGACTGTGCTTTATTCCAGGTTAGAAGACAGCTCGTCAACAAGTGCATCAATACCGGTTGCTGCATCATTGGTACCGGTCCAGATGGTATCCAGGCTCTGGATCATGCCATCCTTCATAGCATAGAAGTGCGGGTTTTTAGTCGGCAGAACAGCCTTTTCAACTTCATCCTGATAGTTGCTTCTGTACGGAAGTGCTGCGTACTCTTCATTGCCGGTAACTTCAGTATTTGCCGGGATCTGTCCGGAACCTGCCCAGGTCAGACCGCCGTCTTTGCAGGCTGCAACCATGAACTCAACAGCTGCTTTGGTCTCATCCTCGTCTCTGTCACCATTTACCGGAAGGATGAAGGTGTGGGAATCTGCCCAGCAGTGATCCTCATCAAAGAGCTGCGGGAAGCTCTGAACGTTAAAGTTCAGTCCATCGGTGGACTCCATAACGCCTACTGCCCAGGTTCCGCCGAACAGGAAGCCTGCTTTTCCGGACTGGAAGAGCTTCTGATGGTCGTCGATACCGGTTGCTACATAGCCGTCATCATAGAGAGATTTTACAAACTCAGCTGCTTCAACGGCTTTGTCCGTATCCAGGGTAACTTCGGTTCCGTCATCGTTAACGATCGGAGTTCCGCCCATCTGGAAGTAGGTTGCCCACCATACACGGTAAGGATCATCGCCGGTATTTGTCAGAGCAATGGGAGACTCGCCGTCACCCATAACAGCTTTTACCTTATCCAGCATTGCTTTGAAATCATCCAGGCTGCCGATATCCAGTTTGCCGTCTGCATTGAGTTCAACGCCGGCTTTCTCAAGGATATCTTTGTTGTAGTACATAACCTCAGCATGAGTATCCAGCGGAATTGCGTAAATCTCACCGTCAAAGGTTACAGAATCAAGGGAGTTCTGTGTGTACATGGAGGAAAGGTCTACGCCCAGCTCATCCAGGTAATCGTTCAGCGGCTCTACAACACCCTGGTCAACCAACTCCGGAAGCTTGGACACATGAGAAAGTCCGATGTCCGGTCCCTTGTCAGCTGCCACTGCGGTCTGCAGCTTGGTGTAATAATCTGCCCATACAAGGGTGATGGACTGAACCTGTTTGCTGGGGCTGGTTGCATTATAATCATCGATGATCTTGGTCATGTACTCGCCGTCACCACCGGTGAAGAGAGACCACATAACCAGTTTGTTCTCGTCTACTTCTACTTTACTCGGGTCGTTTACGGAACCATCTTCGTTCACGTTGGAAGTTTCGCTTTCTGCTTCATCTGCCAGAACAGCACTTCCTGCGGAAAGAACCATAGCACCTGTCAGTAACGCACACAATAATTTTTTCTTCATACCAAAAAACCTCCTTGATAGAATTCTGTTGTTTCGATCTTGCCGCCTGATACGGTTTCCCGTATTTTTTCTGAAAACAGATCCTTTATGTACGCCGTGCCCTTCATTCTGGTTTCTCCTGACGGTCTGTACACGCTCTGTTTTCCGGGGTAGTTGGATTTCTGTTTATCGGTTTCTGCTTTCGTTTCTGATCTATCCGGCCGAGATAGTTTCTAACAGTTTTTCTGTTATAATCCACTGATTACTTCAAGTGGTTTTGTTCTTTATAACACAATCCCTGTTTCTGATATCTATACTTTACCACATTTTGACTGTTTGTCAATCGCTTTTTTGTATTTTATAGGCGTTTTTACCATTATTTTACTTTATTATAACAGTAATTCTGTTTCTTTTACTTTCTTCGTCTTTTTTATTCCAACAATCTTGTTATTTTTGTGCATTCCGACAAGAACAGCAGCTTCAAAAGTTTTGTGCATTTTTTCCTTAAACGTTTTACTGCCTGTCAAAACTCCTCTTGCTTCTTTTGGACACAAAAAGACTCCTCCCGAAAATGAACCGGATCGTTCCGGATCCATTTTCAGGAAGAGTCTCTTCTTTTTGTTGTTTAATACTCCATCGTCAGGACTATGCCCTGATTATAATCTCCATAATGCTTTCCGAAGAGGTTGAAGCCTCCTTCGTATTTCGCCCCAGGTTTATTCCCCAGCTTTACATCTATGAAGGTGTGATCCATGATATGGAGATCATCCACCATCACCCTGCTGAGTCTTTCTCCATTCAGATAACAGCCATCGGAACGGACCTCCCAGATCACCTGCGTGCCATACTGGGTACTTCCGTTCGGCCAGGTTGGCGGATTCAAACGTCCTCTTCTTGCTCCAAAGGCTCCCGGACAGGTCCAGGTCCCTATCTCCACATCATTGATCCAGAGTGTCAGGTCGGATTTCCAGTCTTCCTTATAACCGGGCGCCTCCGAGCAGATCTCCATGGAAATGCTCGCTCTTTTGATCTTTCTTTTTCTTGGGACGCCATTGGAAAATTTGTATTCCACATAGCCGGAGGAGGTCCACAGAATGCCGGCCTTCATCCGTTCCGGATAATAAAAACAGTACTCCGTGTCTTCATTTCCAATATAGCCGTCCGGCCCGAACATACCGCAGGTAGGCGTCACCTGGCAGCTGCTGAAGGCTCCCACAGGCATCTCTGCATTGAAAATCTCCGAAACGTCCGTATTTTTCTTGATCAGACTGACTGTAATATAGTCCACTTTCCGGGTACAGAATTTTACAGTTCCTCTGGTTCCCGGCTGCTTTTCCATGCGGATCAGTCCCGCTTCCTCCAGAATTTTCAGATGAAACGCCGTGCTGGAGGCAGGAAGATCCAGTTTTTTTGCAATATCGCCGATGATCATTCCCTCTTCATAAAGAAGCTGCATGATTTCTATTCGTATAGGTGAAGACAAAGCTTTCCCCAGACTGCAGAGGGCATCGATCTCCTCCACATCATATTCTTTAAATTTTGACATCTTTCATTTCTCTCCCTGCTGCCGGTTTTCCCCGTCCATCAGCAGCTGCCGGTTCTGCCGGCCTGTGATCCAACTCTTATACTGATAATAACATTTCGGCCCGGCGATTGCAACTTGAAATCTCTGTTTGACACGATCCCGGCGGGGTAATACAATAAGAACATGTGCGCTCATAAAAAGGAAAAATGCGGCAAAATTTTTCTTGACTTTGAGTCTGCTTCAAGGTGTATGCTGACAAGCGATATGCATTCCAACAAATGAAATGGGGGTTTTTACAACATGAGTTCTGCCAAACAGGGACAGACCCGTGATATGACTCAGGGAAGTGCCCTGTCTAATATTCTGGTCTTTGCGATCCCACTTTTTATCAGCAATTTTTTTCAGCAATGCTACAATGTCGGCGACACGATGATTGCCAGCCATAACCTCGGACAGTCTGCACTGGCAGCCATCGGTCTTACCGGATCCATCACCGGTCTGGTCATCGGTTTTGCCAACGGCATCAACAGCGGCTACGGCATCCTGCTCGCCAGAGCTTTCGGATCGAAAAATGAAGAACAGATGAAATCCGTGGTAGCCTGGACCCTGATCTTGAACCTGGGGATTTCCGTTCTCATTACGATAGGTACTCTGCTTTTCGCCGATCCGCTGCTTGGCCTCATCCAGACACCGGAAGATGTGTTCAGCGAATCACGAACCTACCTCACCGTCGTCATGGGTGGGATGGCCACGGCTCTTTTCTACAACATGGGCTCCGGTCTTCTCCGAGCTGTCGGAAACAGCAAGACGCCTCTGTACTTTCTGATTTTTTCCTGCAGCCTGAACCTGCTTCTGGATCTTTTGTCCGTAACGGTTTTCCATTTCGGAGTAGCCGGCATTGCAGGTGCCACTGTCATGGCGCAGCTGGTTTCCAGCATCCTTTGTTTTCTGTACCTGTATCGGAATTTCCGTTTTCTGATCCCTTCCAGAAGGCATTTTTCCTATAATAAAAGACTGGTCAGTGACCTCGTTTCCACCGGTTTTTCCATGGGACTGATGAACTCGATCTTTTCCATCGGTTCTGTCATCCTGCAGGGCTCCATCAATACACTGGGAACCACCATCATTGCCGCTCACACGGCTGCCCGCCGGATCGTCATGATCGGAAACATGCCTCTGGCCAGCATTGCCAGTGCCAACGCCACCTTTGTCAGCCAGAACTTCGGTGCCGGCCGTATCGACCGGATCCGGGAAGGCATTAAAAAATCTTCCATGATCAGCCTGATCTGGTCTCTCCTTTTCCTGGTCATGATCCTGACTCTGGCAAATCCGCTGATACAGGCTCTCGCCGGAACCGATGATCCGGTGATCATGAGCAATGCCATGATGAACCTTCATATCAATATGATCTTTTTCTTCCCCCTTGGTATCCTGCTGATCATCCGGATGACCCTTCAGGGAATCAATCACAAAACGATCCCGCTGATCTCCAGCACCATGGAGCTCATCATCAAGGTCCTTGCATCCTTCGTTTTTGTTCCCCTCTGGGGATATGTAGGCGCTTCCATCGCCGAGCCCTTTTCCTGGCTGGTGTGCATGCTGTTCCTTTTGTTCTCCTACATACGGATCCTGAAAAAAGAGAGGATTTATTCCTGAAAAAACCGGGCCAGGTTCATTTTGGACCCTGACCCGCTATTTTTTATCTTACCATAGAAATGAATCGCATGCACAGCGATAACGAACAAAGCGGACATTCCTGTTTTCACGCACAAAAAAAGCACCATCCCCGAAGCTCCAATGTCTTCAAAAATGGTACTTTCAATGCGCCTTCAGGGGCTCGAACCCTGGACACCCTGATTAAGAGTCAGGTGCTCTACCAGCTGAGCTAAAAGCGCATATTCGTTTTCGTCTCTCTCAAGACAAAAAATATTATAATACAGCTTCCAGTAAAATGCAAGGCTTTTTTTCGATTTTTTTCAAATTTTTTTAACAACCGTGACAGTTAACAAAATGGCTGTTTATAGTTTTTTCAGAACTTTCTAATTCCCTCTCCTTGATTCCTTTCCTGACACACATTATAATAAGAAAGATCGTAACTTTTTGTCTATATCTATGAAAAGGAGTATCAAAATTGTCACCCACCCGCAGCAATGTCAGTGTCCGGAAACAGAAAAACCGGAAAAAAGAAGAACAACGTGAAAACCAGCAGCTCGCCGCTGAATGGAAAAACCGCCAACAGAGCGGTGAAAGTGTTTCCGATCAGGACGGGGAAGCCTCTACAACAGATAGTTTTTCTGCCGAGAACGAAAAAGGTGTCCCAGGTCAGCAACAAACCGCCCTCAAAAAATCGGTTCCCGCAGAAAATGATGATCCCGGCGATAATCATGCAAGCACCCGCTTTCAGGCAAACAATCAATATTTTACCATTGCGATCTATGTGATCGCTGTCGTAGCCATTGCCGCCGTGATCTTTAAAGCCATCATGTCTCTGGAACAGACCATTGCCTGGATCAAAAATGTCTTAAACGTTCTGATGCCGTTCATCATCGGCTCTCTCATCGCTTTTATCCTGAATCCGGCAGTGAAAATGTTCTGCAATCTTCTGGAAAAGCACACGAAACTGAAGAGAAAAGGCGTCATCAAAGGAATCTCCATCGCCATTACCTACGTTCTTTTACTGGGCCTGGTCCTGGTTTCCGTTTTTGGTGTGGTACCTCAGATCGCCACCAGCCTGACAGATCTGATCAACTCGGCCCTTACCGTGATTCCTCAGTCTGCATCCGAATTGAACCAGTTCCTGACAGAGCTTCATGAGCGCTTCCCAAGCCTGGACATCAGTGCCATTCAGGATGCTGTGGACAATCTGCTGCCTTCCCTTTTGAACTACATCAGGGATTTCGCCTCCAACATTGTCCCCACCCTGTATTCTCTGTCCATGAGTATTATGCAGCTTCTTTTGAACCTGGTGATCGCGCTGATCGTTTCTATTTATATCCTGCTGGATAAAAAAATCCTGGTAGGCTCTGTAAAAGCAGCCATCTATGCCTTCTTTCCCCAGAAAAGGATCCCGTATGTCATGGATACCATGAAAGAATGCAACGAGATCTTCGGCGGTTTTGTTATCGGAAAAGCCATCGACTCCCTGATCATCGGGATCCTGTGCTTCATCCTCATGACGATCCTCCGTCTTCCGTACACTCTTCTGATCAGCCTGATCGTAGGTATCACAAACATGATCCCCTATTTCGGTCCCTTTATCGGTGCCGTCCCCGGAGCGATCATTATGCTGATGGTCAGTCCTTTTAAAGCCGTGATCTTCATCATCATGATCTTTGGCTTACAGCAGTTTGATGGTCTCTATCTCGGACCAAAGATCCTGGGACAATCCGTCGGTCTCCGCCCTCTCTGGATCATCGTAGCCATTACCGTCGGCGGAAGCATCGCCGGAGCCGAGAACGCTCTTGAATACAGAGTTGAGATAGGAATAGTCGTATATGACCTTGATGAACTGGAGCGTTTCCGTCACTTCTACCGAGTCGGTGATCTTCCACGGCGTGATGGCGACAAGCGTGTTGGGCTGGAGGACGTACTCCTCGCCGTCAATGACGAGCTTTCCGCGGCCGCGCTTTACGTAAAGAAAGCGTGCCGCCTGATGGATGATCGCGCGGGTGGGCTTGTCGATCGCCTCGTAATCGAACGAGCAGATCACGGCGGGGTCGGACGCGGAGGCACGGGCGTCCTGGAGCATGGCTCGTCTGGGCATAATCTGCACCGTCCTTTTTACAAATGACTGAAAAGTCTCGCAAATGTGCGGGCAAAGCGGGTGCGCTGCGGCGAGCCGCAGCCCTTCTCAAACAAGAGCAGGCGAAGCGGCTCTTGTTTGAAGAATACCGGTTGTACGCCATGGGGCATACAACCGGTATTTTACCATTAGATCATGCGATAACTCAAGCGGAAATTCAGCTCAGCACCGCCATCGCGATCGTAAGGACGACGCCGACGACGATAAACAGCGTGAGGAGCAGTTTCCACGCCCACTTCAGCCAGCTCTCGTAGGGGACGCGCGCGAGCGCGAGACCGCCCATGATGAAGCCGCAGGTCGGGGTGAAGAGGTTGACGAAGCCGTTGGCGGCAACGTTGATCATGATGGAGGTCTCTACGCTCCAGCCCATGCCGGCGACGATCGGGGAGACGATCGGGGCGGACAGACCGGCGAGACCGGAGGAACTCGGAACAAGGAAGCTGAGACCGACGTGGAGTATGTAGTCAAGCAGAGCAAACACACCCGCGGAAACGCCGGACTGGCTGAGCGCGGTGACGGAGGCTTCGACCAGCCAGGTGCCGAGACCGGTGGCGGCCATGATAACGCTGGTGGCACGAGCCATGGCGATGACGAGGTTGACGGAGACCATGTCGCTGAAGCCGTTGGCGATGAGCTTCATGAGCTGGCCCTTGTCCTCGAGACCGACGATGCCGATGATGATGCCCATGAGCAGGAACCAGGTGGCGGCGTCATAGAACCACCAGTCGCCGAGGCAGGCGCCGGTGAGCCAGGTGGTGGAGCTCGAGAAAGCGTTGTACATGGTTTCGCTCAGGCTGCCCCAGGGAATGAAGCCGAGGATCATCACGACGAAGGAGAGAGCGAACAGCCACAGCACGGCCTTCTGGCGGCCGGTGAGCTTCGCGGTGGTGACGTCCTTGCCGCCGTAAGCCTTCTGGCACTCGTCGAGCTGCGCGGCGGTGAGGATGGAGCCCTTGTTGGCGCGGACCTTCTTCGCGTAAGCGGTGACAAACAGCACGGAGAGAAGGTAGGCGGAGAGCCAGAGAATGATGCCGATGACATAGGTGGTGCCCATGTTCACTTCGACACCGACGGAGGTCGCGGCAGCGACGGCGGCGCCGGTCGCGAACGGGTTGATGGTGGAGCCGAGAACGCCGGTGCCGGCGCCGAGCAGGACGGTGGCCGCGCCGACGATCGGGTCAAAGCCGGCGGCCATCATCGTGGCGGCGAGCAGGATGTAGAAGCCAACGGTCTCTTCGCCCATGCCGTAGGTCGTGCCGCCGACGGAGAACAGGAACATGAGGATCCAAATGAGCACGAGCTCTTTGCCGTGCAGCTTGCGGACGAGCGTGTGGATGCCGGTTTCAAGAGCGCCGGTGGCGTTCACGATGGCAAGGAACGCGCCGAGGCAGAATACGAACGTGATAACGTCAGAGGCGTCGGCAAAGCCGTTGACAGGCCCCATAAAGATGTCGCTGGCGGAGGCGCCGACGACTTCGGCGATCTCGCCGTTTTCACCGGTGTAGGTCTTGCCCGCTGCGAGCCACGTGGCGATCGACACAAGGAGCATAACGGCGAGCAGGATCGCAAATGTGCTGATGGATCTTTTGGTCTTCTTAGACATGATTTGAACCCCTCTCTTAAAATTTTGTTCGGACTTCGCTGGGAGATGCGAAACGGGACAAAAATTTGCTTACCGGGTAATGACCGTGCCGGTCTTGCCTTCAAGAGCGTCGGCGGCACGGGCCAGGGAAGTGATGAGCGCGGTTCCGCCATGGTCGTTGTTCTTCACGAACTCCATGCAGGACTCGACCTTCGGCAGCATGCTTCCGGGGGCGAACTGGCCTTCGGCGATATACTTCTCGCACTCGGCGATCGTCATGGAGGAGAGCTCCTTCTGGTCGGGCTTATTGTAATTGACGCACACGGCGTCCACAGCGGTGAGGATGATGAGACGGTCGGCACGCACGTCCTGCGCGAGCAGGGAGCTGGCGCGGTCCTTGTCGATGACGGCCGCGACGCCGCGCAGACCGTCCTCGGTCTCAACGACGGGGATACCGCCGCCGCCGACGGTGATGACGATATCACCGGCGCGCACGAGCTGATCGACAACGTTCAGCTCCACGATGCGCTTGGGGATCGGAGAGGGGACGACACGGCGGTAGCCGCGTCCGGCGTCCTCGACGAAGATGAAGCCCTTTTCCTCGGCGATCTTCTCGGCCTCTTCCTTCGTATAGAAGCTGCCGACAGGCTTCGTCGGGTGCTGGAAGCCGGGGTCCTTCTCGTCAACGACGACCTGCGTCACGACGGTGGCGCATTCCTTCTCCATGCCGCGGCTCTTCAGCTCCTGCTGAATGGCCTGCTGCAGGTGGTAGCCGATATAGCCCTGCGTCATGGCGCCGCACTCGGGGAACGGCATGAACGGCGTTCCGCCGCCCTTGTTGGCGGAGAACTCCATTGCCAGGTTGATCATGCCGACCTGCGGGCCGTTGCCGTGGCCGATGATGACTTCGTAGCCCTTCTCGACGAGATCAACGATCGGGCGGGCGGTGTTGCGGACAAGCTCGAGCTGCTGCTCGGGGGTCTTGCCAAGAGCATTTCCCCCGAGAGCGACAACAATTCTTTCAGCCATTGTTTCGATCCCTTACTTCAGCGTGGCGTACATCACAGCCTTGATGGTGTGCATACGGTTTTCGGCTTCCTGGAACTGGCGGGCCTGGTGGCCGAGGAACACGTCGTCGGTGACTTCCATCGCCTCAAGGCCGAACTTCTGGTAGATATCCTCGCCCACGGTCGTCTCACGGTCGTGGAAGGAGGGCAGGCAGTGCTCGAAGATCGCGGTGGGCTTCGCCATCGCCATGAGTTCCTTGTTGACCTGGTAGGGACGGAGCAGCTTGATGCGCTTCTCCCAGAGCTCGGCGGGCTCGCCCATGGAGAGCCAGATGTCGGTGTAGAGAACATCGCAGTCCTTCGCGCCCTGCGCGACGTCGTCGGTGAACTCAAGCACCGCACCGGTCTCGGCGGCAACGGCCCGGCACTTCTCGATCAGCCATTCCTCGGGCATGAGCTCCTTCGGGCCGCAGGCGCAGAAGTGCATGCCGAGCTTCGCGCTGACGACCATGAGGGAGTTGGCAACGTTGTTGCGGGCGTCGCCGAAGAAGGTGAGCTTGCGGCCGCGCATATCGCCGAACTCTTCGCGGGCGGTCATGATGTCGGCGAGCATCTGCGTGGGATGGAACTGGTCGGTCAGGCCGTTCCACACGGGAACGCCGGAGTACTTCGCGAGATCTTCCACGACGGACTGCTTGAAGCCGCGGTACTCGATGCCGTCAAACATGCGGCCGAGAACCTTCGCGGTGTCGGCGAGAGATTCCTTCTTGCCCATCTGGGAAGAGCCGGAATCGAGGAACGTGACGCCCATGCCGAGATCACGCGCGCCGACTTCAAAGGCGCAGCGGGTGCGGGTGGAGGTCTTCTCAAAGAGCAGAACGATCTGCTTGTCGGAGAGCCACTTGTGCTCCACACCGTTGTTCTTCAGGCGCTTGAACTCAACGGCGAGGTCGATGAGGTAGTTGATCTCTTCCGGGGTGAAGTCAAGAAGAGTGAGGAAGCTTCTGCCGCGAATGTTGAGACCCATAATATTTTACCCTCCTATAGGAAATGATTGTAATGTGTGTTATATGAATGGGTTTATTCAGCGAATGAAATTTATTCGGCGCGGATGATCGGCATGGACATGCAGCGCGGGCCGCCGCGGCCGCGGGAAAGCTCGGCGGACGGCATTTCGAGAACCTGGATGCCCTCGTCGCGGAGAATGGCGTTGGTCACGTCGTTGCGCTCGTAAACAACGATCTTGCCCGGCGCGATGCACAGCGTGTTGGAGCCGTCGTTCCACTGCTCACGGGCCGAGGCGATGAGATCGTCGCCGCCGCAGTTGATGAGCTTGACGTGGTCGGTGCGGGTGTACTTCTCGAGAATGTCCTCCAGCTTGGAGTCGATGCGGCGGATGTGGAGATCGGTCGGATCGCTCACGCCCGGGGTGATCTCGTAAACGGTGAGAGGCCCGAGGATCGCCGGATGGATCGTGTACTTGTCGTAGTCGATCTGGGTGAACACGGTGTCGAGATGCATGAACGCGCGGCAGCTCGGGATATCGAACGCGAGCACGGTGCGGATCTTCGCTTCGGGATCGGCGAAGAGATTGCGGGACGCTTCCTCGATGGCGTCCGGAGAGGTACGCTGGGAGATGCCGATCGCGAGCGTGTCCTCGGTGAGGTTGAGCACGTCGCCGCCCTCGATGTTGGCGTGGCCGTCGCGGTCGTAGTAGCGCTTGACCAGACCTTCAAAATCGGGGTGGAAGCGGAAAATGTAGTCGGCGTAAATGGTCTCGCGGCAGCGGGTCGGGAAGCGCATCTTATGCAGGAACACGCCGGTGCCGACGGACGCGAACGGGTCGCGGGTGAAGTAGAGGTTGGGCATCGGATCGACGATCAGATCATCCGCCGGAGCGATCAGATCCTGCAGGGAATAAGCGGAAGCGCCGCCCATTTCCTTGAGCGTGATGCCTTCCATCGTCTTTTCGACGAGCGCCTTGCCTTCAAAATTGCCAATGAGGTACTCATAGAGCTTGTCCTGCCAGCGGCGGGTCTTGATGTTGCCCTCGGAGAGCCACTGATAAAGGAAGGGCTTCGTCTGCTCGGGATGGAGCTTGAGAACTTCCGCCATCAGGTCTTCGAGATACACGACCTCGGTGCCGTTGCTGCGCAGGATCTGCGCGAAGGTATCGTGCTCCTGCTGGGCGACCTTGAGGAACGGGATATCGTCAAAGAGAAGCTCCGGAAGACGGTCCGGCGTCAGATGAAGAAGTTCACGGCCGGGACGGTGAAGAAGCACTTTTTTCAGCGGCTTGATCTCGCTGCGAACGCAAATACCTTTCATGATTTAAATCTCCTACATACATAGTGTTTTTGGCTGCGCCGGTCCGTAGCGCTTCCGCACCGGCACAGTGACTTACTATCCTTATCATATCCGACGAAACCTGAAATATTGGAAGAACGGTGCTGGATAAATTGTATATTTCTGCACTTATCGTTGTACAGAAAATCAACAGTTTTGCGCTTTTTCGGCAGTCATTTTCTGTGCTTTAGTTTCGTAAAAGAACGAAAAAACCCGCCGGAAAAATCCGGCGGGAATGAAAAAAATAATGAATACTGGGAAATACACCCAAAAACAGTCCGAAAAATTGGAAATATCGTTGGCGAAAGTCCCGGAACGCAAGAGAAAAGCCGCCTTTCGGCGGCTTTTCTCTTTTTCGTTTTGTATCAGCCGCCAAGTCGGCGGTTGTACGGTTTGATTTTTTGTGAATTGTATATTTTTTGTATTTTGTGCAGTTTGTGAAAATTCACGGGCTGGAAATCACATGGTCTCCGGGGCGGAAACGCCGATGAGCTGGAGCGCGTTTTTGAGCGTGATCATCGTCGCCTTGATGAGACCGAGACGCTGGTTGGTGAGCTCGGGATCGTCGGGATTGTTGACCTTCGTGGAGTTATAATAGCTGTGGAACACCTTGACGAGCGAGATGATATACTCGGTCATCTTGTTCGGCTTGCGGTTGAGCGCGTCGGCGGCGACCTCCTTCGGGAACTCGCTGATCATCTTGAGCAGCTGCAGCTCCTTCTCGTCGGTCAGACGGTCATAGGAATCGACCGGCTTGAACTCGGGGATCTGGGGATTCTTGAGGATCGAGCACATGCGCGAGTAGGCATACTGGGCGTAGTACACGGGGTTGTTGTTGTCCTTGGAGCGGGCGAGCTTGAGATCGAGATCCATGTGCGTCGCAACGTCCTTGGAGACGAAGAACCAGCGCGCGGCGTCCACGCCGATATCCTCGCACAGCTCGCGGATGGTGATCGCGTTGCCGGTGCGCTTGGACATTTTGACTTCCTTGCCGTCTTCGACCATGCGGACCATCTGGATGAGGTCGACAGAGAGCGTGCCCTCCGGATAGCCGAGCGCGGTGAGGGCGTTCTGCATACGGGTGACGTAGGAGTGGTGGTCGGCGCCCCAGAGATTGACGAGCAGCGGGTAGCCGCGCTCGATCTTATAGACGTGGTTGGCGATATCAGGCGTCAGGTAGGAGAAAGTGCCGTCGCTCTTGCGGAGGACGCGGTCCTTGTCGTCACCGTAGTCGGTGCTCTTGAACCAGAGCGCGCCGTCCTTTTCGTAGGTAAGACCCATATCCGCCATGTGCTGCAGGCAGTCGTTGATGCGCTTGGAGTTGTTCTCATAGAAGAACGTCTCATGCATCCAGCTCTGCATCGTGACGCGGTAGGCCTTGAGATCGCGGTCGATCTTTTCGAGCTCCTTCTTCTTGCCGTAGTCCATGAAGTGCGCGAGGCGCTCCTTCGGATCGGCGGTGAGCCACTTGTCGCCCTCTTCCTCGGCGAGCTGCGCGGCGATGACCTTGATATCGTCGGCGTGGTAGCCGCCCTCGGGCAGGGGGTATTCCTTGCCGAAGTGCTCAAAGTAGCGGGCGGTGAGCGATTCGCCGAGCATGACGATCTGGTTGCCGGCGTCGTTGACATAGAACTCACGCAGCACGTCCCAGCCGCTGGCCTCCATCATGCGGGCGATGCAGTCGCCCCAGGCGGCGTTGCGGGCGTGGCCGCAGTGCAGATCGCCGGTCGGGTTGGCGGAGACCCACTCGAGCAGCAGGTGCTTGCCCTTGCCGGACTCGTTCTTGCCGTAATCGTCGCCGGCGGCGATGACATCGTTGATAACGGCGGTGAGGGCGCTCGCCTTGAGCTTGAAGTTGATGAAGCCGGGGCGGGCGACGGTGATGGATTCACACTCGGGCAGAAGCTCCGCGAGCTTGGCGACGAGCGGCTCGGCGATCTCCATCGGGTTGCGTCGGAGAGTGCGCGACAGCTTCATCGCAATGCTGGTGGAATAGTCACCCAGCTTGGTGTCCTGCGGCGTCTCAACGACGAGCTGGCCTTCCGCCACGTCCAGATCATAGACCTCTTTTACGGCCTTCTGCGCGGCGGCGTAAATCTTGCTTCCAAAGTCGTTCATTCAAATACTCTCCTTACACTTATATACTGCCGTAGAATGAATGCGAGTATACATACATCTCATTACTATATCATAAAATGCCCTTTATGCAACCCCTTTCTGCCGAAAATCGTTGTACAGCGGCGTTTTTCGATTGACAGTACGGGGGATTTGTGGTAACTTTTTTGAGCATACAGCCGTTCGGCGCACCATGGGGCGTTGCCGAAGCGGACATAACGGGGCGGTCTTGAAAACGGGAGAGTATTTTGGAAGCCGTTTTTCAATTTCCCCTGTGTTTTCAACGGGTTGCGGCGACAAGAAATTAAGAGAAAATCGGGATTTCTCTCCAAGTTTCTCTCCTTTTTCCGAGAAACGTTGGAGCGGGAATACATTTGGAGATGTACCCAAGCGGTTGAAGGGAACGGTCTTGAAAACCGTGAGGTCGGCGTAGAAAACCGGCGCGGGGGTTCAAATCCCTCCATCTCCGCCAGTCAGAGCAAAGTTCGCTTTGCTCTGATTTTTTATTTGCCGCATCAGGAAATCGCGTTCAAAGCGTCCTGTAAACCGTTAGTCATAGCCGCTGCCGAGAGCCGTTTGGAATTGCATTCCAGATGCGCATAGACATTGGCGGTGGTGGAAAAGTCGCTGTGACCGAGCCATTCCTGAATCTGCTTCATGGGGACGCCGTTGGCCAGCAGTAAGCTGGCACAGCTGTGACGAAGATCGTGATAGCGAATTTTCCGCAGACCGTGCTTCTTTAAAAGCTTTGCAAAGGTTTCGGTGAGATAATGCGGGGAGAGCAGCTTTCCCATTTCATCCACACAGATGTAACCCAGATAGTCCTTGTTATAGCTTTTGCCGCACATACTCTGAAATTCGTTCTGCTGTTTCTGCTTATGCAGCAAAAGTTCCTTGAAAGCCGGAATCAGGGGCAGCGTTCTCATGCTGGATTTCGTTTTGGTTATGTCTTGGGCCTTCTGCACTCGCTTTCCGTCAATGTAACAGGATACGATGGTATGACGGATGGTGATCGTGTCATTCTTGAAGTCGATGGCATCCCATTTCAGGCCGATAGCCTCGCTTCTGCGCAGACCATAAAACGCTCCAAGAAAGATGGGGATTTCAAGCTTACTCCCTTTTGCAGCTTCAAAGAGCTTCTGGACTTCGGCACTGTCGTAAAAGCTGCCGACAAACGGGGCGGCTTTGGGGCGATCCACCTTGTCCACCGGGTTGGCATCGATCAGTTCGATTTTCACGGCATACTTCAGCGCCCGGTGCAGCAGCGTGTGATAGTGGATCACCGTTCTTGCAGAAACCCGTTCCAACTGTTTCAAATAGAATGCTTGAATATCGATGGCTTTCAGTTCGGCAAGAGGGATCGCCTTCTTCTCAAAATAGGGAACAACAATTTTCTGTACGATGGACGAGTAAGATGCATAGGTCGTGGTGGCAACCGTCGGCTTGATAATTTGCAGCCATTGAAGCATGTAATCCGAAAAATTGATTTCTGCATCCATCGGCTTCTCCACCGGGACAAACGTCTGACGAATCTCTGACAGCATTTTCTCGGCTTTTTTCTTGTTTCCCTTTACCGGAAGCTTGGTTGAAATCCATTTGTTTTTCCGTTTTCCATTTGCGCTTGGGTA
>ERZ857965.1850-NODE-1850-length-19648-cov-29.712244_pt1 | contig 19648 bp, 13 predicted proteins | sample MGYA00519758_ERZ857965 | MGnify/ENA primary metagenome ERZ857965 (study PRJEB31778, sample SAMEA3449381) | human gut metagenome | biome: human gut; feature: human-associated habitat; material: faeces | place: United Kingdom | collected 2010/2012 ... | reverse complement strand
AAGACAGCGGCCTCTCACGCCGTTAACGTGGGTTCGATTCCCGCACGGGTCACCAGGAAGAGCACTTTAGCGTAAGCTAAAGTGCTTTTTTGTATGTCTAAAATCACTCGCTAGGCGAGTGGTTCGATAAAGATTATATCGATGAGTAATGAAACTCAAACGAAGAATTTCGGAATAGTACCAGTGGGGCAATTCCAGACTGGGTTATTGGTGTATCGCCGGTAGTCCTGTATGAAAAGGTTCCATTGCAAACGAAAGACTCGCAGAAGCAGGATATTTTAGTATCCTCAGTCGTTACTACGAGTCCTTGCACTTATGCGGTTGAACCGCCGTGTACCGGTCGGTACGCACGGTGGTGTGAGAGGTCGGCTCTTTAGTTAAGAGAGCCTCCTACGCGATTTTTTTAGGTAAAAAAGCAAACAAACAGAACACTTCATTCAAATGCATATAGCGGCTATTTATTTCATACAGAGACAAATAGCGGCACAGAACAGATATAATAAATAAAAGAAGCTATAAAAAGCAGGTATTCACGTGGAGGACGATATCGTTTCTACATGAACACCTGCTTTTTTATTTATTATTTACTGCTGGAATAAATAGTGGTAGCCAAGTATTCATCACTGACCCAACCATAAATCCCATTGTAATATACAACAACCCAGTCAGGCACATTGCTGCTATAGCCGCATTCCCATACGATGATACCGTAGGGGATATTATCCATTTTTTCATAATTTGTACCGGGACCTTTACGCATAACCAGCCCATGATCAGCAGTGGTGTAGGTACAAAGGCTATCAATTCGGCTAAGCGTTACATCTGGTGCAACGCATCCATCCGGCAGAATAACGTTGGCATTGTTTTCGGTATAATCCTGTACTTGCAGCAAGCCCCAAAGGCCATTCTGTTTTGCCCATACGCAGCCATCGCGCGCGGGGGCTAAATCTTCATATTGCCCAGCGGAAATTATCTCATTGCCGTAAACATCCAGAACCAGCTTTTGTCCGGATTGATTTTTCACAACTACCATGCCGGATAAGTCTGCGTAAGGATATTCAACAGTTTCGTTCATGATGGACAAACTCATCTGCGGCTGATAAATGCAGGGGATTACTAAAGCACCGCTTTGGTCGCAATATCCCCAGTTACCGGCTGCATCCTTTACCGCGATTAAAGATTCACCGGCCATGCAGGCATCCTGGTAGTCGAAATCGGTTAAAATTGTACCGTTTTTATCCGCAACGGCAAAAGGTGCAGAATTGTCAACAAGATAACCGGCATATTCATCATCCCAAATGCCTTGCTGGATGCCAACCAAATCAGGAGCATACACCTGTTCGATGGGCGTGCCACTAAATGTATAGACACCAATAGCAGAACGGTAAATCTGGCTGTCACCTAAAATCCACTGGATGCCATACCCGCCGTGCCAGCCCAGCATGGTTGTAAAAGGCATTTGTTGGGCAACCAGCTCCTGGTTAATCTGTTCTTCCAGGGCATTCAGCTTCTGGTAATCGTATGTATCATCTACCCCAATGGAGAGCTCCTGCTCACCATACAGGTACGGGATGCTTTCTGACAAATCTTCCAGAAAAGCATTACAGTTGGCAGCATTAAACAGGCTCCAGCGTTCGCCCTTGCGCACAGCGTACAGATTTCGGGCAGCGGCGTAACCGGCAGTGTGGGTTTCGCGGGAGAAGAGAGGAATCATCTCGTCAAAATCATATTGCGGCGGTAACTTCCAGTTGGCATTGCTAGTGGATGGTATAGCTGTGGCAACAGCTTCACTGGTCGGGGAAAGAGCAGCGGAGGAAGCAGGTTTATTTTCTGGCGCTGCAGCACAAGCGGTAAGCATTATTGCGGTGATAACACTGGCGGAAAATGAGAATAACTTCCTATTCATGGCTTTTCACTCCTTGCGTAAATAATTTTTCGGTAAGATGAAGAAGTAATATAAGAAAGTGAATTCATAAACCCTATAATATCTTATTTTATCAAAAATATCTGCTAATGGGAATAGCTAACAATTCTACATGGATAAATTTGGATAGTATGACAAAGATTGCAGAACTGGAGTGAAAGTCCGAATTATGGGATGAGTGATCTGCTATAATAGAAAAAAGCAAAACAGAAGGGAGTTTGATTATGCACCAGGAGAAAAAGATGCTGGCTCATATCAGTGAAGACGGAACCCGCGTCCAAACGGTAGCGGACCATTTGCAGGGAACGGCAGTCCTATGTGGGCAATTTGCAGCAGCCTTTGATGCCCAGCAACAGGGAACTTGGCTTGGATTACTGCATGATATTGGTAAATATAGTACAAAGTTTCAAAGGCGCCTGCAAGGTGGAGAGAAAGTGGATCACTCAACGGCTGGTGCACAGGTGGCTGCCCGATATGGTCAAATTCCACTGGCTTTTGCTATTGCGGGACACCATAGCGGCCTGCCGGATGGAGGAGGCCGAAGCGATACCGCGCAGGATGCGACAATGTTTGGGCGATTGAAAAAGAGCGTTGAACCCTATACCCAATGGACGAATGAGATTAAACTGCCGTCCATACCGCCCCAGCCGGAAATGATGAAGGAAAATCGTTTTACACAGGCATTTTATACCCGGATGTTGTATTCCTGCCTGGTCGATGCGGACTATCTGGATACGGAAAACTTTATGAGCAGCCCTAAACCGCGCGGACAAGGCCAGACAATGGATGAACTGCTGAAAAGGTTGAACCAATATACCGCAAAATGGAGCCATCCCCAGGGAACCTTGAATCAGCGCCGCAGTTCAATTTTGAGAGCCTGTACAACGGCAGGGCAAACAGGGCGGCGCGGCCTTTATTCCCTGACCGTTCCTACAGGCGGGGGAAAAACGGTAGCGTCATTGGCATTTGCGCTTTCGCTAGCTGTAAAGAACCATATGGACCGGGTTATTTATGTGATCCCTTATACATCCATTATTGACCAGACCGCGGATGTGTTTTCGGAAATATTAGGAGCAGAAAATGTTTTGGAACACCATTCAGGGGTGGACTACTCTGCCAAGGAAGATGATGAGCCGGCAGCCTACCGCAAAGCATTGGCGGCGGAAAACTGGGATGCTCCGGTGGTGGTTACCACATCCGTGCAATTCTTTGAATCACTTTACGGCAACCATGCGTCACAATGCCGTAAATTACATAACATTGCAAATAGCGTGGTCATTTTTGACGAAGCACAAAACCTGCCGGTTCCTTATTTGCGCCCCTGCGTTGCGGCAATCGCGCAGCTGGTACAGCATTACCGCGCAGCAGCGGTGCTTTGCACGGCCACACAACCAGCTTTGCAGCCCTTGTTTGATGAACTGGCGCCTGGGCTGCAGATGACGGAACTTTGCCCACATCCCAAAGAGCAATATCAGGCATTCCGGCGTACAACGCTAAAAATGCGCGGAGAGTTGGAACAAAGCCAGCTTGGCGCAGAACTGGCAGCGCAGGAACAAGTGCTGTGTATTGTAAACCGGAGAAAAACAGCACAGGAATTATACAATAACCTGCCCAAAGAGGGCAGCTACTGCCTGACAACATTGCTATACCCAGCCCATCGCAAACAGTTATTGCAGGAAATCCGGGAACGCTTAAAAGATGGGCTGCCCTGCCGTGTGATATCAACTTCTTTGATCGAAGCGGGTGTTGATGTGGATTTCCCGGCTGTGTACCGCGAGGAAGCAGGTTTGGATTCCATTTTGCAGGCGGCGGGGCGCTGCAATCGAGAGGGAAGACGCCCGGCGGAGCAGAGCTTGGTACAGATTTTCACATTGGAAGGGCAGCATGTACCGCGCATGCTGGAACAGAATGTATCCGCAACGCAAAGCGTCCTGAAAAAATATGCAGATCTGGCATCTCTGGAAGCAATCGAAACATACTTTCTGTTTTACCGTACCTTAAAAGGAGATAAAAGACTAGATGAACAGCAAATTCTGCAAGGGTTCGAGCAGGATATGGAAGGGCGCATTTTCCCCTTTGCAACAGCGGCAGAGAGGTTCCGCTTAATTGAAACACCTGCCGTGACCGTATACATTCCCCAAGGAAAAGGGGAACATTTGCTTGCACGATTGCGTGCAGGAGAGGTAAGCAAAACTTTGTTCCGTAAACTGGGGCAATATGGTGTTCCGGTTTACCCGGATCATCTGAAAACGCTGGAGAATGCCGGGGCGGTTTGCCAAATCAGTGAAGGCATATGGGAATTAACGGACGGAAGCCTTTACGATAACAACACGGGCCTTGCTATGGAAGCTGAAACGGGAGCAGCCTGGTTTGCATAAAGCAAAAACGGCAGGGAGCCTGCCCTGCCGTTCTTGTGCGATAAAGTAAAATCAACTATTTCTATCCACGGCATAAGCTGCCGACGCAACTTATTATAAAAGAAAACCGGATGAAAAGCAAACAAAAAGTATACATGATAAAAGGATTGACATTTGGTGCCAAGTAGCGTATATTGAAACTATAGCAAAAATGTAAATTAAAAACAACTGAAAATAGAAATTCAAAGGAGTTGATGCAGATGATCCAGCTGGAAGTATGGGGGAATTATGCTTTGCTCTCGAGGCCTGAGCTAAAAGTCGAAAGGGTTTCATATGAAGTCCTCACCCCTTCCGCGGCACGCGGCATAGTAGAAGCAATCTATTACCACCCCGGCTTACGGTGGAAAATCCGGAAAATCTATGTTATGAACCCAATCCGCTTTACCAACATCCGTCGGAACGAAGTAAAAAGCAAAATTCTTTGTTCCGATGTACGCAGCGCGATGCAGGGAACAGGGAAAGAGCTTTACCTTGCCACGCCCCAGCAGATCGTTCAGCGTGCAGCCATGGTGTTGCAGGACGTTCATTATGTGATTGAGGCAGAATTTGAGATGACTGACCGTGCGGCACCGAGCGACAATCCGGGAAAGTTCCAGGATATTGTTACCCGGCGCATGTCCAGGGGTCAGTGTTTTCATACTCCCTATCTTGGGTGCCGTGAATTTCCTGCCGCATTCCGCGCATGGCCCGGCGGGCCAATCCCGACCATTGAGGAAACACGGGATTTGGGATTCATGCTATATGACTTTGACTACACTGACCCGCAGAACATAACCCCGATATATTTCCATGCAAAATTGGAACATGGTGTGTTGAATGTGGCAGACTGCGAGGTGTACCGATGATTTTACAGGCTTTGGTACAATACTATGAAGATTTGCTGGCCAATGGCAAAATCACGCGCCCCGGTTGGACAAGCGCAAAAGTCAGTTGGGCTTTGGAACTGGATGAAAACGGCCAACTGATGGCATTGCACCCCTTGCAGCAAGAGGAAAAGCGCGGTAAAAAAACAGTGCTTGCTCCATGTCAGCTGCAAGTTCCGGAACAGGTTAAACGCTCTAGTGGTGTGGCAGCCAATTTTTTGTGTGATAACAGTGCTTACATGCTCGGCATTGACGGAAAAGGCAAACCGGAGCGTGCAATGCAGTGCTTTGCCGCTGCAAAGGAGCTGCATCTTGCCATTTTACAAAATGTTCCTGGTCAGGCGGCACAGGCAGTGCGGAACTTTTTTATAAACTGGGACCCCAAGGCGGCGGAGCAGAATCCAGCGCTGGAACAAAGTCTCAAGGAACTTTACAAGGGTGGCAATCTGGTATTTCTGATTCGGGAAAACTATGTTCAGGACGATCCGGAAATACAGGAAGCCTGGCAGCGGCAGTGTGATAAGAACACGGATGCACCGGAAATCCGATGCCTGGTTACAGGGCAAAAGGCACCGCTTGCCCGCCTGCACCCGGCGATTAAAGGCGTGACCGGGGCACAGCCTTCCGGCGCATCGATTGTTTCTTTTAATGCGGACGCTTTTTGCTCATACGGACATGAACAGGGGGGCAATGCGCCGGTTGGCAGTTATGCGGCCTTTGCCTATGCACAGGCATTAAACTATCTGCTGGCAGACAGGGAACATGTTCAGCGCGTGGGCGATACCACCATTGTCTGCTGGGCAGCAGGTGGTGAGACCGCCTACCAGCAGGTAGCAATGGATGCATTGTTTGCCATGGATGCGCCTGTCAGCGAAAGCGATGTGCGAAATGCAGTGGACAAGCTGGTCCATGGACAGAGTGTAGAGTGGCAGAACGTGACACTTGACCCACAAAGGCACTTTTATGTGCTTGGCTTGGCCCCTAATGCGGCGCGCCTCTCGGTTCGCTTTTTCTGGCAGGATACATTTCAAACGCTGCTTGATAATGTGCAGAAGCATTATGACCGCTTAGAGATTGTGCGCCCCGCTTATGATAAATTCCCGCGGCTGGGGGTGTATTGGCTACTGCAGGAAACTGTCAACACCAATTCCCGCAGCCCATCGGCAGCACCGCAGCTGGCGGGCGATGTTCTGCGTGCAATCCTGAATAATACAAGGTACCCGGCAACCCTGCTGGATGGCGTTATGATACGTATCCGCGCAGAGCAAAAAGTAACACGCGGCCGTGCCGCTATTATAAAAGCATACTACCTGCGTAATGAAGATCCCCGTTGCCCAAAGGAGGTATTAACTGTGGAAAATAACAAGGAAACAAATTATCAACCGTATGTTATGGGTCAGCTTTTTGCTGTGCTGGAAGCAATCCAGATGGCGGTAAACCCGGATATCAATACAACCATCAAGGACAGGTATTTTAATGCAGCGGCTTCCACACCGGCCACTGTGTTCCCAACAATTCTGATGCTGGCGCAAAAGCATATGCAAAAAATGAGCAAGCCACAAAAGATTTATTACGATAAGCAGATCGCTGCGCTGGCGGGCGGAAAACTGGAAGGAAGCTTTCCCGCACGGCTGACCTTGCCGGAACAAGGCGCTTTTATCCTTGGCTATTACCATCAGACACAGGAACGCTATACAAAGAAAGTGGAGGAATAACAATGGCACAGGCAATCAAAAACCGGTATGATTTTGTAATTCTGTTTGACGTTGAAAATGGAAATCCGAACGGCGACCCGGATGCAGGCAACATGCCGCGTGTCGACCCGGAAACGGGATATGGCATTGTTACAGATGTCTGCTTGAAGCGTAAGATTCGCAACTATGTCGAAGTGGCCAAAGAAGATGAAGCAGGATACCAGATTTACATTAAAGATCAGGTCCCCCTGAACCGCAGCGATAAAAAAGCACTCGAATACTTGGGCATTGATGCTGATGCCAAGGATGCCCTGAAAGTCGCCAAGAAAGGTGACCCGGAGTTGGACCGTAAAATCCGGGACTTTATGTGCCAGAACTTTTATGATATCCGCACATTTGGCGCCGTTATGACAACCTTTGTAAAAGGCGCACTGAACTGTGGGCAGGTGCGTGGCCCGGTTCAGTTGAGCTTTGCACGCTCGGTGGATCCTGTTCTCCCGCAGGAAGTGACCATTACCCGTATTGCCATTACGACCGAAGCGGATGCAGAGCGAAAAGGCACTGAGATGGGCCGCAAGTATGTGATACCGTATGGTTTGTACCGTGCAGAGGGTTATGTTTCGGCCAACCTTGCCCGCAAAACTACAGGATTCTCAGAGGATGACCTGCAGCTGCTGTGGCAGGCAATCCTGAATATGTTTGAAAATGACCACAGTGCAGCCCGCGGCAAAATGGCAGTTCGGGAACTGATCGTGTTCAAGCATGATTCGGAGCTGGGCAATGCGCCGTCCTATAAACTGTTTGATGCAGTGCATGTCACGCGTGCCGAAGGGGTAGCCTTCCCGCGCAGTTACCATGACTATGTGGTAACGGTGGATGAAAATCTTCCCGCAGGGGTAACGTGCGAGAGGCTGTCGTAATGGCTTCCCCAGATGATTACCTGCTGATGTCCGGTATCCAGCATTTCAGCTTTTGCCGCCGTCAGTGGGCGCTCATACACCTGGAACAACAATGGTCCGAAAACCAACGCACCGCCGAAGGCCGCCTGCAGCATACCCGCTGCCATGATGTTACCCTGACGGAAAAACGCGGCGATTTGCTGATCGCCCGCGGTATGAGGGTCGTCAGCCACCGCTTAAAACTGACCGGCGACTGCGATGTGGTAGAGTTTCACAAGGATCCAAACGGCGTGTCATTGCAGGGCCGCCGCGGCCTGTGGCAGCCCATGCCCGTGGAATATAAGCATGGCCGCAGCAAGGTAAACGATGCCGACCGTTTGCAGCTCTGCGCACAGGCCATGGCGCTGGAAGAAATGCTGGTGTGCGAGGTGCCGGAAGGGGAAATCTTTTATGAAGAAACCCGGCAGCGGGAACATGTTTCCCTGACACCGGAACTGCGCAGCACCGCGCAGACCATGGCGGATGAGATGAACCGCCTGTTTGCGCGCGGCTATACCCCAAAAAGCAAACCCGGCAAGCATTGCAATGCCTGCTCACTGAAAGAGCTTTGCCTGCCGGCGCTGTATCAGCAGGCAGACCCGGCGGCGTATCTGCGGGAGCATATTGAGGAGGGCGCGCCATGAGAAAGCTGCTCAACACCCTGTTTGTCATCAATGAGGACGCTTACCTGACATTGGATGGCGAAAACCTTGTTGTTACCCGCAATAAGCAGGAAACCCACCGCTGTGCCCTGCATACGCTGGAAGGTGTCGTCTGTTTTACTTACGCGGGTGCCAGCCCCGCTTTGATGGGAGCTTGTGCCCGGCGGGGCATTGACCTTTGCTTTTTTGACCCGTATGGCAGATTTCAGGCCCGCACCGTGGGGGAAGAACGCGGCAATGTGCTGCTGCGTCAGACGCAGTACCGCGTGTCGGATGACCCGGCCCAGAGCTGTCGCTATGCCCGGAGCTTTATCCTTGGTAAAGTGTATAACGCACGCTGGGTGCTGGAACGCGCAACCCGCGATCATCCCCAGCGTGTCCCGGTCGAAAAACTGAAGCGCACCTCCACCCAGCTGGCCGCCGCGCTGCCGCTGATACAGACCAGCGAGGATCCGGAACAGCTGCGCGGCCTGGAAGGCGAGGCAGCCCAGCGCTACTTTGATTGCCTGAATGACCTGATTCTGCAGCAAAAGCAGGATTTTGTGTTTGAGGGCCGCAGCCGCCGTCCACCGCTGGACAATGTGAATGCGCTGCTTTCGTTTGCCTACAGCATGCTGGCGCGGGAGTGTGCATCCGCCTTGACCGCCGTGGGCCTGGACCCTTATGTTGGCTTTATGCACCGCCCGCGCCCCGGCCGCAAAAGTCTGGCACTTGACCTGATGGAAGAACTGCGGGCGGTTTATGCAGACCGGCTGGTCATCAGCTGCATCAATCAAAAGATCATCACGGCAAAACACCTGCAAAAACAGGAAAATGGTGCTGTACTGCTGACGGATGATGGCCGCAAAGCTTTCCTGACCGCATGGCAGAACAAAAAGAAGGAAGAGATCACCCATCCGTTTTTGAAAGAAAAACTGCCCTGGGGGCTGGTGCCCTATGTTCAGGCGCTTTTGCTGGCCCGTGCTCTGCGCGGCGACCTGGAAGTGTACCCACCGTTTTTCTGGAAGTGAGGTGCCGTTATGTTGGTGCTTGTAACCTATGATGTCAACACCGAAACAGCCGCCGGTCGTCGCAGGCTGCGCAAAGTAGCAAAAGTCTGTGTAGACTACGGCCAGCGGGTGCAAAACTCCGTATTTGAGTGCCTGCTGGATGCCGCGCAATACACGATGTTCAAAGCAAAATTGACCGAACTGATCGATTCGGAATCGGACAGCCTGCGCTTTTATCAATTGGGAAACCATTACAAAAGCAAAGTCGAGCATGTGGGTCTGCACCCGGATTTTGATCAGGATGGAATCTTGTTTGCTTAGTGCGAGGGGAAGGCAATCATAAAATTCCCGGTTCCTTCGCACCAGAAAATATGGAAAAAACAGGGGCAGAAAGGGTAAAATACAGCCTTGCCTGTCAGCATGAAGATGCAATCCCCATAAAATTTGTTTCATATGCGCAAAAGTGCCCCACTGTTTTGTGCACTTTTGCTGTCGCTCTCCGCAAGGAGAGCGTGGATAGAAATGCGCCTTATTGACATGTCCGCCGCGTGGAACCGTTTGTCGCTCTCCGCAAGGAGAGCGTGGATAGAAATTTCACTGATTTTCAATTTTAGTCGCCTCCATTACAACGTCGCTCTCCGCAAGGAGAGCGTGGATAGAAATGACACAATGCAGATTGTAGTTGTCGTAGTGAACGGTCGCTCTCCGCAAGGAGAGCGTGGATAGAAATAATGATACATCATCCAAAAAAAAAATCAACCCGGCGTCGCTCTCCGCAAGGAGAGCGTGGATAGAAATTGCAAAATCGACACCAGAGGAAGCGAAAAGATGAAGTCGCTCTCCGCAAGGAGAGCGTGGATAGAAATGCAAATACCATTTTTGAACGGCGTGAAAATGTGATGTCGCTCTCCGCAAGGAGAGCGTGGATAGAAATTGGATACCAGAATCAACAATAAAGGCGCCTATGCCGTCGCTCTCCGCAAGGAGAGCGTGGATAGAAATAGAACGCCCTCTCTGGCGGCCCTGGCAGCAGCGTGTCGCTCTCCGCAAGGAGAGCGTGGATAGAAATATCATTGATAACAACCTTGTTGACCGCCATGCTCAGTCGCTCTCCGCAAGGAGAGCGTGGATAGAAATGCGTTGTGGACGGCTCCAAGTCGTCTATTGAGGAGGTCGCTCTCCGCAAGGAGAGCGTGGATAGAAATTGAATCAGCGTCAACATACTATTCACCCCCACCAGTCGCTCTCCGCAAGGAGAGCGTGGATAGAAATAATATACGTTACCCGACTACCACGTTGCCAAGTATGTCGCTCTCCGCAAGGAGAGCGTGGATAGAAATTTCAGGCGTCACAGCTTAAACCTCCCGTCAAGTCCGTCGCTCTCCGCAAGGAGAGCGTGGATAGAAATATGCCCTCCCACTGGATAACGTCACGAACGGGGGGGTCGCTCTCCGCAAGGAGAGCGTGGATAGAAATCTGGCCTCTTTATCGGCGGTGTTGACAGAGTTATGGTCGCTCTCCGCAAGGAGAGCGTGGATAGAAATACCCCCACCAAAAATCCGATGATAAGTGTTAATGAGTCGCTCTCCGCAAGGAGAGCGTGGATAGAAATATGCCCTCCCACTGGATAACGTCACGAACGGGGGGGTCGCTCTCCGCAAGGAGAGCGTGGATAGAAATAACCGGCACAATGGGAAAATCAAACAGAGCAATTAAGTCGCTCTCCGCAAGGAGAGCGTGGATAGAAATGGCAAAATCGACACCAGAGGAAACATAAAGATGGGTCGCTCTCCGCAAGGAGAGCGTGGATAGAAATCAAGTAGCAGTCCATTGAGACACGCTATCAGCTTTAGCGTCGCTCTCCGCAAGGAGAGCGTGGATAGAAATAACGTGCCCTTTAGGCCCGCAAGCCATCTATCCAAGGTCGCTCTCCGCAAGGAGAGCGTGGATAGAAATCGCTGCGACACCACGGTGTTTAACAAGCTGACCGTCGCTCTCCGCAAGGAGAGCGTGGATAGAAATCAGGAGGCGGATGGCTCATGATCCAGGTGCGAGTGGTCGCTCTCCGCAAGGAGAGCGTGGATAGAAATAATAGACGATTTAGAACCATCCACAACGCGGAGAGTCGCTCTCCGCAAGGAGAGCGTGGATAGAAATTATATTATCAAGATAACAAGAATCACCCCCACGGCGTCGCTCTCCGCAAGGAGAGCGTGGATAGAAATTTGGTCGGCTGTATTGACAGAACTATTGATGTTGTCGCTCTCCGCAAGGAGAGCGTGGATAGAAATTTTGTTTGGCATTGCATGAGCGAAGATGTATCATGTCGCTCTCCGCAAGGAGAGCGTGGATAGAAATCTCTGGTGGGGCGTGCGAAAAGCGGTTGGCTCTCTGTCGCTCTCCGCAAGGAGAGCGTGGATAGAAATCTGATCGGCAGTATTAACAGAGCTATTGATATTATGTCGCTCTCCGCAAGGAGAGCGTGGATAGAAATTTCCAAGTAAGCATTGTAGCTGGCTGATTGCTCCGTCGCTCTCCGCAAGGAGAGCGTGGATAGAAATCCAAAAGTATTGAAAAAAGAGACCGGGCCGTCTAGTCGCTCTCCGCAAGGAGAGCGTGGATAGAAATTTTGGAATCCAAACAAATTGACCCATCTGTTATGCGTCGCTCTCCGCAAGGAGAGCGTGGATAGAAATTTGGCTTGACATTGCATAAGAGAGGATGTATCAGTCGCTCTCCGCAAGGAGAGCGTGGATAGAAATCCATTGGATTATGTCGCGCACGGGGGGCCAATCGGTCGCTCTCCGCAAGGAGAGCGTGGATAGAAATTAAAAAGAAAGGCCGGGCCAGAAGGCCCGGCCAGTCGCTCTCCGCAAGGAGAGCGTGGATAGAAATTTGACGAGCGTTGTAAGTTCAGCCGGAACGACAGGTCGCTCTCCGCAAGGAGAGCGTGGATAGAAATCTCATTGTTCGGCACCTCATCAACAGTAGATTGTCGCTCTCCGCAAGGAGAGCGTGGATAGAAATAAATGGCGTTTTGTTGGCCAGTGTGTCTAGCTCCGGTCGCTCTCCGCAAGGAGAGCGTGGATAGAAATAACATCGTGTCGGCGAGTTTCAGGGCGTACACTGTCGCTCTCCGCAAGGAGAGCGTGGATAGAAATCCGACGCAATGAAAACTGCGCTGGCAATGGCTGCGTCGCTCTCCGCAAGGAGAGCGTGGATAGAAATTTCATCTGGTCGCACACTGCCCCTTATCTTGACAAGTCGCTCTCCGCAAGGAGAGCGTGGATAGAAATAATAGATGACTTGCTTCCGTCCACAACACGAAGATGTCGCTCTCCGCAAGGAGAGCGTGGATAGAAATAAACAGCTTATTAACTAATGTTGTGAGTTCAGCCGGTCGCTCTCCGCAAGGAGAGCGTGGATAGAAATTTTGTCACGGTCTGGCCGTCCTGATCCGTGACGGGTCGCTCTCCGCAAGGAGAGCGTGGATAGAAATGCTCAAGCGCCGTCTGCATGAACCGTGCCTTGTTGGTCGCTCTCCGCAAGGAGAGCGTGGATAGAAATTCCGATGGAGCAAAGGAATTAAAAAGCCTGATGGTCGCTCTCCGCAAGGAGAGCGTGGATAGAAATTTTTATGCCTTTAGATTCTGAGCCATGAAGAAGCCGTCGCTCTCCGCAAGGAGAGCGTGGATAGAAATCCTTATAATCAAGTTAATAAGGGCGGGCGGTCGGTCGCTCTCCGCAAGGAGAGCGTGGATAGAAATGCCAGATCCTGCGCACGGTTTTCGAGATGCTTAAAGTCGCTCTCCGCAAGGAGAGCGTGGATAGAAATAAGCAGATTACGGAGATAATGAAGCAGATGACTGGTCGCTCTCCGCAAGGAGAGCGTGGATAGAAATCCAAGCAATACGTGTTAAAGTTGTGCTTTTACCTGTCGCTCTCCGCAAGGAGAGCGTGGATAGAAATAGGTATCAACCCCGATCAATCGGGCAAAACCGATGTCGCTCTCCGCAAGGAGAGCGTGGATAGAAATCTGCAAGTGCATCTACTCTTTATTGCCCGTATGGTAGTCGCTCTCCGCAAGGAGAGCGTGGATAGAAATTGCTATAACTCAAACCCTGCTTAATGGTACTATTGTCGCTCTCCGCAAGGAGAGCGTGGATAGAAATCCAAGCAATACGTGTTAAAGTTGTGCTTTTACCGTCGCTCTCCGCAAGGAGAGCGTGGATAGAAATTCTACTTTTCCTCTGTCTTTAGCCGCTTCTTTAGGTCGCTCTCCGCAAGGAGAGCGTGGATAGAAATAATCAAGGTCTGTATAGACAACGCCGGAACTAATGGTCGCTCTCCGCAAGGAGAGCGTGGATAGAAATTGCGCAAAGTGCCTTTGCTGGGTATTAAGTAATGTCGCTCTCCGCAAGGAGAGCGTGGATAGAAATAAGACGTTGCCGCGCCGCTTTATCGGCGGCAGTAGTCGCTCTCCGCAAGGAGAGCGTGGATAGAAATGACATTGCACCACATATTTAAACTGTTCGCGGAACGGTCGCTCTCCGCAAGGAGAGCGTGGATAGAAATTGAATCATGAAGTAATTGATCCTCTAATTATCAGTGTCGCTCTCCGCAAGGAGAGCGTGGATAGAAATTTAGTGGTGGGGATTTTGAAAATATTCCAAACGGTCGCTCTCCGCAAGGAGAGCGTGGATAGAAATCCCCACACAGAAGATCTGATCCATTGGGATTTTTGTCGCTCTCCGCAAGGAGAGCGTGGATAGAAATTGCAAGTCGTCCGCAAAAAGATCTCGTACCTTGCGTCGCTCTCCGCAAGGAGAGCGTGGATAGAAATAGCGGTGAACAAATTATTGAAACTCAGGCAAATGTCGCTCTCCGCAAGGAGAGCGTGGATAGAAATTCCCGCTGGCTGAAATGCCAGCTATTGTGTCGCGTCGCTCTCCGCAAGGAGAGCGTGGATAGAAATAGCACCAAGTTTTATATTGACATGCGGGAATCAATGTCGCTCTCCGCAAGGAGAGCGTGGATAGAAATATGACAAGCCCGATTGAACGGGAAGGGCAGCTGTGTCGCTCTCCGCAAGGAGAGCGTGGATAGAAATCTGAATTTTTCAAAAAACAAAAAAGGCCGAAAATGTCGCTCTCCGCAAGGAGAGCGTGGATAGAAATTTAACTTTTTTGTCCCGTTTTCGGTTATCCGTCGTCGCTCTCCGCAAGGAGAGCGTGGATAGAAATATGATGACAAGGGCCGCGCGGTGTACCTGGAGATCGGTCGCTCTCCGCAAGGAGAGCGTGGATAGAAATTCCTTTTATCATCATTTTTGGCGTGATGCGCCATGTCGCTCTCCGCAAGGAGAGCGTGGATAGAAATCGTTATGGTAACTACAACTGCATGTACCGCACGATGTCGCTCTCCGCAAGGAGAGCGTGGATAGAAATTTTGTCCTTGCTCTGTTTGTCCTCATCTGACATCGTCGCTCTCCGCAAGGAGAGCGTGGATAGAAATAAATAACACTTTAAGTTTAAGCTGTGTTGATTTGACGTCGCTCTCCGCAAGGAGAGCGTGGATAGAAATTTTGGAAGGTGTTCTTACAAATGGAACATTGACTGTCGCTCTCCGCAAGGAGAGCGTGGATAGAAATTTTGCCTTACGGGTATACGGGTTAAACGTGTTGTGTCGCTCTCCGCAAGGAGAGCGTGGATAGAAATGAAAACATCCAGCGGACGTTCGCAGGCATGCACAGTCGCTCTCCGCAAGGAGAGCGTGGATAGAAATCCTGCAAGTGTTGATAGTTGGGAAGATGTGGCGGGTCGCTCTCCGCAAGGAGAGCGTGGATAGAAATCGCCATAGTGTAAAGCAGACTCTCAAAGGTTCCAGTCGCTCTCCGCAAGGAGAGCGTGGATAGAAATAAGCTCTGTGCCGTCAGGCTTGCAATCGCAGGCAGGTCGCTCTCCGCAAGGAGAGCGTGGATAGAAATAACATCGTTGTTTGTCAATACAATATAAAGCCTTGTCGCTCTCCGCAAGGAGAGCGTGGATAGAAATTTAATACCACCATCCAGCAGATTTACAAGAACGGGTCGCTCTCCGCAAGGAGAGCGTGGATAGAAATAATATTTTACCGGACAGCAAGTATAAAGAGATGGGTCGCTCTCCGCAAGGAGAGCGTGGATAGAAATTTGGTCGGCTTCGGGATCGGCTTATCCGCACGGGGTCGCTCTCCGCAAGGAGAGCGTGGATAGAAATCATATCCGCCCGTATGCAGATACCTATGTGAGTGGTCGCTCTCCGCAAGGAGAGCGTGGATAGAAATCAGCTATGCCAGTGCCGCACAGGCCAGCGCCCAGGGTCGCTCTCCGCAAGGAGAGCGTGGATAGAAATTGCCGTCTTGGCGTCCTGCGCACTGCGGGCGGCCGTCGCTCTCCGCAAGGAGAGCGTGGATAGAAATACTCTTAGCATTATCATACTGGGCTTGCGTCAGGGTCGCTCTCCGCAAGGAGAGCGTGGATAGAAATATGCTGATGCCGTCAATGCGGTAAAAGGTATGTGTCGCTCTCCGCAAGGAGAGCGTGGATAGAAATCAGCTGGCCGCTGTTGCTTAACGTCCAGTGGCGCAGTCGCTCTCCGCAAGGAGAGCGTGGATAGAAATTCGCAATAATAGGTTTGTCCAGCTTTTAAAGGGCGTCGCTCTCCGCAAGGAGAGCGTGGATAGAAATTGCCGCATGACGGCAGAGAAATAATCAAGAATGGTCGCTCTCCGCAAGGAGAGCGTGGATAGAAATCATACCGAAACCGGGAAAAGTCAAAGTAGTCGAGCGTCGCTCTCCGCAAGGAGAGCGTGGATAGAAATGCCTACTCTGTGCTGAATGCCTAAGACTGTAACAGTCGCTCTCCGCAAGGAGAGCGTGGATAGAAATCAGTGCGGCGTTGTAGCTGGCTGATTGCTCCAACAAGTCGCTCTCCGCAAGGAGAGCGTGGATAGAAATTATTGAGGAAATTTCAAAATATGTTGTCAAAGAGTCGCTCTCCGCAAGGAGAGCGTGGATAGAAATGACATATGTAATCCGGCTACCACGTTGCCAAGTATGTCGCTCTCCGCAAGGAGAGCGTGGATAGAAATACCCAGCCGTACTTGGCGTACTTGCTGCACGCGCCGGTCGCTCTCCGCAAGGAGAGCGTGGATAGAAATGCCGGTCTCCGGGTTGGAGGTGGCAGCGATGAGGTCGCTCTCCGCAAGGAGAGCGTGGATAGAAATCCGGGTCATACCCGGCCACGGTGGTGTTGTGGTCGGTCGCTCTCCGCAAGGAGAGCGTGGATAGAAATATTGGCAGACGGTGAACGAACATGTGTCAGCGGGTCGCTCTCCGCAAGGAGAGCGTGGATAGAAATCCACGACGGTAACAAGCGCTTGACGCGGTTAATGCGTCGCTCTCCGCAAGGAGAGCGTGGATAGAAATGGCTATCCCGGAACTTATTCCGCTGACGGATCCAGCGTCGCTCTCCGCAAGGAGAGCGTGGATAGAAATCCACCAGTGCAGATACTCGCATCTCCGGCAGCTGGTCGCTCTCCGCAAGGAGAGCGTGGATAGAAATACCGGCAATGTAGATTTTGTGCTTGGTATCCTCAGGTCGCTCTCCGCAAGGAGAGCGTGGATAGAAATGTGCAGTTGAACGGGATATAATCGCCCACATGGATGGTCGCTCTCCGCAAGGAGAGCGTGGATAGAAATTTGTAAGTCTCGAAAGTGCCCATACGAGGACGCAAGTCGCTCTCCGCAAGGAGAGCGTGGATAGAAATTTTTTGGCGACGCTACTGCTGCGGATGTTGCAAGTCGCTCTCCGCAAGGAGAGCGTGGATAGAAATATAGCCGCGCTGTGCGGCCATAGCCAGCCACGAAAGTCGCTCTCCGCAAGGAGAGCGTGGATAGAAATCAAAAGGCGATGCTAGAAGCCGCCTATGGGTTTGGTCGCTCTCCGCAAGGAGAGCGTGGATAGAAATTGGTCCAGCGTGCGCTTATCCCGCACCGGCTTGAGTCGCTCTCCGCAAGGAGAGCGTGGATAGAAATTCTTGGATGACCATGGCCACCCAGCGCGGCTACGTCGCTCTCCGCAAGGAGAGCGTGGATAGAAATCCGACCATCAAAGCAATGCGCGGAGATCGCAAGGGTCGCTCTCCGCAAGGAGAGCGTGGATAGAAATAGGCCTGCGCAGGCCTTGCCGCCGGGGTACCCAGTCGCTCTCCGCAAGGAGAGCGTGGATAGAAATATAGCGTTGGTGAGACCATCACGCGCGGCCAATGTCGCTCTCCGCAAGGAGAGCGTGGATAGAAATATACAGGGCAAAAGCATCAATGTTAAAAGTCGCAGTCGCTCTCCGCAAGGAGAGCGTGGATAGAAATAAACACCCCGCAGGGCACGCCAGGGTATGCTCCTGTCGCTCTCCGCAAGGAGAGCGTGGATAGAAATATCCGCATGGACCGCATGAAGGCCTGGAAGGCCAACCGTCGCTCTCCGCAAGGAGAGCGTGGATAGAAATCAGCGTATCAAAGCCCAGGGCCTTGTATCCACCGGTCGCTCTCCGCAAGGAGAGCGTGGATAGAAATGTACTGTACAGGCTCACACAACCATTGATCTTGCGTCGCTCTCCGCAAGGAGAGCGTGGATAGAAATCACAAAGGCAAGGACCCGGCCTGGCAAGAGGCAGAGTCGCTCTCCGCAAGGAGAGCGTGGATAGAAATGTCTGTGGAAACGCGGATATAAAGCACCACCCGCGGTCGCTCTCCGCAAGGAGAGCGTGGATAGAAATATAGGTGCTTTCGCGGATCACAACGTTAGATGTGGTCGCTCTCCGCAAGGAGAGCGTGGATAGAAATACGGAGTCGGTATCGCAATAAACAAAGCCATCCCCGTCGCTCTCCGCAAGGAGAGCGTGGATAGAAATACGTGCCCACTTCTCGGAGATGTGCAAGTTGTTGGGTCGCTCTCCGCAAGGAGAGCGTGGATAGAAATCAAGACGGGTAAGACACACCGCATTTACCTGCCGGTCGCTCTCCGCAAGGAGAGCGTGGATAGAAATTGACAGGGCCGTGTACTGATCTTCCGGGACCTCGGTCGCTCTCCGCAAGGAGAGCGTGGATAGAAATCGACCCCGTGACGGACAAGGCCTGGGCCCTGGAAGGTCGCTCTCCGCAAGGAGAGCGTGGATAGAAATCCTGTAACGGATTGCAGCCGTTGCCCTGGCCTGGTCGCTCTCCGCAAGGAGAGCATGGAATGTTTCTCTTTCTGACTGTTCAGGGTAGTTTTGTTCATGCGGATATCCGCTTTAATTTTAAAAATTGCTATAGGAAAAAGCTCTCGCATAAAATAATATAAAAATATTATATTATCTACTTGACAAGGTACCCCGGTGGGGTATATAGTGAATATACCCCACCGGGGTACCTTGCATGTGATGGGAGGGTAACATAATGCAGGAAAACGAAAAGAAGGAACCGTGTTGCTGCTGTGCACACAAAACAAAGCATCGCAGTGAAGAAGAGTATAAAAGCCTGGTCCACAGACTGAACCGGATCGAGGGGCAGATTCGGGGCATCCGTGGGATGGTGGAAAACGAAGTGTATTGTCCGGACATTCTGGTGCAGTCGGCGGCGGTAACGGCGGCGATGAACGCGTTCAACCGTGAGCTGCTGGCAAACCATATCCGCACCTGTGTGGCGGATGGTATCCGTGCCGGGAATGACGAAGTTGTGGATGAGCTGCTGAAAACGCTGCAGAAACTGATGAAATAAGCATTGCCTGCACAAAATAGCAGAAGCAGAACATGAAATAAATGCACGAGTGTTTGAGCCAGCAAAAATGCCATGCCAGTGCCCAGTACGATTGTTTTTCTGTTCACAAACATCGGTAAAAGTTTGTGTAACATTACCAGAGCCATGAATAAATGCCAGTCATTCCCTGTGAGAGGGTGTGGATAGAAATGCCGCATCGGCCTTGGTTGCCCCCAACGTATCGCTCTCTGCAAGGAGAGTGTGGATAGAAATGGTAACCTCAATAATACGTCGAATTGCAGGCTAGCCGCTCACCAAAAGGGGAGTGAGGATAGGGCAACACCGCACAATTCCCGCCTTGCGGCTTAAGCACCGCTCCGGCAGCTG
>ERZ857965.1841-NODE-1841-length-19699-cov-7.826359_pt1 | contig 19699 bp, 16 predicted proteins | sample MGYA00519758_ERZ857965 | MGnify/ENA primary metagenome ERZ857965 (study PRJEB31778, sample SAMEA3449381) | human gut metagenome | biome: human gut; feature: human-associated habitat; material: faeces | place: United Kingdom | collected 2010/2012 ... | reverse complement strand
TGGACGCCATGCAGGTGCCGGAGCATCTGCGCAACTACATCGACTATGAGGCCTATGGGCGGGACATTGCCCTGGAGGAAAGCGGCCAGTTCACCGACCTGGGCTATGTGCGGGATACCGGGGACCGCTTTGACGAGGTGTACGACGGGGACCGGGACAGTATCCCGGAGGAATACCGGGTGATGACCTTTCAGGATGAGGAGGAGCTGACCCAGGATGAAAAACTGGAAATGGCAATGGACCTTGCCTTTGACCTGGACCAGTTCTTCCGCCAGCAGGACCCGCAGTACGCAGCGGAGCACCCGGACGCCCACGCCGCCAAGGAGGAAATGGCGGACAAGCTCTTTGAGGGCCGGATCGCCTTTGTGGAGGACCGGCTGAACGATATGGGGCCGGAGGCCCTGGAACAGTTCTCCCAGCGGCTGGAGGACTTCAAAGACGCCACCGGGTATGAGGAATTTCTAGATGTGGACCCGGCTGTGGTTCGGGAGGCTATCCAGAACCCGGACAAATCTCATGTGGATGAGATGCTGGCCTTTGCGGAGCAGGCCGGGCGAGAATATGAGGCAGAGTTGTCCGACAAGACTCCGGAGCCCTCCCCGGATGCCCTGGAGACCGGCGAAACAGTACGGACCCCCAGGGGCACCTTCTATGTGACGGATATGAGCAGGGAGCAGATGGAGGCGGCCGGGTACGGCCTGCACCATCAGTCTGACGATGGGAAGTATCTCATCATGGGCAACGGTTCCCGCGCTTTTGCTATCCGCAATGAGGAGGCCCAGGAACACGCTACGCCGGAGAAGATGACCGTCCTGGTGGTGGAGCCCAGGAAGGAACCCTACCTGAAGGAGATCGACCCCGGCCTTCACTCGCTGCAAGCGGAGGTGGGCGGCGACATTGCTGCCTCCTATCCTTTTAACGATCCGGTGGGACTGGTGCTGAACGATGAAGGCAAGCTCATCGGCCTGGAGCTGAACCGGGGCCTGCGGGATGAGGATGGAAACCTCTATGACATCATGGCCGGCACCTTCCTGGTGGTGGGCCTGGGCGAGGAAGACTTCACCTCGCTGCCCCCGGATTTGGCGCAGAAGTACACGGAACATTTCAAGCAGCCGGAGCAGTTCATCAACCTGAACGGGCAGATTATCGCCCTGCCGGTGGAGCCGGAGAACCCCCTTCGCACCGCAGAGATGACCGTGGAGGACGACTACGGGATGATTGATGGGGTCATCAACAACGGCCGCAAGGGCGAGGAGCTGGAGGCGGCGAAGGGTGAGGTGCGCCGGACCTCCCCGGAGAAAAAGCCCTCCATCCGGGAACGGTTGGAGGAGGCCAAGCGGGAGTGCGGCGAGCGCAAGCCCCCGGACAAAGCTCACCAAAAGAAGCCCCCGGAGCACGACCTATGAGCCGGAGCAAAAAATGGCGGCTGGAGTGGGCTTTCTTCCTGGGGGAGAACGGCCGCCGAAAATACAATAAGGTCTGCAAGGGCTGCGCCCACCCCTGCAAGCAGAGCTTCCGGGCTGTCCTCATCGCCTGTCCCCATTACCAGTCCGCACGCTCAAAAAAGTGCGGCGATAGAGGTTGAAAATGGGGCGAAAAATCGCTTGTGGCGGTTTTTCCGGGAGTAGACCTTATGATTTCCCATGTGGGCGTACCCCTCCGATTTGAGGGGGGTAAAGCCGTAATTTTGAACACTTTTCCATAGCAGAGCGGGAGCGCCGCCTTCGGTTTGGGCCGAGGGTGACGCTCCCGCTTTTTCTTGTGCATAGTTATACGAAACAAACAACTTCTTTTAGTTTCTATCTCTTTGTCCCCGGTCCGTTATTTTTGCATTGAGACAGAAACAAAAAGCTGATATAATGTTCTTAATACATAAGCAAACTGACTGTTCGTATAACTTGGGTTTGTTTTTAGTCTACTTGCATGTAACTGCAAGTGACTGTTGAATATACCGACTTAAAAATCTAGTGTTTCTCAAAGGAGGCGGTTATAATGAAATTTCCTAGCATATACTGCTTCAAGTATTCTCTTGCAGATTTACCTGAGGTGAGTGTATTGCAGCAACCAAATAGTATGTCTGAATTGCGTAGAAAAATTGATATCCTTATCATAGATGATGAGGAATTCCTGTGCGAAGATTATTTAAAAGTTAACGGTTTTCAAATTAAACATAAGCAAGATATAGATAGCATTAAAGAAGTTGAACCCTATGCAATTATAATGTGTGATATACGGGGAGTTGGTCAGAAACTCGGTTCGCACATGGAAGGTGCATTTATCATTAAAGAAATTAAGGCCAATTACCCCAATAAGCAAGTGATTGCATATACTGGAAGTAGCTATGATGCAGGATATAACGATTATATAAATTTGGCTGATAAAGTTATGATTAAAGGGACATCAGTCGATGATTGGGTATTAGCCCTTGATGCGCAAATTGAAAATGTAGTCAATCCTACTTACCAGTGGGTAAAATTACGTAACTATTTCTTAGATAGAGGTGTTAGCACAGCGATTGTTGCCAAGTTGGAGGACAAATATGTTCGAGCAGTGAAAGAGAAGAACTTTAACAAATTGGTTGATTTAGCAGATAAGACAGGCGGAGAAGCACAGAAAGTTGTTTCAGAGTTTGTTTCTTCTGTGTGTGTTAAGCTTATTTTGGGAGTTATATAAAATGCCTATTTTACCTATGTTGCGTGAAGGACAATTGATAGACGGAAGTTATATTCATTTACTCCCTTTTTGCAAAAATGAATTTGCAAAAGGAAAATGTAAAACATTCTATGCAACGATAGCGAGTAAGAAACCAGGATTTTATACATGCCCATATGGGCTGTCGGTGCTTGTTTTCGAAAAAAATGGGCACAAAAGTTTCTTTACCTGTCTACGTGAGCGTACAACTTATAAAAAGAAAATAGCAAAAATAACTCAGAGCGACAGTAAACCATATAATCCGCTCTTGGACTCGGAACAGCTTATCTCTTTGGCGCAGGAAACACTAGAAATTCAATGTCAGCAAGAATCATTAGTGCAGAAGAACAAGGAAGTTGATGACTTGTTGCATGAAACCCGTAAATTAAATGGACAGATAAAGACAATATGTGATTTGATTTGGGAAAATATTAACTCTGGAAATGAATACGATATTGAAGATTTATTAAGCAAAATTCAAGATATACATATTTGTAGTTATATTATTTTTAATCGTTTTCAATATTTTGATACTGTGCTTAACCCAGGATTGTCCATGGGCGAGCCGGTAAGAGCTATTGTATTCAAAAAGTTTGATAAAATGAGAAAGCTTCTAAAAGGGTATATGCATAAAAATGTATGGATAAGTATTGAATCAAAAAGTATATTTTCTTATAATTTATATCCCACATTTGAAACTTTGCTATTTGTTCTACTTGAAAACGCTATTAAGTATGCTCCGAACCACTCTCCCATAACGGTTACATTTGATGAGAAAGACGATGGCTTCCATGCGTTGATTCAATCGGAAGGACCCTATTGTTCAAAAGAAGAGTTATCATTACTCGGAGTAAAAGGTTTTAGAGCTAAGAATGCCCAATTAACTGGTACACCTGGACAAGGTTTTGGGTTGAATTTCGCACACAAAATTTGCGAGATGCATGGCATTGGAATTTCTTATTCAAGTCGATATGGGAAAAAAGATCATGGTATTGTGTATGGAACTTTTAGTGTACTGTTAAAATTTCCATATGTATAGAGAGAAAATAAATAGTGAAACGGATCGCCTAAAAAATTCGTAAGCTTTCTGTTGGTCAGGATTTTTTGCGGAGCAATTACTTTCTATCTTTTTCATATTGCAAGGATGTATATAGGCGTCTCTTCGTTCGCCTTTATATCAACGAAATACAGTAAATGCACAATTCGAAGAGCCGGCTGGTCAATTCCAGCCGGCTCTCTATCATTTGTCCATCTCAATATCCCACGATCAGGTGGTAGATGGTGAGGGGCACATACCACGCCGCCACCAGCAGGCGCCACACCAGGACGAAGCCCCCGATGAGGCCGCCGATGATGAAGTTCAGCACGAACAGCGCGGCGCCGTCCAGGGAGCCGCCGCCCGGCACAATCCAGACGCACATCCGATGGATGCCGAAGGGCAGGCCGCAGAGTATCCAGAGCCAGAGAAGATCCAGCTCTCCATTCCTGATGCAGGCGGATTTGAAAATGCCGTACAGCAACCCAGCAATGGCGACGGGCAAAACTGCCTTCTTGAAAAATTCCTTGATGGCCTCGGTTCTCGTCATTGGCGGCACCTCCATTCCTGCCTCCATTATACCGGGAAAATTGAAACGAGCCCAGGGGTTTTTGAAAAGTCTGGTAAAGGCGTACAACTGCCGCTATTCCAGCTCGTTATTCCGCTGTCTCTGCGGTTCGGCCTCCCGCGGCTTTTCCAGCAGGGCCTCCACATTCTGGCGGAGGGTGTCGTACTCCCGTTCCTCCCGCTGGGTCTTCTTATATTCCGATTGCAGGACGGCCTTCCTGGCGGTGAGCTCGTCCATCTCAGCCCGGAGCCGCTGGGTGGCGCGCAGAGGTACGGCGTCCAGGCGCTTCAGCTCCCTTGCCGCCGCCTCAAACAGGATGATTTCCCCTTCATGCCCCCGGAGGAATTTCTCCTTGTCCCTGGACTGGCGGTATTGGTCATACAGGGGACGGAGCTGGCGGTAGGTGGCAGCGTGCTTCATGGTGAGAGTCAGCCGCTCCATTTCCTTCTCCGTTGCCCGGAGGGTTGCTTTCACCCTGGCGGTGGCGGCCGCCGCCCCGTCGCACCGCTCGGACAGCTCCTCCAAACTTCCAATTCCATGTTCGGTCAGGAAGTTCAGTGTTTCCGCGGCCCGCTTCAAATTCTCGATGGTCGCCCAGTGTTTGTAGCCGGCGCTCTGCTGGGCTTTGAGATTGTTCTGGATGTCGATGAGCAGGCTGGGCTTCCCGGTGCGCTGCTGCGGCTGGCGGGAGGGCCTGGGCCTTCCGGCGATCCGGGCGGTCAGGGCCTCCTCGGCATAATCAGCACCCAGGGTTTTCAGTCGGGTGAACCTCTCCTGGCCCGGAGCCCTGGCGGATATGTACTTGCCCCGTTTCAGCTCGTACCCTTCCCGCTGGAGGCGGCGGAGCAGGTCCTCCAGGTCGGAGCAGCCGGGCAGGAGCCGGTCGATGGCGGCACGCAGCTTCGCCTTGTAGCTGGTGCCGTTCTGTTCCGCCTGGTGCTCAATGTAGCTCTTTCCCTTGTCCCGGCCGGGGACGATGACGGACAGGCCGTGTTCTTTGCAGATCCGGTCACTGGTGCGGCGGATGAAGTGATAGCTCCGCTTATTGGAGTGATAGTGCTTGTGGTCCTGAAAGCTGACCGCATTGAAAATCAGGTGGTTATGAACGTGGTCTTTGTCTATGTGGGTGGTGAGGACAAATTCGTATTTGCCGCCCAGGACCTCCCGCGCCAGCTCCATGCCGATCCGGTGGGCTTCCTCCGGCGTGACCTCCCCAGGTTCAAACGCCTGGATGAGGTGCCGGCCCAGGTTCGTGCCCTTGTCGATGGCATGGCGGCGGGTCCAGGCAAATTCGATGTCGGCGGTCTCGGCGGAGCAGCCGAAGGAGGACACCAGTAGCTTCCCGTCCGTCTTATCGGGATTGCAGATATAGTCAATGGCCGCTTTCAGCGTTGACTTAATAGGATGCGTCTTTGTAACTGCCATATCTGCTCCAATCTCTCCCGTATCTCCTCCATATCGGCCTGATAAGCAGGGCCCCCGGCGTTCATCCTCTTGGCGATCTGGCTGATGTTCCGGCCGATGGAGCCCAGGGCCTTTGTCATCTCATTGATGTCGGTGGTGTCCACCTGGACGATGTATCCGTCAATCGCCATTTTCCGCAGGTATGCCTCATACCGCTTTGTGGGGAGCTGGGCTATCTTCTCGTCGATGAGCCGCTTCGCCTCCGTTTCTCATAAGGATCTGGAACTATCCCAGCAAGCAATTTTTGTGTTTAGGGGCAGGGGTCCCCCTAAACACAAAATCCGCCAGTGGGTACTCGCTGGCTGTGCTTGCTACCGTAACCCTTCCCTCGTTTTCCCCTCTACTAATACTACAATTCGGAGGCTTGAAAATGGCAAAGAGGTGAATTGAATTTTGATGCAAAAGAAGATATAATTAGTTACAACAAACTTGGAGACCAAGTGGACTTAGGAGGAATACAATGTTCGATATAACCAAAGAAACAGGGGTATACATAATGCTAATGAATGTTTTTGAAGGTATACTGATTCCATTTGTTGAAACAACGCTAGGTGCAGCATGCGTGTTTTTTATGAGAAAAACACTTAGCAAGTTACTGCAACGTGCACTTGCAGGGTTTGCAGCAGGTATAATGGTTGCTGCTTCAATCTGGAGTCTTCTGATTCCGGCAATTAAACAATCTGAGAATATGGGAACTTTATCGTTTGTTCCGGCAGTTGTTGGGTTCTGGATTGGTATATTGTTTTTACTCGCACTTGATCATTTGATTCCGCATCTTCATGTTGGAAGTGATCAGGCAGAGGGACCGAAAAGCAAACTTGGCCGTACTACGATGATGGTGTTGGCAGTTACATTACATAATATCCCTGAAGGTATGGCAGTTGGTGTAATGTATGCAGGATTTCTTGCTGAAAATGCACAGATTACAGCAACAAGTGCACTTGCTTTATCACTTGGAATTGCTATCCAGAATTTTCCAGAAGGAGCGATTATATCCATGCCGCTTAGGGCAGAGGGTGAAAGTAAGAGAAAGGCATTTCTGGGAGGTGTACTTTCAGGAGTCGTTGAACCGATTGGAGCAGTAATGACGATTCTTGCTGCACAGTTGGTAATCCCGGCATTACCATATTTACTCAGCTTTGCAGCAGGAGCTATGTTATATGTCGTGGTTGAAGAACTAATTCCGGAAATGTCTCAGGGACAGCACTCGAATATCGGTACGCTTTTCTTTGCACTTGGATTTAGTTTGATGATGATCTTGGATGTGGCACTGGGGTAAGAGGAGAGGAATGATTCTTATGAGAATATTGATTTATGGTGCTGGTGTGATTGGATCCTTGTATGCGGCTTTATTTGCAGAAGCCGGTTATGATACAAATATTTATGCCAGAGGTAAAAGACTTGAGGCTTTAAGAAATAATGGATTGCAATATAAGAAAAATCAGGAAGTAATAAAGGCAGAGATTAGGATTCTTGGAGAACTACCAAACGATGATATTTATGATTTTGTCTTGCTTACTGTCCGGGAAAACCAGCTGTATGAAGCACTTACTGAATTGAAAAATAATAAAAGTAATACGATTGTTACAATGATAAATTCACTGGACAGTTACAATAAATGGGAAGACATTGTCGGAAAAGGAAGAATATTACCGGCTTTTCCAGGAGCAGGCGGAAGTATAAATGATGATGGTATCCTTGATGCAGCACTTACTCCAAGGTTGATTCAGCCGACAACATTTGCAGAAATATCAGGAAATAAATCCGAAAGAACTAAGCAGTTTTCAGAGATATTGAGGCATGCTCATATACCATACCAGAAAGTAACGGATATGCATCTATGGCAGCTTTGTCATCTTGCTATGGTGGTACCGATTGCGGATGCGTATTATGAATCAGACGATCCGGAGAAAGTAGAAAAAGAATGGAAAATCATGAGGAAAACAGCAGAAAGGCTGAAAAGAAATTTTAATTTTTTGCGAAAACAAAAGGGTAAACTGTCACCATGGAAAATGAATATTTTTCGCTTTTTGCCATTGTCATTTCTGACGATTATGCTGGCAGTTACATTTGGAAGTAGTTTTGGAGATAAATTTATGTATCAACATGCTATGAAGGCACCAGATGAAATGAGGGAATTGCATAAGCAGTTTTATGCTTATATGAAAAGAATGAAGAAATGCGGATGCAAGGCGAAAAAGGTACAGTGATTGGAGAAAAAAGCATGAAAAATGAAGAATATAAAAAATTGTCAATTAAAGAGTTTACAAAAGCAGCAGGAAGATATGAAAGTAGCCATGCTGGTATTTACGAAATGTGCAAGAAAGATTATCCGGATATTCTGGAAGAATTAGAGAAGGAGCCATTTAGAGATTTATTAGATGCAGGTTGCGGACCTGCTCCGATGATTTCTTTATTAGCAGAAAAATATCCAGACCGACATTATACAGGACTGGATCTGACTCCTGCCATGATTGAACAGGCAAAAAAGAAAAATATTCCAAATGCAACATTTGTTGTAGGAGACTGTGAGAACTTTCCTTTTGAAAAGGATTCATTTGATGCAATTATTTGTTCTATGAGCTTCCATCATTATCCGGATCCACAGGCATTTTTTGACAGTGTGAAAAGATGTCTTCGCCCAAATGGAAGATTGATACTGAGAGATGTGACCAGTGACAATAAAGTATTGGTATGGCTAATGAATACATTGGAAATGCCGTTGGCAAATATATGCGGACATGGAGATGTCCAGGTGCCAACAAGAGATGTGGTCATAAAATGTTGCAAAAAAGCAGGATTAAAAGTAGAAAAATTTGAAATTCGTAAAGGTATGCGAATGCATTGTGTTGTGAGAAAACCTATGGGAAAGGCGATAGGAAATGAAAGATAAGTATCTTAGGGAAACACGAATGGTTGATTTTTCTAATCCGGCAATTCAAAAACTTATTCAAAATATGAAATGGAAGGAAATGGGTGAATTTGAAAGGATTAAGGCAATCTACAACTATGTAAGAGATGATGTTTTATTTGGATATAATATTGATGACGGAATTTCAGCTTCAAAAGTACTTGCAGATGGTTATGGACAATGTAATACAAAAGGAACTTTATTTATGGCACTTTTACGTGCCTGCAATATTCCATGCAGAGTACATGGTTTTACGATTGATAAAAGATTGCAGAAAGGGGCTATGACCGGGTTTGTTTACCGTAATGCTCCAAAAAGTATTTTCCATAGCTGGGTAGAAATTAATTTCGAAAATCAGTGGTACGAACTGGAAGCTTTCATTTTGGATAAAACCTACATAAAGAAGTTACAGGAACAAAATTCGGAATGTACAGGTGCATTTTGCGGTTATGGAGTAGCAGTCAAGGATTTCAGAAATCTCATTATTGAGTTTGATAGGAACAATACTTATATTCAGAGCGAGGGAATCAATCAGGATTTTGGTGTTTATGATTGTCCAGATGAACTGTTGAAGGAACATCATCAAGAAATTTCAGCCTTTAAAGCATTTGCTTATAGACATATTGGAAGACACCTCATGAATCGTAATGTCAGGAAGATTAGAGAACGATAGTTTTAAGCTTTTAGAATTAAAATTAAATTTGGAGGGTAATATGGCAGACAAAATACAAAATGCTTATGAAACATCAAAAAATATATATGACGATGTTCTTACGCAAAGAAATATTTTCAGCAAACTGTATATTAAGTTATTTTGGAGTGGCACTGATGATAATGATATAGCACGAAAAGTTTTATCATATGTTCCTGATGACTTTTCAGGAAATCTTCTTGATGTTCCGGTTGGAACTGCTGTATTTACGGAAAACAAATGGAGTTCTCTGAAAAATGCACATATTACTTGTATTGATTACAGCATGGATATGCTTGAACAAGCCAGAAAAAGACTTGGTAGTCATGCACATATCAAATGTATTCAGGGTGATGTGGGAAATCTGCAAATGGAGAATGAATCTGTTGATACTGTTGTCAGTATGAATGGTTTTCATGCATTTCCTGACAAGCAAAAAGCATTTCATGAAATATGGCGTGTTTTGAAACCAGGCGGCAATTTCATTGCCTGTTTTTATATCAGGGGAAAATCGAAACGGACAGATTGGCTGGTAAAAAATATTCTTGCAAAGAAAGGGTGGTTTTCTCCACCATTTCAGACGGAGAAAGAGCTGAGAGATATCCTTCAAAAACTATATAAAGAAACGGATATCCATGTTGACGGTTCTATGGTATATTTCCGTTGTGTGAAGTAATGCAATGATGCTGGATTTATAATAAAGTTTCAGATGATAAGTCTGGAACTTTATTTTTTGTCCAAATGGATTGCCAAGGTCCATTCGGGTATGGATAAAGCTTAATTCTCATGGTAAGATATAAAAAGTTAGAAATGACTAACGAATAAAATATAGCTATATGAAGGGAATGAGAAGAAATTTGAATGTGAATGAAATTGCAAGCCTTGGAAGTAATGTGAAACCTGTGATTCAGAATGAGAATTGTTCGATTCTTATGCTGAATGATGCGACAGGAGAAGGAGTGATGACGATTTACCGAGTACTGCCCGGAGTGATGATTTGCTTTTCAGACATGCATATGGAACAGTGTGTATCTGAATTTGAATTGAAGAATGACAGAAAAATATTCTGTATTGACCACTGCCGGGAGGGAAGAATTGAGATGGAGGTAAAGCCTGGTGTGTTCAGTATTATGCAGGAAAAGGAACTTCGTCTGGATAACAGAGAAAATCATAAAGGGACAACTTATTATCCTCTGAAGCATTATCATGGAGTCAGTATTTTCATGGAAGTTGTGGAAGTTCAGAAGGTACTTGATGAATTGTATCATGGATTTTCCGTTTCCATTGAGAAACTTCGAAGCCGGTATTGTGCCGAAGAGAAACCTTATGTAATTCGTGGAGATAAGGAACTTGGATCAATTCTTTCCGGATTTTACCAGAAAAACATGGCACATCCGGAACTTGCAAAAGCAAAAGAATATTATCAGATAAAAGTCGTGGAATTATTGTTGTACTTAAACACGATGACCGTAGAAGACAGGAAAGAAGTCAGACCATATTATTACAAAACTCAGATGGAAAAAATCAAAGGGATTCATGCGCAGATCACAGGGAATCCTCAGACACGGTTTACCATCGAAGAACTTTCCTCTATGTATGAGATTCCACTGACAACTATGAAAAAATGCTTCAAAGATGTTTATGGAGATTCTATTTATTCTTATCAGAAGAGGTACCGCATGAATCTGGCTGCAAATATGCTGTTACAGGATAAAGAGAAAGAAGTACAGGAGATCGCCGCAAGTGTAGGATATGAAAATCCGGGAAAATTTTCATCTGCATTTCGAAGTGTGATGGGGCTGTCTCCGGCAGAGTACCGATTCAGAAAGGAAACCTTTGATGGAAAATAAAAAAGTATCAGAAAAAAAGGACAGCTGGCTGAAAGTGTTGCTGAGCTATACCGAAGGAAGCGGGCAAAGGCTTGGAATATCCGTTATTTTATCTGTTATCAGTATTATCAGTGGACTTATGCCATATTATTGCATTTACCGTGGAATCGATTTGTATATAAGAAATCTGAATCAGGCTCCTATGCAGGAAATTTTAAGATGGTGTCTGTATGCCTTGCTCTTTTATATTATAAAAATCGTAAGCTTTTCCGCATCCACATGTATATCACATATAGCAGCCTATCACATATTGGAGGGTTTAAGGCTCCGCCTGACAGACCGGTTTCTGAAAACACCATTAGGAGATGTGGAAGGGCACAGTATTGGTGAAATCAAGAGCATTATGGTAGAAAAAATCGAAAATATGGAACCACCCATTGCTCATATGATTCCGGAAGGAAGCGGACATATCCTGCTTCCGGTAATCAGCTTTATCGCTTTGCTTACGCTGGACTGGAGAATTGCACTGGCTTCTCTTGTAACCGTTCCATTGTCTTTGGTATTTATGACACTTACCATGATTATCAGCGGAAAAAGTTTCACTCAGTACGACGAATCCAATGCACATATGAACAGTACTATTGTGGAATACATAGAGGGCATAGAGGTTATTAAGGCATTTGGCAGGGCAGGAACCTCTTATGAGAAATATGCAAAAGCAATTCTGGATTATAAGAAATTCGTTGTGAAATGGCTGTCTTCCACCTGGATCACCATGAAAATGACATTCGCCCTGTTTCCATCGACACTGCTTGGAACTTTGCCTGTGGGACTGTATCTGACGATGCATGGTCAGTTGATCATATCACAGCTTGTGCTGGCAGTCATGCTGTCCATGTCCATGGTGACATCTTTTGCAAAAATAGAGGTATTCTCTGAAAATCTTCGTGAAATGCAATATAACATCGAAAGCATACAGGATTTTCTTACGATGAAAGAATTGCCGGAGCCTTCTGTATATGCAAATATCAACAGCTATGATGTGAAACTGGAAAATGTGCATTTCTCTTATACTGGTGAGGAAAAGGACGAGGTGCTGCATGGAATTGACCTGACAATGCCGGCAGGAAGTTTTACTGCATTGGTCGGACCGAGCGGGGGAGGTAAATCTACAGTAGCAAGGTTGATTTCAAGATTCTGGGATGTGACATCCGGCGGCATTACCATAGGCGGTGTAAATATTAGGGAAATGCCATTGTCACAGCTTTCAGAAATGATCAGTTTTGTGACACAGGATAATTTCCTGTTCCGGTGTTCTATCATGGAAAATATACGTCTCGGCAATCCGGCTGCATCGGATGAAGAGGTACGGGAAGCAGCAAGAAAGGCATGCTGCCAGGAGTTTATAGAGAAGCTGCCGCAGGGCTATGATACCCCGGCAGGGGAAGCAGGAAAACGGTTATCCGGTGGAGAAAAGCAGAGGATTGCCATTGCCCGAATGATATTAAAAAATGCACCAATCATCATTCTTGACGAAGCAACTGCATTTACGGATCCGGAAAATGAGAACAAGATCCAGAAGAGTATAGAAGAACTGACAAAAGGCAAGACATTGCTGGTCATTGCACACAGACTTTCCACAATCACAGATGCAGACAAAATCGTTGTTTTGAAAAATGGCTGTATAGAAGGGGCGGGAACCCAGGAAGAGCTGCTTCAGAATTGTCAGCTTTATCAGCGAATGTGGCAGGCTCATGTGGGAGCAAGACACTGGGCAGTGGGAAGTCAGAAAGAAGGTGAAGACTCATGTTTGGCACTGTAAAAAGAATCATTGACTGGTGTGGCAGTTTTAAAAAGAATCTGTATATCGGTTTTGTTTTTTCCTTTTTTTCAGGCTGGTTTGCGGCAATGCCGGTCATATGGGCGGCATATACGATTGGAAAGCTTGTAGAATGCGAGGGGCAGGGAAAAACTATTTCAGCGGATTGGATTGGGAAAAGTATCGTAATTCAGCTGCTTTTCATCTTTCTGCGTTTTCTGTTTGATTATTTAAGGGCAAGATTTCAGGAGTCGATCAGTTATGAATTGATTGCCAGAGACAGACTGGCAGTGGGAGATGCGCTGAAGCGTGTATCTTTAGGATATTTTCAGAACATGAATACAGGTACGATTCTTAATTCCATCACGACAGGCCTTCATACACTGGAAGGAATGGGAATCCGTATGATTGATAACTTTGTAGGAGGTTATCTGAATTTTATCTGCATCCTTTTGTGGCTCACCTGTGTGAACTGGAGAGTAGGGCTGATTGCAGTAACGGGTGCCGCTGTTTCCCTGATATTCCTGTTCATCATTTCAAAATACAGTACAAGAAATGCACCAATCCTTGCTGCGGCAAACAAGGAGCTGACCGGAGCAACCCTGGAATACGCGAGAGGACTTTCTGTAGTGAAATCCTTTGGAAAAGCAGGAGCTTCTATGGAGTCAATGAAAAAAGCATGCAGGGACAGCCGTGACATTAATCTGAAAATAGAATGGGGATATATTCCTTATAATGCACTGCATCTGCTGGCGTTAAAAACAGCAAGTGTGTGTATCGTAATTGCTGCGTTTTATCTGGGATTTTCCGGACAGTTGGATTTTACTTATATGATGTTTGTGATTCTGCTGTCATTTCATGTGTTTGGTTCTTTGGAGCCGATTGCAGACTGTGCTCATGTACTGGCTGTCATTGATGATGCCCTGGAGCATTTGGATGAATTGACAAAAGAGTCCTTCATTGATGCAGATGGACAGCAGATAGAGATTACACACTATGATATCGAATTTCAGAATGTAGATTTTTCTTACGGGGAAGGGAAGGAAAGAAGACAGGTGCTCCATAATGTGAATCTGAAAATTCCGGAGTATTCAGTTACAGCAATCGTGGGTCCTTCCGGAAGCGGAAAATCTACGATCTGCAATCTGATTGCCCGGTTTTATGATGCAGACAGTGGAAGTGTTCGTGTGGGAGGACATGATGTGAAAGAATTTACTTGTGACAGTCTGTTATCCAACATTTCCATGGTATTTCAGAATGTATATTTGTTTCATGATACAGTGAGGAATAATATTTGCTTTGGAAAACCGGATGCAACAGAAGCGGAAATGGTAGAAGCGGCAAAGAAAGCATGCTGCCATGATTTTATTATGGCATTACCGGAAGGCTACGATACTGTCATCGGTGAAGGGGGTGGGAGCCTGTCCGGTGGAGAAAAACAGCGCATTTCCATCGCAAGAGCGATTCTAAAAGATGCACCGATTATTATACTTGACGAAGCGACAGCCAGTGTAGATCCGGAAAATGAACATTTGATCCAGGCAGCTATATCGGAACTTACAAAAGGAAAAACCATAGTAACAATCGCACACAGACTGTCGACAATTGAGCAGGCAGATCAGATTCTGGTGGTGGATGATGGGCAGATTATTCAGAGGGGAACCCACAAAGAGCTTGTGGCTGTTCCTGGAAAATATAAGGATTTTGTAGATATCAGAAGTCAGTCGGAAGGCTGGAAAATCGGCTAAGGAGGAACGAAAGACATGGAAGAATCAAGAAAATTATCAGGAAAGGATCTTATTACAATAGGAATCTTCTCTGCAATTTATTTTATGCTCAATCTAGCAGCTATGTTTACTGGATTTGTGCCAGTGTTGTGGCTGCTGTTACCGGGCGTGACAGGAATTGTGACCGGAATCCCATTCCTGCTTATGACAGCTAAAGTGAGAAAACCAGGGGCAGTATTTATTATGGGAACAATTACTGCATTGCTTTATTTCGTGACTGGTCAGTTTACAGTATTGTTACTGATTACATTTGCTATTGCATGTATATTGTCGGAACTGTACAGGTCTGTGACAAAGTATGATAACAGTTTTACACATATGATGATATCGTTTGTGTTTTTCTGTTATGGAATGCTTGGCTCTCCACTGGCAATATGGGTGTATAAAGACAGTTTTCTGGCGCAGATTCAGCAAAATGGAATGTCTGCAGAATATGTCCGGTCTTTATCGGGATTGATTTCTACGCCAATGCTGATTATACTTTGTATCTCTCCAGTCATAGGAGGCGTGATTGGAGCGTTGATTGCTAAAGGTTTATTCCGTAAGCATTTTAAGAAAGCAGGGATTGTCTGATGAATAAGATAACAGTCATCAATCATCTTGATCCAAGAGCTGGGCTGTGGCTGCTTTTAATGGCAAATATTGGTATGTTCTGTCAGAAAAATTCTGAGCAGGGGAGTATGCTTTCAGGCATATTTCTCCTGCTTATGCTGGTGCATGGACTATATAAGGCGGCAGGTAAAGGTATCGTTTTACTTGTTTCTTTCCACCTTTTACTAATGTATGTATTTCCGCAGTGCCCCGCATGGATGAATATGGTGTTTCCAGTTTTAGTTAATTATTCATTGCGTATGTTGCCGTGTGTTTTGGCAGGTTTGTTGCTGCTTCGAACATCGTCCATGCAGAAAATGATCGCTGCCATGTATACACTGCATCTACCACAAGGATTTATCATAGCAATGTCTACGACACTTCGATATTTTCCAGCTTTGAAAGAGGAGTTCGTACATATAAATGCTGCTATGAAACTTCAGAATATCTCATGGGCATCCCGCTTGGAGTGTACGGTAGTTCCATTGATCGTGTCTGCAGTCAATACATCGGATGAAATAGCAGCGGCGGCAGTGGCAAGAGGAATTGAGAACCCAGGAAAAAAGACTAGTGAAATAACACTTCACATGGGAATTTCAGACTGGTTGGTAATGATTTTGGTAACATTTGGAATACTTATAGTGGTGATTGCGGGATAAAAAAATGATAAAGTTTGAAAATGTAAATGTAACAATGCAAGGAAAAAGAATTCTGTCAGATATAAATCTGGAGATACAGGATGGGGAGTTCGTATTGATATGCGGGGAAAGTGGATGTGGAAAAACCACAATGACAAAACTGATTAATGGATTGATTCCGCATTTTGTAAGGGATGTCAGCGTAGATGGAGCGATTACGGTTTGCGGGAAAAATGTTGCAGAGATGCCTATGTATGAGATTGCAGAGCTTGTAGGGTCTGTTTTTCAGAATCCAAGAACTCAGTTTTTTTATACGAATTCTAATGCTGAGATGGCATTTGGCCTGGAAAACAGAGGCGTGGAACCGGAATATATACGAAAAAGAATTAAGAATACAATAAATGAATTAGATATAGAGAAGCTGGAAGACCGGGATGTATTTTCCATGTCAGGTGGTGAGAAACAGCTTCTTGCGTTTGCATCAGTATATGCCATGAATCCGCAGATTTATGTGCTGGATGAGCCGTCAGCGAATTTGGATATAGCAGCGATGGAAAAGCTGAGTGAAAGAATGAAGGTAATTAAGGAGAAGGGACATACTGTAGTTGTGGCAGAGCATCGTCTGGCATGGATCCAGAAATTCGCAGACAGAATTATTTATATGAAAGAAGGACGTATAGAACAAGAATTTGCATCAGATGAGTTTAAGGCTTTGTCTGATCTGAAACGAAAACAAATGGGGCTCAGAAGTATCGTTCCTGAACAGATACAGATCCCGGAGATTACAGGAAACTCAGAAGACGCAGTACTTCAGATTTGTAACCTTTCATGTAAGAGAAAGAAACAGATGATTTTTCAGAATATTAGTTTATCTGCAAGAGCGGGAGACATCATCGGTATCACAGGGAAAAACGGTGCCGGAAAATCTACTTTTTGCAATTGCTTGTGCGGTCTGCTTAAGCCCAAAGGCGGCGAGATTCTGTATCAAGGGAAAAAGCTGTCGGAAAAGGCCCGGACCAAACTGTTCGGGATGGTCATGCAGGAAGTCAATCATCAGTTGTTTTCAGATAGTGTGAAAAATGAATGTCTGCTTGCAAATGAAGAAGCCTCTGAACAAGAAATCAGGGAATTACTTGAAAAATTTGACTTGGAAGAGTATGCAGAATATCATCCGATGATATTATCTGGTGGACAGAGACAGAGGCTTGCTATTTGCCAGGCAGTTATGGGTGAAAAAAAGCTGCTTATTTTCGATGAACCTACCAGTGGGTTGGATTTTAGGCATATGTGTCAGGTGGAAAAATTGATGAAACAATTGTCAGAAGAAAAATATATTATTATAGTTGTAACACATGACTATGAGTTTTTGAATCGAGCTTGTAAGAGGTATATTAGAATAAATAGTTAACTTTTAGGAAAGGAAAACGGATTAAAGGAAGAAATTATCCATTCATGAACGGCTTGAGATTAATAAGAGGATTATTCAAGAAAAGCAGGGAAAAGATAAGCCGGAGAGAGGGGCTGATCGGGGTGTAAAATAGGTAAAAGTTAAGATTGGAAGTCACTGGTGTAGGTGGCTTCTGGCCTTTTTTCGCAACCACAGTTAGACTGTCCCCATTTGGCGGTCTGGATTTTTTTGACTGTTGCGAGAACATCGTCAGAATTTGTCGGCGGTCAGGTTGTATCATGTGCGGCTCCCTCCTTGTAAGCCGCCGTGAGTGCCAGCGTCAGCGCGTCATCCCTTTTGAGGGTAAAAGAAACGGCGGCCTTGATTCTATCAAAACCGCCGGTAAGCATGGTATTCCCAAAGTGGGCACGCGAAATTATCGGCCCAGACCAACTTTTTTTCTTTCCCCGTTCGGGGGCAGATAATTCATTATGCAGTGCAGGGCCGACGTGCGCTATTCGGTTCCCTGTACTTTTTTCTTCAACTTCCGAAAAGCTGTATCACTGATTGCATGTTCTATCCGGCAAACATCCTGCTTCGCCGTTTCCCAATCATTACCAGTAATCACAAGTTCATGCGGAAATTTTTTGCTCTGCATTCCACATGGCAGCATATTTCCCGCCTTTCGTCAAAAGCTCGTCATGTGTGCCAGATTCTGCAATTCTGCCGTCCGCCACAACAAGTATCTGATCTGCATTTTTCACGATGGACAATGTGTGAGCAATCATAACTACAGTCTTTTTCTCTTTCAGAAGATTAGCGATTGCCTGCTTTACAGCCAGCTCATTTTCAATATCAAGAGACGCCGTTGCTTCATCCAGCAGCAGGATAGGACTGTTTTTCAGGATAGCGCGGGCAATCGAAATCCTCTGCCGCTCACCACCTGAAAGCAGATTGCCATTTTCGCCGGTTGGCGTGTCATACCCTTTTTCCATCTTACGAATAAATCCGTCGCAGTTCGCCTCCCGGCAAGCCGCCTCTATTTCAGCGTCCGTAGCGTCAGGACGGGCATGACGGATATTTTCACGGATGGTATCATCAAACAGAAATACATCCTGATCCACCATAGAGATTTGTTCCAGTACCCGCTCTGCTGCCACATGATCTATCGGCTTACCGCCAATGGAAATTGTACCACCGCCAGCTTCATAGTATTTTGCAATCAAATTCAAGATTGTAGACTTTCCGCTTCCAGAATCCCCGACAATGGCGGTCAACTTCTGATCGGGAACCGTAAAGGAAGCGTGTTTCAAAACAGGCTCTCTGGGGACATAGGAGAAATCCACATCTTCAAACCGAATCTTATGTGTAGCTGTTTGGAATGTCTCCATACTGCCCGTTTCTTCCGGCTCGTCCATAACACCCAGGATTTTGTTTTTGGAAATCATCAGGTTTTTATAGCTGGTGAGGTCTACAAAAATAGAGTTTGCCAGCTTTGCACAGAACAAAGGCAGCATACAGATCAAAAGATAGTCTACCGTGTTCAGTGTCCCTGTGGCCCAGGGCGCATACGCTGTCCAAATAACCAGCGGGCAGGACAGCCAGCTTAAAATGCCAAATCCAGCACCGATAGGCAGTACCTTTGCTTCGTACACAAAGCTGATCCGGCAGAACTCCCGCATGGCATTGATAACGGTTTTATTCTTCAAACCACCTACGCTATAGGCCCGGAAAGTTTGAATACCAGACACATACTCCACAATGCTGCTGATATTCTCCGCACAAATATCATTCTTTTCTTTACCATACTTCCGAACCATACGGAAAGAAAGCCACAGTCCAGGGATCAAAAGCAGGTCGGCAATCAGCAGGATAATTCCGGCAGGCACATAAATGGTCATCACAAAAATAATCAGCATGAGCGAAAGTGCAAAACTCTTTGCCATATCACCGATTTTATGGGTCAGGATTTTTTCATAGTTGTTTACATCGCTTGTGATGGTATTGATATAATCGCCGGTCTGTCCCTGGGTAAACCGGGAAAGCGGGATACGCTTCAAATGGTCGCCCATAAAGAGGCGGGTATTCTTGCTGACCTCTGCACCGCCGATCTGCGCTTTGGTATAGCCATAGCTGTAAATCAAGATACGAAGAAGAAAAACCACCGCGATCACACAGGTCAGAACCAGGACACGGTTCATGTCAAATTGTCCCGACCACAAAAACTGCATGACAGAGTAAAGCAGCATAAACAGGCTGCCGGAGAGAAGCCCTTCCAGAACAGTCC
>ERZ857965.1835-NODE-1835-length-19743-cov-2.841223_pt1 | contig 19743 bp, 17 predicted proteins | sample MGYA00519758_ERZ857965 | MGnify/ENA primary metagenome ERZ857965 (study PRJEB31778, sample SAMEA3449381) | human gut metagenome | biome: human gut; feature: human-associated habitat; material: faeces | place: United Kingdom | collected 2010/2012 ... | reverse complement strand
ACGACCGCTCCTCATATAGAGTTCATCATTATTCCCTTTCTTGGCATTATTACCGGTCACGTATCCCTCGCCCTGCTGGCTGACAACATTGCTGATAAGACCTCTTTTACTCTTGAAGTTATAACGGATAGTATCGGTTTCGTAGGAGGTGTCCCCGTCTTTGAAGACCGGTCTTCCCTTGGCTGTTCCTACAGAATCGACCACGCCACGGGCAAAAACCGTACTGTTGTCCATATCCATAGAGATGACATCAGCCTCCAGGTCAGCACCCGGATAACTCACCTTTCCCTGGCCGTAAAGATGGGCAAAGCCACTCTGCGTAAATACAATGGAGTCATTGGCTTCGTAGGCTACGGGAGCATCCAATGCATCCTTCTTGGGAGGCGCAGCCGCTACCGTATCTTGTTGCAACGAATCGGCAGGAAGCCCCTTTCCCCCTTGCAGGGAGTCTCCCATCTGCAAACTATCCCCTACCTGCAACGTGTCTGTCCGCTGAACATTCGGAGGCGCGACCTTCGCTCTACGGCGCTGAGAAGCAGCCCCACCGGAGAGAAGAAGCAAGACGAATAGTAGTATGAATGATATGAATGTATTTGCTTTCAATGGCGTCATTAACTAATAGTTTACGCTTGGAGGGGCAAAAGTACATAATTTATACGGATAATCTCCCTTTTTAAAGAAATTTAGATTGCTACAAGAACTGTTCGCACCAATTATCAAAGCGCCGTACCCCTTCTTCACCATAACGTTCCAAACTTTTTCGGGCTTTTTCTACACTTTTCTCCTTTTCCAAATGAGTTTTTGAATAAAACTTATCGGCAAAACAGATAGCTTGTTCTTCCAAGCTGACCGGAACCATTTCACGATGCGGTACGGGCAAATCCTGCGCAATGATTCCCTCCAATGAAAGTCCGGCACCCGTATGGCGTTCACAAACCAAAGCATGGCGGGGATAGCCTTCGCCGCGTATCAGGTCGGCTCCCAAATAACCGTGACAGATATAAGGCTTGTCGCCAAAACAATGGATACCTGCCGCATCTGTAAGAAAAATGCCTATATCGTGCAGCATGGCAGCCTCGTACAGAAAATCCTTATCCAATGAAAGTTCCGGATGGCGGTCGGCAATCCATAACGACTTGTCGGCTACGGAACGGCTGTGCGTCAACAGTATATGCCGCAACTCATTCTCTTCCGGATAATATTTGTTAATGATATCTATCGGATTCATTTTAAGAAGGCAAAACGGTCTGCTGCTATACCTCCCGCGCTCTCATCACCGCAGATACCGGAAATAAAGAAGACGAACTGCGTCTGTCTGTACGGAATATCTTTTCCAGATGATACGTCTGTTCCAGCTCTCCCAACATATTCTCCTCCTCCTTTACGGGAACCAACAAATAGCCCTCCCCGCTGGACGGACGTTCCTTTTCAATGTGCCGCATGCGGTCTTTCAGATAGAAGTTAACACCATAGAAACTCATTTTCGAGTAAGAATAGACCACACCTTCCGGAACATACGTATTGACCCTTTCAGCCAAATGTTTATCTGATTTCACAGCCAGCACCGTGGGCTGATAAACCGAATCCAATGATACGAAAAGGCAGAGCATACATCCTGCTATGCCATATAATAATGACCGGCTATCCGCACGCTTTATCACCATGCGTAATGTGCAGACAGCGGCTACTACGGGAAGCGCTACCAGGAGCCACTTGGGAACAGACAAAGCCACATCCTCCAACGCATGCATAAAGGCTACATTCTCAGCGGCATGGCGTCCGCTTCCAAAAACGCTGTCGGGAACCAGGCCGAGACGAACTACGACAAAAACAAGCGTAAGCAACAAGCCCAAAGAAGCAAAGATGATTGCACAAATCCTGAAAACTCGTGCCCCCTTTTGTACCAAAGCCAACAGATACTCAGCTATCAGCACTGCCATAAACGGATAGATGGGAAGCAGATAAACGCTCCGCTTACTCTTGGGGATGCAGTAGAAGACAAAGATTATCAGAATGACCAGCCACGTGAACAATTGTACCGGAGACTGGTTGCGGAAAGCAGTCCAGCCCTTCTTCAACCGCAACAGCAGGGTCTCCCCTTCCGGCAGACAACGCATGTTTTTCCACTTCAAGCCAAACAAGGAAATTACCAGAACCAACGTCCAGGGAATCCATCCCCAAATCAAAGTCAGGAAATTATACCATATAGGATTTTCATGGGACTCGTAGGACATTTTGCCCATAAACCGCCCGGTATTCTCCTCCAGAACCAAATCGAGGAACGGTTGTCCACCTTGTCTGTAAGCTACGTATACCCAAGCTAAATAAGGAACAAAAGAAAGCAAGCCGATACCTACCAACGAGAAAAACGCTTTCCAGAAAGAACGTCCGCGCAACAACTGATACACACCGATACACGCGCAAGGGAATATGGAGCCTACCGGCCCTTTGGTCAACGTGGCACATCCCATCAGCAACACCGCAAGCCAGGGCACTCCGCGGCATCCCTTCTCATCCCAGCGGAACAGCAGACAAAGGGAAATAACGATAAAGGCAACCTGAACCATATCGACCCGACAAGCGACAGCCGCCCGATGCACCTCGAAAGAAGACAAAAGAAGAATAGAGGCCAGAAACGCCGTTTGAACGTTTTTACGTTTTGCCACAAAGGCAAAGAACACCAACTGCATGGCTAAAAAAGCCAATGCAGACGGGAAACGGGCGGAAAACTCCGTCACCTCTCCAAAAAGGGAAGAGACGGCGGCTATTGACCAGTAGAAGAAAGGGGGTTTATAAGCAATATCAGTACCATAGTTCACCGGAAGTATCCAGTTTCCACTTTCCAGCATAGAAAGGGCAACAATCGCCTCCCGCGGTTCCCCCTTGGAATAAAAAATGGTTTCTCCCAGAAAGGGAACAACCACAAGCACACTCAGCAGCGCAATAAACCAGAACGCCTTCTTTCTGTCCGACATACCTTATTTGTTTTTTATGTTTTCTGGACGCAAAGATAGCGCAAACCGAAAGCAGATGCAAATTTATTTGCAATTTGCTGAGATGCAGCTTAATTTCGCAAAGCAAAATTACAAATAATTCTGAAACAATGCCTAACTTTGCCGCCCCAATGATAATGGCAACAGAGAGTAGATATTTAATGTTAAGATGAAGCGGCTGAAACAACTACCGGAATTTGTACGCTTCGTAATGGTGGGCATCTTTGCGACAGCTCTGCACTACGGATTGTATTTTGTATTACAACGGGTTATCAATGTAAACATAGCCTATACACTGGGATATGCTCTCAGCTTCATCGCCAATTTCTATCTGACTGCTTACTTTACCTTCGGCCGGAAGCCCTCATGGAGAAAAGCCTTCGGATTTGGAGGGGCACACTTATGCAGCTATCTGCTACACATGGGGTTGCTGAACCTCTCTCTCTGGATGGGCATCCCCAAACCTCTGGCCCCCATTCCGGTTTTCGCCATCGCCATTCCGGTCAACTTCTTACTCGTACGTTTCGTTTTCAAAAGAAAAGAGTGATAATTTGTTTTTCTCCCGATTTCTTACGAATATTGCAAAAAGATTTGTTCTATGATGGAAAACTCTCCCATACTCGCCGTTGTCGTACCTTGCTACAAAGAAGAGGCAGTGCTGCATGAAACCCATAAACGATTGAGCCAATTATTCGACCGGCTGATACAAGCCCGGCAAATTTCCCCGGAAAGCTATATATTATATGTAAACGACGGAAGCACCGACCAGACATGGGCTATCATCAAAGAACTGCACCAAAATACGGCCTATGCCTGCGGACTGAACCTGGCAGGAAACGTAGGACACCAGAATGCCCTGCTGGCAGGACTCAATGCAGTAAAAGAGCGTTGCGAGATAGCCATCTCCATTGATGCAGACTTGCAAGATGACATCCAGGTGATTCCGGACATGATAAACAGCTATAAAGCGGGCAATGACATCGTTTATGGCGTACGTAAAGAACGGAAGACCGACACTTTCTTCAAACGCAACACCGCTTTGGTCTTTTATCGGCTGATGAAGGCAATGGGGGTAAAATCCGTCTACAACCATGCCGACTACCGCCTGATGAGCCAGCGGGCTATACAACACCTATGCCGCTTCCGCGAGCGCAACCTTTTTCTTCGGGGACTGGTTCCCCTCATCGGCTACCAGACGGACAGCGTGTACTACAATCGTGACAAGCGTTTTGCCGGAGAATCAAAGTATCCTTTCCGGAAGATGCTTAATTTTGCCATCGACGGTATCACTTCCTTTTCCGTCAAACCGGTCCGTATGATTTTTTGGATAGGCTGCATCTTTATTCTTGTGGCACTGTGTGTCACCGGATGGACACTTCACTCTTACACACAGCATAACGCCGTCCCCGGATGGTCATCACTGATGATTTCCGTCTGGCTGGTAGGAGGTGTGATACTTGTGTCGCTGGGGATTGTAGGCGAATACATCGGCAAAATATACATTGAGGTGAAGGACCGACCGCGCTACAATGAAGAAGAACTGCTGATGCCGTCCGGCAAAACAGAATAAAAGAAGCCCATCATCATTCTACACAAAAGTTTTAAAAAGGAAAAACACTTCTCACACTATCACACTATAATAAAGGTATAGGGAACAGTGTGTGTCTTTCTTGCCGACAAGTTGGCAAGATTTTGCCACCCTATTGGCAAGACTTTGCCATAGGCATGGCAAAAGTTTGCCAAAAGCATGGCAATGGGTTGGCAAAATTACTCTCTGGCAAACAATGAGTTAACATAACTATCAAAATCGTATCGTCACATCAGTTTATATCAAAAAACACAAAATCGCTTGCGAAAGCGACATAAATGCCGTATCTTAGTACACGTGCAAGCAAACCATTTTGCTTACACATGATAAAAATCTGCTTATGGGAACATTAGGCTGCATCAATGACATGCTACAAAGGGATAAAGAGAACCGTGCTCTCCGCAAGTTGAGCAGAGGACGGATGCGGGAGCACTACAAATACCTTGTAGAAAGGAAAGGTCCTGAGAGAGCCGATGTAACCATTGAGAAAATAGAAGAAATCCGAAGAAATACTACTGAAAAGGAATTATCAGATAAAGAACATCTATTCAGGGCAAAGACGATTCTTGCAGCATATGCTTTAGTCTTGCTTTTATTGGGAGTATTTTGTTATAAATTGTTCTTATAAGCAGGTCTGAAACCGATTGACAAGAAATCTACCCGGTTAAATTCATCAGCCATTGGCTGGCGATTGAAAGCAGATTCCCATGCTTCATAAAAAATTCGCATACTTTTTATATTCGAAGCAGAGAATCAACAACTTGGTTTCCAAAACCAATAAATTAGAAATGAAAAGATTATCTTTGCAAACACAATAAATACATTGAAAGACTTTCTGTTAGAACATGGAACATCTAAAAGCATACATTTTAGCACTTAAAAACATGAATACAGATTTTACAATTAGAATTGCCCAACAGTCTGATGCCCTTGAACTTATGAGTTTGTTTCAAGAGACAGTCCTCCATATAAACAAACGTGACTATTCAGAAGCAGAAGTGGCAGATTGGGCATCGTGCGGAAACGACCTCTCCCACATAAAAGACATGATTAAGACACATTATTTTATTGTGGCAACCAATCAACAGTCACAGATTGTCGGCTTTTCATCCATTACCCACCAAGGATATTTGCATTCTATGTTTGTTCATAAAGATTTTCAAGGTAAAGGCATTGCTACCATACTTCTAAATGAGATAGAACGGTATGCAACCGCAAGAGGAATCATGCGAATTACATCAGAAGTAAGCCTGACAGCCCGTCCATTCTTTGAGAAAAGAGGCTATATAGTAGAAGTGGAACAGAAACGCAAAGCCAACCAACTTTATCTCACCAATTTTTGGATGGCGAAAAGGCTGGCTGAATGAAATCGTATAACGGACGTATTCCTGCTTGTGGTGTCTTTTGTGGTGGTTGTCCCATATACACAAGAGAAAAAAGTCCCTGCAAAGGAGCAGAACAGAATGGTTCTCGCTGTGAAAAATGTAAAACATTCCATTTATGTTGCTTGGAAAAAAGAATAACACATTGTTTCCAGTGTTCTGATTTCCCATGTACTAAATTCAAAAGATTTACCAAACGTTGGCTAAAATACGGACAAAACTTCATTGAAAACCAAAAGCTTTTAAAAAACGTAGGTGAAGTTAAATTTTTAAAGTATTATAATAAGAGAATCCACAACCAACTTACCAACAATGACAAAAAATCAGGAATAAAATAATAATTTTGTACCTTTCGAAAAACATGTGTTGTAAATGACAGATTTTAATTCATACATGGGCAATATAGACACTGACTTTTTTAGGGAACTGTGTTTAAGAAACGGAGAACTACGGTATCATAAAAGAAATGAATTTATCCTCCGAGAGGGAGAAGTCGGTTCTTTCTTCGGGTTTATTGTATCCGGTGTAATCAAATATACCTGCATCAACCAAACTGAAAACAAAACATATAATGTAGGTTTTTCTTTTGCCAATGAATTTATCTCTGATTATCCCAATTGTTTATATAACATAAAATCTGAATTGAATATACAAGCAATAACCCCATGTAGAATCTACATCTGTTCTTCCGAATTACTTCTACAAGAATTTGAAGAGAACAAAGAAAATCAACGAATAGCCCGCATTGCAGCCGAACAATTATTTTTTCAGTCGTATTCACGTTACTTGGATTTGTTCAGATTTACATCGGAAGAACGCTATCTCCAACTTCTTAAAAAATGTCCAGAAATCCTACAAATGGTACCCCTAAAAGAAATTGCGTCTTACTTGAAAATAACCCCTATTCACATGAGCCGCATCAGACACAAACAGAGTTTTGACAGCAAAAAATAAACATAGGTTTAGAAATTCAACCATTTAACAATATTCCAAGACAATATTGATTCTGTCAGGAAGTTCTCTTTTATCTTTGCCCTATCCTTTGGCTGATTCAGCGAAAGGCAGGAATGAAAGGAGTTAAACATAGAGTCCTATATATGAGAACAAGAAAAGTATTTAGAATGCCACTTGATAAAATTCTTTGTTTATCAGCCAATGCTATATTAACCATTATTGCACTATGGAGTATTGCATCAGTCTTTTTCGAAAACGCCACAATTGATTCTATAATAGCCCGTTTCAGCGTGGCTTCTGCCTGCATGGCCAACCTATTTTCAAAACATCGCCTTATCCGGATAATATTCCTCATTATGGCATTTGTACTGATAATTGTTGCAACCGCCCTCTATGTCCATAAAGCAAATAAGATGTAAAATACTCAGCAGTTATTCCGTCTCATTTTTCCTTTTCTTCCACAGCTGATAACTATTGATTATATTCTGCCACAGCACATACGATCCCGGACCGACGGAAGATAACGGATTAAGATAAGTATATGCCATCCAGATGGCAAGCACCGTATTCTTTTGCCCCAGCGCCTGCCCTCCGCTAATGCGCTCACCATAATGACCGCCGATTCTCTTTCCCAAATAGAATTGTATACAGCAGGTTATCAGTCCCGCCAGGGCTATCAGCAGTTCAACAAATACCGGTGCATCACTATTGACCAATGAACGTACCGTCTGCCCTGAGACAATGGCAAGAGCTACCGCCCACAAATAGAAGGCTGCATCATGGAAACCCAACAGAAAATGATGCACCTTCGGCACAAACGCACGCAGAAACCATGCCAGCAAGAAAGGACAAAGCAGCAATGGAAAGACTTTACTCAGAATTTTCAGGAATGCAACAAAAAAAGTAATGTCAGCATGAGGCTCCACCAACGGGAAAACCAAAGGAACAGCCACAGCTGCCAGAAGATTGGACAACAACGTATAGGTCGTCAGGCTGGATGCGCTTCCACCCAGTTTACCGGTAATGACAGCCGCAGCGGTTGCAGTGGGACAAATGAGACAGACCATTGCACCTTCAAACACTTCCCGGTAGACCTCCTCCATAGGGCAACACACCAACAATACCGCAACAATCAAGCAAGAAACCGTCTGGAACAGCAGTAACCATCCATGCCACGATTTGGGTTTCAGTTCATGCACCTCCACCTTACAGAAAGTGAGCAGAAGTTGGGAAAAAATCAAAAGTGGAGTCAGGAAAGCCACTAACACATTCACATAAGGTTTGGCAGGCTCCACAAAAGGAATGTCTGCAAAAAAGAAATATCCCAAAGTACCGGCAAGCATTGCCAAAGGCAACGTCCAGTTCTTTATAAAACGAACCAGCATACTTGATTTGCTATTTTAATTATCTGCCGCAAAGTTACGCATATTATCAATACATTGAGCCACTAATTACTCAAACACAGACATTAATTACACTAAAAATGAGAAGAAGAACAATAAAACTGAACATAATCCATTAGTTTTCTATAAATTTCCACTACATTTGCCAAGCGAAAAGGAAGCATTGTCTTTGCTACAATTATATGAAACTATACAGACGATACATATTATATATAAGTATATGCTTAGGGCTGCTTATCTCCCCCTTTTGCAGTGGCAGCGCTGAAGCGAAAGACTTTGTTGTCGTTATAGACCCCGGACACGGTGGACACGACCCGGGTGCAGTGGGAAAAATTTCCAAAGAGAAGAATATCAACCTGAATGTAGCACTCAAACTTGGCAAACAAATCAAGAAGAACTGCCCTGATGTAAAAGTTATCTATACGCGGGACCGGGACATATTCATCCCCCTGGACCGGCGCGCTGAAATTGCCAATAACGCCAAAGCTGATTTGTTCATCTCCATACATACCAATGCCCTGGCCAAAAACCGGACGGCCAAAGGAGCCTCCACCTGGACACTGGGTCTGGCAAAATCGGATGCCAATCTGGAAGTAGCCAAGCGCGAAAATGCCGTTATCCTCTACGAAAGCGACTACAAGACGCGGTATGCCGGCTTCAATCCCAACTCGGCAGAGTCCTACATCATCTTCGAATTCATGCAAGACAAATACATGTCACAGAGTGTGCACCTCGCCTCCCTCGTACAAAAGCATTTCCGCCAAACCTGCAAACGTACAGATCGGGGCGTGCACCAGGCAGGTTTTCTGGTATTGAAGGCCAGTGCCATGCCAAGCATACTGGTGGAACTCGGATTCATCTCCACACCGGAAGAGGAACGGTACCTGAACACTGAAGCAGGAACCACCTCACTTGCCAACGGTATCTTCCGCGCTTTCCTCACCTATAAGCGCGAGCAGGAAATCCGGTTGAACGGAAGCAGCAATACCATTCTTCCGGAGGATGTACCCGAGCCCGTTCAAGAAGAAGGCAACGCAGCTACAGCGACACCGGAAAAGAAAAATGCACCTCAAGCGGAGAGTAACCAAGCTGCCCAACGCCCGCAAAGGTCAGAAAATGCAGCCGTTTCCCAAACAGAACAGAGCGGCATCGTGTTTAAGATACAGATACTCACTTCTTCACGTCCTCTGGCCAAGAATGACAAAAGACTGAAAGGACTGAAAGACGTGGATTATTATAAAGAAGGCGGAATCTACAAATATACGTACGGCGCATCACCCGATTACAACAAGGTGCTGCGCAGCAAACGTAGCATTACGGACAAATTCAAGGACGCATTCATCATTGCGTTCAAGAATGGAGAAAAGATAAACGTCAACACAGCCATCAGCGAATTTAAAAAGAACAGAAATAAATAACAAAAGATACATCATGAAGTATATTACAAAAGAAGTTAGAATAGGAATAGCAGGCATAGCTGCACTTTGCATATTGGTATACGGCATCAACTACCTGAAAGGGATAAATATGTTCAAGCCCTCCAGCTATTTCTACGTGAAATTCCAGAATGTCAATGGGCTGACAAAATCCAGCCCGGTCTTTGCCGACGGCTTCCGCGTGGGTATTGTCCGCGACTTGTACTACGACTATACCCAACCGGGCAAAGTCGTTGCCGAAATAGATGTTGACCCAGAGCTGCGCATTCCCAAAGGAAGTACGGCAGAACTGGCAGCCGAAATGCTTGGCGGCGTAAAGATGAACCTGCTGCTTGCCAATAACCCACGGGAGAAATACCAGATTGGAGACACAATCCCCGGCGTGCTGAACAACGGAATGATGGAAAAAGTTGCCACCATGATGCCGCAAGTAGAGAAGATGCTGCCCAAGCTGGATTCCATCCTCGCATCCTTAAATGTCATACTAGCCGACCCCGCCATCCCTGCAACCTTGCATAACGTACAAGATTTAACAGCAAGTATGGCCGTCACAAGCCGCCAATTGCAAACTCTAATGAAGGATGATATTCCACAACTGACCGGCAAGCTCAATACCATTGGAGACAACTTTGCACTCATTTCCAACAACTTAAAGGAGATAGATTATGCTGCCGCCATGCAAAAGGTAGACGCAACTTTGAACAATGTAAAAATGATTACAGACAAATTGAACCAGAAAGACAATACCGTCGGACTTTTGCTAAACGACCCTTCTCTATATAATAATCTGAACGCCACCACTGCCAACGCAGCAAGTTTATTGGAAGACTTGAAATCGCATCCGAAACGATACGTCCATTTCTCCCTATTCGGCAAGAAAGATAAGTAAAAGATGGACGTTATATAGATTTTGTCTAAATAATAAGTCTATAAAGGAATTAAAAGGAAAGCCCTCATTTGCTCTATACAAGGAGCGAAAAAGGGCTTTTTCCTGCTCTGGGCACAGAAGGAAAACAAGAGACGCAAAGCTACATAAACCACTATATGACAAAGTATTAGATAAATGCAAGACACCTTATATAAGGAGTATACTCATAGTAACCGATAAGTAGCTGAAAGTAAAGAGCTTATTACTTTCCCTAAAAACGCAAGAAAAAAAGGATTTGTTTTTCTCGAATAAGATTGCCAATTTTGCAATCGTAGAAGTTATGCTTAATTAATAAATGTATTTATAGCCGTTATGAGTGAAATAGATCATGTCGGGCTGTGGAACCGCTGTCTTGAAATCATCAGAGACAATGTTCCGGAGCAGACATACAAAACATGGTTTCTTCCCATCATACCTTTAAAATATGAAGACAAAACGCTGGTCGTACAAGTGCCCAGCCAGTTCTTCTATGAGTTTTTGGAGGACAAATTTGTTGATTTGTTGCGCAAGACTCTCTATAAGGTCATTGGTGAGGGAACTAAATTGATGTATAACGTAATGGTGGACAAGAGCTCGCGGAAAACCGTCGACCTGGAGTCTACACAGCGTACCATCATACCGCAAAAACAAGTGATGGACAAAAGGATTCCGCAGATTCCCGTCCCCGAACTTGACCCGCACCTTAATCCAGAATACAACTTTGAAACCTTCATCGAAGGTTACAGCAACAAGCTGTCGCGCAGCGTTGCAGAAGCTGTCGCTCTCAATCCGGCTAAAACAATCTTCAATCCGCTGTTCCTATACGGAGCATCAGGTGTAGGCAAAACCCATCTTGCCAATGCTATCGGAACCAAAATCAAGGAACTATACCCGGAGAAAAGGGTATTGTATGTATCTGCACACCTATTCCAAGTGCAATACACCGATTCCGTACGTAACAATACGACTAACGACTTCATCAACTTCTACCAGACCATTGATATTCTAATCATTGATGATATTCAGGAATTTGCCGGCGTGACCAAAACGCAGAATACATTCTTCCATATCTTCAACCATCTGCATCAGAACGGCAAGCAGCTCATCCTCACTTCCGACCGTGCACCGGTATTGCTGCAGGGCATGGAAGAGCGTCTGATTACACGTTTTAAATGGGGAATGGTGGCTGAGCTGGAGAAACCTACCGTAGAACTCCGCAAGAACATTCTGCGCAACAAGATACACCGTGACGGCCTGCAGTTCCCCCAGGAAGTGATTGACTATATTGCAGAGAACGTGGGCGACAGTGTACGTGACCTGGAGGGCATCGTCATTTCCATTATGGCGCATTCCACCATATACAATAAAGAAATAGACCTGGAACTGACGCAACGTATCGTCCGCAAGGTAGTGAACAGCGAAAGCAAGGCAGTGACTGTCGATGAAATCATCAACACCGTATGCAAGCACTTCGGATTGGAAACTGCCACCATCCACACAAAATCCAGAAAGCGGGAAGTGGTGCAAGCACGACAAATAGCCATGTATTTAGCCAAAAACCATACAGACTTCTCTACTGCAAAAATCGGTGCGCTAATTGGACATAAAGACCATGCCACCGTATTGCATGCATGTAAAACCATCAAAGAACTGAAAGAGGTGGACAAATCATTCCGTGCGGAAATCGACGAGATTCAAGCCGCACTGAAAAAAGGATAAGAATAAAGGATAAGGGATTAAATGCAGCTAAGTATGCATTAGCTTAACCCCTTATCCCTTATCCCTTATCCTTAATTTTCAAAATCCCTGCTTTTTCATTATCTTCCAAAGATTCTCCGACATTGCCTCACTGTCTTTCTTCGTATAACGCACATCTGTAAAGACCTGCGCCAGCGTTTCCTTATTGTTCTCCAAGATGAACTGCTTGTTCTCAGGAAGCGATTCTTTATAGGCATACAACCGGTCAATGTCCTGAGGAGTATAATCATGATAAACCTCTTCGTGTACAATGGCCTCCAGCGGCAAACGGTCCACTTGTTCCGGCTGTTCGGCAGGCCATCCCACTGTGACTGTCGTGATGGGAAACACCAATTCCGGTAACTCCAACGCTTCGACAATCATCTGAGGGTTGTAAGTGGTAGTTCCCAGATAGCAAATGCCCAACCCCTTCTCCTCGGCAGCCACACAAAAAGTCTGTGCCACCAGCAAGGTATCGACAGCCCCCGTCACAAACCACTCAAAGTTGTTGTATCCCGGCTCAGCCTTACGTTGCTCACACCACTTGCTGAAGCGGCGCAAATCTATGCAGAAAGTAAGCACTACCGGCGCCGTCCGAACCATCGGCTGATTGAAATGTGCAGGCGCCAGTTTGGCTTTACGCTCTGCATCACGCGTCACAATCACACTATAAACCTGCATGTTCCCGACTGTAGAAGCCCGGAAAGAGGTTTCAAGCAAATCATTTAACAAATCAGCAGAAATATCCTTCTGCTGGTATTTTCGGATTGTTCTCCTTTGTTTCAAGCTTTCCATTCTTTCTTTTTTTGCAAAGATAATGTAATCCACGAACAATTCATTCAAGAGTTCACACTTTTTTTATCATCATATATCCGGAATAAAATACATCTTTTCAACAAGAAATGAACAATTATTATCTTTACGAGCAGATAAAAGTAACCTTATGTTCGACTAAACCGAGAACCTTTCAGCCCAACAAGTTGTTAATAAATTCCATTTTGGAAAACTTATTCGTTTACTCAAATCATTAAAACATTATAAACCAATAAATTAATAGCAATCAATAGAAAACTATACATCGGTTGATAAAAACATTCATTTTAATTTTGCCAAGTTGAAAAACATTCATAGCTTTGCAAATGCATTTGTTAACGATAAGTACAACTTCTACAACTTTACTTATTTGTAACTAATCCTAAGAGATACAACATTGTGGAAAAGAAAAATTATTCTTATGACGAAGCCTACGGAGAATCTTTAAAATACTTCCAAGGCGACGAGTTGGCTGCCAGAGTTTGGGTAAACAAATATGCAGTCAAAGATTCTTTCGGAAATATTTACGAAAAGTCTCCGGAAGACATGCATTGGCGAATAGCCAATGAGGTAGCCCGCATTGAGGCCAAGTACCCCAATCCATTAAGTTCAGAGGAACTTTTCGGCTTACTCGACCACTTCAAGTACATTGTTCCGCAAGGAAGCCCGATGACCGGAATCGGAAACAACTATCAGGTAGCCTCTCTGTCCAACTGCTTTGTTATCGGTGTGGACGGCGAAGCGGATTCTTATGGTGCCATCTTCAAGATAGACGAAGAACAAGTACAGCTGATGAAACGCCGTGGCGGCGTGGGACACGACTTATCCCATATCCGTCCGAAAGGTTCACCGGTAAAGAACTCGGCACTGACCTCCACCGGCTTGGTTCCCTTCATGGAACGCTATTCAAACTCTACACGCGAAGTAGCTCAAGATGGACGCCGCGGCGCACTGATGCTCAGCGTATCCATCAAACACCCCGACTCGGAAGCCTTCATCGATGCCAAGATGACTGAGGGCAAAGTGACCGGAGCCAACGTTTCCGTAAAACTGACCGACGACTTCATGCAGGCCGCCATCGAAGGCAAACCATATACACAGCAATATCCGATTGACGCCACAGAGCCGGCATTTCAAAAAGACATTGACGCATCCGCATTATGGAAAAAGATTGTGCACAATGCATGGAAATCGGCAGAACCCGGTGTATTGTTCTGGGATACCATATTAAAGGAATCCGTGCCCGACTGCTATGCAGACCTGGGCTACCGTACCGTATCCACCAATCCATGCGGCGAAATTCCACTGTGCCCGTACGACTCCTGCCGTCTGCTCGCCATCAACCTTTACTCATACGTGGTCAATCCGTTCAAGCCGGACGCCTACTTTGACTTTGAGCTATTCAAGAAGCATGTAGCTTTGGCCCAACGCATCATGGACGATATCATCGACCTTGAACTGGAGAAGATAGAGCGCATCATGAGCAAGATAGATGCCGACCCCGAAAGTGAAGACGTGAAACATACAGAACGCGTATTGTGGCAGAAGATTTACAAGAAAAGCGCCCAAGGCCGCCGTACCGGTGTAGGCATCACGGCAGAAGGCGACATGCTTGCCGCCCTGGGATTGCGTTATGGCACTGAAGAGGCAACCGAATTCTCGGAGCAAGTACACAAGACGGTGGCACTCAACGCCTATCGCTCCTCCATAGAAATGGCCAAAGAACGCGGCGCATTCGAGGTGTACGATACAGAACGCGAAAAGAACAACCCGTTCATCAACCGCCTGCGTGAAGCTGACCCGGAAATGTACGAGGAGATGAAGAAGTACGGACGCCGCAACATTGCCTGTCTGACCATCGCCCCGACCGGCACCACCAGCCTGATGACTCAAACCCCCTCCGGTATCGAGCCCGTATTCCTGCCCGTGTACAAGCGCCGCCGCAAAGTGAATCCCAACGATACGAACGTCCATGTGGACTTCATCGACGAAACCGGAGATGCCTTTGAAGAATATATCGTGTTCCACCCCAAGTTCGTGACTTGGATGGAAGCACAAGGATACAACCCCGCCAAACGCTACACGCAGGAAGAAGTGGATGCCCTGGTAGAGAAATCACCTTATTATAAAGCAACCTCCAACGACGTGGACTGGCTGATGAAAGTCAAGATGCAGGGACGTATCCAAAAATGGGTGGACCACTCTATCAGCGTAACCATCAACCTGCCGAACGACGTAGACGAAGACCTCGTGAACCGTCTGTATGTAGAAGCATGGAAATCCGGCTGCAAGGGCTGTACGGTTTACCGCGACGGTTCGCGTTCCGGCGTGCTCATCTCTACCAAGAGTGACAAGAAGTCCGAACTTCCCCCGTGCAAACCGCCTACAGTCGTTGAAACACGTCCCAGAATATTGGATGCAGACGTTGTCCGCTTCCAGAACAACAAGGAGAAATGGGTGGCATTCGTCGGCTTGCTGGACAATCATCCCTACGAAATATTCACCGGTGTGCTGGATGATGATGAAGGCATCATCCTGCCGAAGAATGTGGTGTCGGGCCACATCATCAAGAATGTGGATGAGCACGGAAACAAGCGTTACGACTTCCAGTTCGAGAACAAGCGCGGATACAAAGTCACCATCGAGGGTCTGTCTGAGAAGTTCAACAAAGAGTATTGGAACTATGCCAAGCTGATTTCCGGTGTATTGCGCTACCGCATGCCTATCGAGCAGGTCATCAAGCTGGTAGGTTCACTGCAACTGGACAGCGAAAACATCAACACCTGGAAGAACGGTGTGGAACGCGCCCTGAAGAAATACATCCAGGACGGCACGGAAGCCAAAGGCAAGAAATGCCCCAACTGCGGTAACGAAACACTGGTTTACCAAGAAGGTTGCCTCATCTGCAAGACGTGCGGAGCTTCTCGCTGTGGATAATCCCACGGCAAGCACAAACGTTTGCATAGGAATTTAAATGACTTAGATAACGGTAGCTGCATGATTATGAGGAATAATTTCTATACTTGCATAATCATTGCAGCTATTGCTATTTCTAAATCTAATATAATATGACACTAATATTCAATATCGAGTATCGCACCAGCTGGGGTGAAGAAGTCAGAGTCCTGGGTTCCATCCCGGAACTTGGCAACAACCAGCCCAACAAAGCCACCCCCCTGCACACTGTAGACGGCATTCACTGGACCGCGGAAGTGGATATCCAGATTCCCGGTAATGGAAGCGTCGAATACAGTTACCACATCTATCGAGATGGCAGAACCATACGGACAGAGTGGAACAGCCTGCCACGCATCCTGCACGTTGCAGACAATCCGAAGAAAGTTTACCGCATAGAAGATTGTTGGAAGAATCTGCCCGAGCAGCAGTATTTTTATACATCCGCTTTCACAGAATCCCTGCTGGCGCATCGCGAACGCAGTGCCGCCCCGAAAAGCTACAAAAAGGGGTTGCTGATAAAGGCGTACGCCCCCTGCATAGACAGTGACCATTGCCTGGCACTCTGCGGAAACCAGAAGGCGCTGGGTGACTGGAACCCGGACAAAGCTGCCCTTATGAGCGACATCGACTTCCCCGAATGGCAGGTAGAAGTGGATGCCGGTAAAATCAGCTTCCCGCTGGAGTATAAATTCGTCCTTTACAACAAGAAAGAGCGCCGTGCCGTGGCCTGGGAGAACAATCCCAACCGTTATATGGCCGACCCGCAGATAGCCGCCAACGAAACGCTGGCTGTCGGCGACCGTTATGTATACTTCAATCTTCCTGCATGGAAAGGTTCCGGAGTAGCCGTACCCGTATTCTCCCTACGCTCCGAGAAAAGCTTCGGTGTAGGCGATTTCGGCGACTTGAAGCGCATGATTGACTGGGCAGTTGCCACCAATCAGAAGGCAGTGCAGATTCTGCCCATCAACGACACTACCATGACGCATACCTGGACAGACTCCTACCCTTACAGTAGCATCTCCATCTATGCCTTCCATCCCATGTACGCCGACCTGAAGCAGTTGGGCAGCTTGAAGGACAAGAAGGTGATGGCCGAATTCAACAAACGCCAGAAAGAACTGAATGCCCTGCCCGCCGTAGACTACGAAGCTGTGAACAAGACAAAGTGGGAATACTTCCACCTCATCTTCAAGCAGGAAGGGGAAAAGGTGCTGGCATCGGATGCTTTCCGTAATTTCTACGAAGCCAACAAGGAATGGTTGCAGCCATATGCCGTCTTCAGCTACCTGCGTGATGCCTACAAGACCCCGAATTTCCACGAGTGGCCCAAGTATGCCACCTACGATGCCAAAGAGATAGAGACATTGTGCCGGCCGGACTCCGCCGACTATCCGCACATAGCCATCTATTATTACATCCAGTTCAACCTGCACCGGCAACTGCTTGCCGCCACGGAGCATGCGCGCGCCAACGGCGTAGTGCTGAAAGGCGACATTCCCATCGGCATCAGCCGCAACAGTGTGGAGGCATGGATTGAGCCGTATTATTTCAACATGAACGGTCAGGCAGGCGCGCCGCCCGACGCATTCTCCGTGAACGGACAGAACTGGGGCTTTCCCACCTATAATTGGGAGGTAATGGAACAAGACAACTACCAATGGTGGCAGAAGCGTTTCCGCAAAATGGCAGAGTATTTCACAGCTTACCGCATAGACCATATTCTTGGTTTCTTCCGTATCTGGGAAATCCCATCTCATTCGGTACATGGTTTGCTGGGACAGTTTGTACCGGCATTGCCTATGAGTGTGGACGAAATTCAAAGTTACGGGCTGCCGTTCCAAAAGGACTTCATGACCAAACCGTTCATCAACGAAGAGATGCTAAACAAGATGTTTGGTGACAAAGCTGCCTTTGTAAAAGAAACATTCGTACAGCATGTTCACGATGACATTTATGAAATGCGCCCGGAATATGATACCCAACGCAAAGTGGAGGCTTATTTCTCCGATAAGAAAGATGAAGAAAGTATCCATATACGCGAGGGAGTATATGCCTTGATAAGCAATGTATTATTTGTTCCCGACCGCAAACACCCATCCATGTATCATCCAAGAATTGCCGTTCAGAATGATTTCATCTTCGGGCGCCTCGACTGGAAGGAGAAAGATGCTTTCAACCGTCTGTATAATCATTATTATTACCAACGCCATAACCAGTTCTGGTATCAGGAAGCGATGAAAAAGCTGCCTATCCTGACACAAGCCACTTCTATGCTGGTGTGCGGAGAGGATTTAGGAATGGTTCCCGACTGTGTGCCTTGGGTAATGGATCAGTTGCAAATACTCAGTCTGGAAATCCAACGTATGCCCAAGAATCCCAAACATGAGTTCGGTCACGTGTGGGAATATCCGTACCGCTCGGTCTGTACTATTTCCACTCATGACATGTCTACTCTGCGGGGATGGTGGGAAGAAGATTATGAACAGACCTGCCGCTACTACAACCATGTAATGGGACACTGGGGAGAAGTTCCGGTTTCAGCCCCGGGATGGGTTTGCGAGGAAATAGTACGCCACCATCTGGAATGTCCGTCATTGCTGTGCATCCTGTCCTTTCAGGACTGGTTGTCAATAGACGAAGAAATCCGCTATCCCGATGTGAACGCGGAACGTATCAACGTACCTGCCAATCCAAGACATTACTGGAGATATCGCATGCATCTCACTTTGGAAGAACTGATAAAGAACAAGAAGTTCAATGAAAAGCTGGTAGAGATGATTGACACCACTGGCAGATTCTAACCATCCACCACAGACAGCCTGGGGCTGTCTGTGGTGACTCCCTACCCCAACGATAATCAATAACACACATACCATGAAAAAAATTCCCGATTTAGGTTTCTGGAAACTATGGAATATTAGTTTCGGATTCTTTGGCGTGCAGATAGCCTACGCTTTGCAAAGCGCGAATATCAGCCGTATCTTTTCCACTTTGGGAGCAGACCCACACAGTTTAAGCTATTTTTGGATATTACCTCCGCTGGCAGGAATCATCGTCCAACCCATCATAGGCGCACTGAGTGACCGCACTTGGACGCGTTTCGGACGGCGTATCCCCTATCTGTTTGCAGGAGCTCTGGTTGCTGTCTGCGTCATGTGCCTGCTCCCTAATGCAGGTAGTTTCGGAATGACAGTCAGTGCAGCTATGGTATTCGGTCTGATATCACTGATGTTCCTTGATACCTCTATCAATATGGCCATGCAGCCCTTCAAGATGATGGTGGGCGATATGGTGAATGAAAAACAAAAAGGACTGGCTTACTCCATTCAGAGTTTTCTCTGTAATGCCGGCAGTCTGGCAGGATATCTTTTCCCGTTTATTTTTGCCGCCATCGGCATCAGTAATATTGCTCCCAAAGGTATTATTCCCGACTCTGTCATCTATTCTTTCTACATCGGCGCATTGATACTGATTCTATGCGTGATCTATACTTCGGCCAAAGTAAAGGAATTTCCTCCCGAAGAATATGCAGCATATCATGGCATCACCCATGAAAGCAAAAAAGAAAA
>ERZ857965.1830-NODE-1830-length-19784-cov-2.730904_pt1 | contig 19784 bp, 10 predicted proteins | sample MGYA00519758_ERZ857965 | MGnify/ENA primary metagenome ERZ857965 (study PRJEB31778, sample SAMEA3449381) | human gut metagenome | biome: human gut; feature: human-associated habitat; material: faeces | place: United Kingdom | collected 2010/2012 ... | reverse complement strand
CGTGTAGCTGAAGAAGAAATATTTGACGATATTACGACAGGCGCTTCGCAGGATATCAAACAGGCGACTGCGATCGCAAAATCAATGATTACAAAGTTCGGTATGTCCGAACGCCTCGGATTGATCAACTACGACAATGACAGTGACGAAGTGTTTATCGGACGCGACTTCGGGCATACGTCAAGAGGATACGGAGAAAAGATCGCGGGAACGATCGACGAGGAAGTAAAACGTATTATTGACGAATGCTATGCCAAAGCCCGTTCTATTCTTGAAGAATACCATGATGTTCTTGAGGCGTGCGCAAAACTTCTGCTTGAAAAAGAGAAGATCACACGAAGCGAGTTTGAGGCATTGTTTGAGGACGGAGTGTCGGAGGAGGGGTAATATATGAACAGAGAGGCACTATTCTGTGACGGTACGCAGGATTATGTCATCCCTGCAGAACCGAAGGAAAACGAAAAGATCAAGATTCGGTTTCGCACGGCTCACAACGATGTGGAAGAAGTCCATATTTTGACCGGCAATTCGTCGTATCCGATGTGGAAGATTGTTTCGGAAGGCGAATTCGATTTCTATGAGATAGAATGGCAGCTAAGGGATGTTCCGTTCAGTTATCTGTTTGAAGTAAAAAGCGGAGATCAGATATGTTATTTCAGCAGGTGCGGCGTTTCCGATCAGAGAGAAGATTTTTATGCGTTTATGATCGTTCCGGGATTTTCTACTCCCGAGTGGGCAAAAGGCGCGGTTATGTATCAGATTTTTGTGGATCGGTTTTGTAACGGCGATCCGACAAATGACGTGGAGGACGGGGAATATATTTATATCGGCGCTCCGAGCGTAAAGATCAAAGACTGGAGTAAAGTTCCGGCGGCGATGGATATCCGTAATTTTTACGGAGGAGATCTTCAGGGCGTCATGGATAAACTGGATTATCTTCAGGATCTCGGCGTTGAGGTTGTATATTTTAATCCTCTTTTCGTTTCTCCGTCAAATCATAAATATGACATTCAGGATTATGATTATATCGATCCACATTATGGAAAGATCGTCTCGGACGGCGGAGAGACGCTTCCTAAAGGAGCGAAAGATAATACAGGCGCTACAAAATATCAGAAGCGAACAGGCGATATCCGCAATCTTGAAGCGAGCAACGAGCTGTTTGCAAGGCTTGTGGAGGAGATGCACAAAAGAGGGATGCGTGTGATTCTCGACGGCGTATTTAATCATTGCGGATCGTTTAACAAATGGATTGACAGGGAGCGGATCTATGAACAGCAGCCGGAATATCCAAAAGGGGCATATGTGAGCGGGGAAAGTCCGTACCGGAAGTTTTTCCGTTTTCATGATGAAAGAAAAGAGGCGTGGCCTTACAATAAAAGTTATGACGGATGGTGGGGACATGATACGCTGCCGAAACTTTCTTATGAGGATTCCCCGGAACTTGAGCAATATATTATGGATATAGGAAAGAAATGGGTTTCGCCTCCGTATAATGCGGATGGATGGAGACTTGACGTTGCGGCGGATTTAGGGTGCAGCAACGAATATAACCATATGTTTTGGAAGCGTTTTCGCAAAGAAGTAAAAGAGGCAAATCCCGAAGCTTTGATCCTGGCAGAGCATTACGGCGATCCGGGAGAATGGCTGCAGGGGGACGAATGGGACAGCGTTATGAATTATGACGCGTTTATGGAACCTTTGACGTGGTTTTTGACCGGAATGGAAAAACACAGTGACGAGCGAAGAACAGACCTGTGGGGAAATGCAGACAACTTCATAGGCGGAATGCGCCATTTTATGGCAAGTATGCTCACTCCTTCTTTGCAGGTCGCGATGAATGAGCTGTCCAATCACGATCACTCCCGTTTCCTGACAAGGACGAATCACATCGTAGGACGCGCCGAACATGTCGGTGCGAAAGCTGCGGAAGAAGGCGTTAACTATGCCGTTATGCGTGAAGCGGTTACGGTTCAGATGACATGGGTCGGAGCGCCGACCGTTTATTACGGAGACGAGGCGGGAGTATGCGGATTTACAGATCCGGACAACAGGCGCACATATCCGTGGGGCAGGGAGAATAAAGAACTGCTCGCGTTTCATAAAGAGATGATCCGAATCCATAAACAGGAAAAACCGCTTAGGAAAGGGTCGATCAAGCTGCTCTATGCGGAGAGAAACGTACTTGCATACGCAAGATTTCAGGAAGATGAGCAGATCATTGTTATCTTAAACAACAGTAAAGATTTAAAAGAGCTGACAGTTCCGGTCTGGTTTGCGGGAGTTCCGAAGCAAGGCAGGATGGAAAGGCTTATGTATACATATGAGGAAGGATATACGACAGAGTATGACGAGTTCATTGTAGAAAACGGAAAGATCGTCATCAATATGGGGCGTCATTCCGCAATCGTAATGAAACCTATTTCGGAGGGAGAGAAAACATGGCAGGGAAAGTAGCGGTTCTAAATGATCTGGCAGGCTTCGGAAGATGTTCGCTGACAGCCGCAATCTCGGTATTGTCGGCGATGGGGGTGCAGCCGTGTCCTCTTCCGACAGCCGTTTTGAGTGCACAGACAGGGTTTGAAAGTTATTTTTTTCAGGATCTTACAGAGCAGATGGGGATGATTACCGAAGAATGGAAGAAATCAGGCGCGCAGTTTGACGGGATCGTTACAGGGTTTATGTCAGACCACAGACAGATCGGGGAAGTGAATCACTTTCTCGATCTGTTTCACAAAGAAGGCACATTTCTTCTTGTAGACCCGGTGCTCGGAGATAACGGAAAACGATTTTCTGTTTTTGACGGGTTATTTCAGAAAGAGATGAAACAGCTTGTTAAAAGAGCGGATATCGTGACGCCGAATGTGACGGAACTTTGTCTTTTGACGGATTATGATTATGATAAGATTCAAAATATTTCGGAAACGGGAGACAGAGAAGCTCTTTTTTCGGAAGTGTCGAAAGCGGCAGGCAGACTTTTGGACAGTGGCGTATCGGAAGTGATCGTGACAGGGGTGTTATTTGAGGAGCAGGACGCTGCGAAAGAGTGTACAGTCGGAAAAGAGACCGGAACAGGCGGCAGGAAGGTCGCAAATCTTACGGTGACGCGTGAGAAAACAACGGCAGGGATCTCTTCTTTTATCGGGGCAAGTTACTCGGGAACAGGAGATCTGTTCGCTTCCGTAATTGCAGGCGGAAAGGCTCGCGGAGACCGTACAGAAGATTCGGTCAGACTGGCGGGGGAGATGATCGCGAAGGCTGTTAGGGAGACGGCAGCGCTTGGAATTTCGGGGAAAGAAGGAGCAGAATACGAAAAATATCTTTGGATGCTGTGCAAAAAGACGAAAGAAAGCGGCGAAAAAAAGGGAAAATAAAGAGCGGATGTGGAAAAATATAGAAAAATATCACAAAAATGAGGAAAACTTAAATAGATCAGGCGGCAGGGTTGTAATTCCTATATGCGAGTGATAGAATACGGATATATTCGTACAAGGTTGGGGAACTTGTACAGATAAGTATAATACTAATAAGTACGAGGGTGTATAATGGGGAGAAAAAACAGAATATTTAAGGGGAATCTGAAAGCATCGCAAATCTTGGCGGTGCTTATGTTGATCGTTATGATCATCCGGCCGATTATGGAAGTCTCGGCAAAACCAGGTGAAATTACAACAGAAAACCCTTCCGCAGAGGTGGGGAAGGAAGGAGAAAGTCTGTCCGACGGAATAGATGGGAGCGCCCTATATCCGTTAGAAGAGAATGGGCAAAACGGGCAGACGTCTGAAAACGATGCTGTACGGCAAAACGGGCAGACGTCTGATGAGACAGACGCGAAGAACAGTCCGAATGCATCGGATAGAACGGTTTCTGAAGGATCATCGGAAGAAGAGAACATGACATCTGCGCAGCAGGAAAGCTTGTGCAATGATGAATATTGTTCTCACATCTATTATGATCTGGATGGGAGGCAACATGCGCTCTGTGCTCTCGGGGAGCGGATGACAGAGACGGATGTTTACAGAACAGTGGAAGACAGCGCGGTATATGAAGCAATGTATTTTGCAAGTATCCCGAACTTGTATGAGGCAAGTGCGTTCGGCGGAGCGACAACGTTTGAGAAACTGCATGTAAATACAGTCTACGCATTGTTTTATAAAGAAGATCCGATTGAACCGGGGAATGCGGGGAAAAAGGAAATACCGAAGACATATCGAATGATCAGCGTCGACGAAGCGGGACTGTTCGGAACGGTAATACCGGAAGGCTGTTCTTATGTTGCGTTTGAGATGGAAGTAACGAATAAAAACGGAGAAGCGAGAGAAATAGACTCTCAGATCGTATACAATCTGCGTCAGGCCGCAAATCCGAACGACCCTTATCATGAGATAAAAAAAGAGCCGGTAATAGACGCCGCCGGAGAGGTAAAGCAAAGAGGATCGGGATCTTTTGTATTTACGCAAAAGACAAGAGACTGCTTTTACTGGGACATGTCCTATCACACGTCCTACTGGGGAGGTCATCCGTCATCAAGTAATAACATCTTGGATGAACTGGCGATCTATGTTGATAATGACAAAGACGGAAATTATGATACGAAAACAGATAAAGTGTGGGATGAGTTATGGGTATCTTACGCAGATAAAAACGGAAAGATCGTATCAAAGAAAGTTACAAGAGAGACCCGCTATGAATTATGTACTTATTATGCGTTTGGAAAAGGATCAGGTCTGACAGAACTGTCGCTTCTGGCAATTTCAAACGGAGAGCTTAATGAAAAAGGCGGTTTCAAACATCCTTCCGATAATAAAGAAGACGATAAAGTATATTATCAGTTATATAATATTGCATCAGGCGATAACTTTTTCATTCTGAGGAACTTGGATGACAGTCATCGTATTTGGAGAAGTTATGAAACAGACGGCGACCGGTATGTCGCGTTTAAAGATCAGATGTACGGAACGTCGGGAGCGCTCGTTGCAAGTGGCGTAGAAGGCGGGAAAACAGAAGCGGCGGATACGGTGGAATATCGTCTTTGCGAAAACCCGGAAGACGGGCAGGCAGTGGAAACCGAATGGAAAAAGATGGATCAGGCGCTGCCGGAATCTTCGGGAACGGGTCAGGCAAGCGAAGATATGGAAAATGAAGTTTTTTATAAAACATTTTTTACACATGAAAAACTGTCGGATAAAGAAAAGTATATTCAATTTCGTATATGTGAAAACAGAGCAGACGGCAAAGTTGTAAAATATAAGACGGATATAACTGAGATTGACGATACTTATGCTTTTCCATGCTTTTTCGCAGACGTACTTCAGAAGAAAAGTTTAAGTTATACGAGTGAGCAGTCGAAAATCAACGGAACATGGAGTTCGATCTTTAAGGCGAGCGATCACGGAGATGAGGGAAAGAACATTCCGATAGCGAAAAACAAGTCGTATGATCCAAAATACTATTACGCAAATACGACGTTTTATGATTATTATTCGGATTATGAACTTCAAGGAAAAAGATTGAGCGAAGTAAACGGATCGCCGTACGAATATGAAACGAGTTTCGGAATATTGAACGACGGCATCTCCAAGTATTTCCAAGGGAAAAATGAAAAAGCGGCGGCGTGGTATTATGGAAAATATATCAGGCATCCGGCTGTAACAGACGGGGATAATCCGCTAAATAATTCTTCTCCGGGCAATATGTCGGGAAATCAGATCGGACCGAATGACTGGCATTCGGGAAATACGTTAAAGTATGCTTACGGGCATGTCGATAAACAACTGGAAGATGGAAAAATCTCAACTGCAGGTGTGAAACTTCCGCAGTTTGACGAGAGTTTTCTTCGCGGAAACAATGCGTTTCACTCGGCGCTGGGATACGTGTATAATAACGTTTCATTTCCGTTTTTCCTTGCAGATGACGGCTATTGGGAGTACAGTAGTTTGAAGTCCGATCATGTGCTGCGGTTAAAAGAAGATCCCGATAAAGGCTATTATTTAGACGTAGGAGAAAAGGAAGACGCGCTGAAAACAGGTGACAGAGATGTCGCAATGGGAAAAGATCAATTCGGATTTTTCCCGTTTAATGACAAAAACGACGCAACGAAAGAAAACTCGTTTTACCGGTTGGATAGGATGAAAACGAATTTCTGCTTCGGTATGAAGATGGAACTGGAATTTAAGCTGACGGAAGACGGAAAAGTGCGTATGCCGGGAGAAAAGGCAGGAGAATATATTGAGAAGCCGATTGAATTTGAGTTTTCGGGAGACGATGATTTCTTATTGTATATCGACGGAAAACTTGTACTTGATATGGCAGGGAAACATAATCCTCTGGAAGGTCATATTAACTTTGAGACCGGAGCGGTAGATGTGTACGGATTAAATAAAGACGGTGCAACAGAGGACGGATATCCGATCAATAAAAATCAGCATCATGCACAGGCGAATATTTATGAAAAAAATGATGCGAACGGTCCGTGTTTAGATATGGAAGAACTTTCGCAAGGCATACATAAGATCACGATTTTTTATGCGGAGCGCGGAGCGGGTGTTTCCAACTTAAAGATCCGTTTTAATTTCCCGAAAACGAATCAGCTTGATCTGACGAATCAGGTAAGCACTGCTTCGGCAAATCAGGACGTATTCGGAAAAGCATTAGGATATATCGGAAGTTTTACTTATAAAATATTGAATCAGGCGACAAGCGGAAGGCAGATTCCCGTGGAAGATTCGGTAGGTTATCTCCGTAACGAAGGCGCTGTTAAGTTTAACGATTTTAAAAACAGCGGAACATACAGAGGGTCTAAGACCGGAGAAAGTGAGCTCAAAGAAGCAGATCCGGACGCAGAGACAGACGGCCCGATTATCGGTGAGCGCAGCGATGTGATAAAGCTTGTGAATAAAGACAGCGGCAAAAATCTCGATCAGTATCAGATGTCGGAAGAAATTGCTTCGGGAAAATACTGGACAACGATCGACTGTGCGGAGAACGGAGGCAGTGTGGATCTGTCAAAAGCGGCATATCTTCAAATGTCAGTTTATAATAACTCGGATGCTTCCAGCGCTACCGGGTGGTCGTTAAAAGCGAGACTGACAGACCGGCACGGAAATGTGATCACCAGACCTGCCAGTCAGATGACGTATTATGGATACAGTAATTCGATGCCGAAAGGCCAGTGGTCGATCGTTCGTCTGAATCTGGCAGACTGGAATTCGGGAATATCGGATTTTGATATGAAAAATGTCGCCAAAGTGCAGTTCGCCTTTGCGCGTGACAGAGGAAGTCTGTATATGGCGGATATGGATTTTAAAGGAAAGATCATTCCGAACCAATCGACCGGATTTTATGCAAGCGACGATCAGATTTCAGATTATGAATCGCTGGGAACAAAAGAGCGGCCTCTTAGCTATAATGAGGCGGTCTTAAATCCGGTAAGCGGAGCGTTCTTCCGGTTGAATCCGATACAGGAAACAGATGTTGTGAACAACGGAAATGACCTCATGGTCAGATCGAGAGGACTGTTGGAGCTTACAGATGGAAACAAAGCGTCTTTTGTCGATAAATTCCGTGAGGGAAGTTATTTGCAGATCACACAAGACGATCCGCTGAGAAACAAAGTATTTCGGACTTCGTGGTCGATTTTGGAAAATGCGGTATATGACGGTGCGTCGGGAATGTATACGGAAGGTTATATTGCGGATAACATTCTTGCGCTGCATCCGACGGCAAGAACGGTGGAAAATGATCCGGAGATTTTGAATAATACAGTGACGGATGTAAGAACATATACGGCGTCAGACGACAGAAATGTAAAGAGCGCGGACGGAAAAGGGTATCACTATCCGAGTTCAAACAGAGAAGGACATGTATCGGAAAAGAACGAGACTTTTGTTTTCAGAAGCTATCTCGATCCTGACAACCTTCAGAAAAACGGGATCCATCTGACTGTGGCGTATAAAAACGATCTGATCAGCGGAGGACTGATCATTACAAAAACCGTCGATCAGATCGATCCGAAAAAAGATCATACATATAAATTTCATGTTCATTATACTGACGTAGCCGGAATGAGCCTTGAAGGAAATCTCGGATCGGGAAGCATGTCGGAAAGCGGAAGCAGTATTGTTCAGGAAATCGACGTAACTGTTCCGGCGGGAAAACAGACTGCAAGCGTAGCAGTGTACGGTATTCCGAAAGAGACTGTATATACGATCCACGAGGAAAATGAGATACCGCAAAATATCGAGATCGGCGGGAATTATACTTATCCTCAAAACGTGGCAAAAAATTTCGTGCAGACAGATCCTGACAGAGGCGGTGTACGCACAGGTGATGAGTATGACCACAAGGTGAAGGTGGGAACAAAGAAATATAATGTGAACGGAACGGAAGTCGAATATAAAACGGCGGAAGGTACAATGAAAGAAAGCGTACAGGAAGTTACGTTTGCGAATAAACAAGTGCCTGCTCACGGAGAAATTAAGATTACGAAAAAACTTCAGGGAAAAGCGTATGGGGAAGAGCGGGGTTATTTGTTCCATATCCATTATAAAACAACGGATGAAAACAATAAGGAAAAGGTCGTTGTCGTTCCGCAGACTGTAGTTGTAAAAGCAGGGGAATTGACAGGAAGTACTGTCTATGAAAATATCCCGCTTGGCGCACAATATGAAGTACATGAAGTAGATGAAACCGCTCTTCTGACTTTGGAAGCGGACGCAGGATCAACGGTATTGGGAAGTGATGACCCACTTTCGGATACCGAACAGAATCATTCTCATACAGATGTAAAAGCAGAGAAGAAGCATATTTCGATCATTCCGGAAGAAGAAGGGGCGATCGGAAGCGAATGTGCGAAGAAAGGGTTTTGGACAGCGCAGGGCGGAACGGGAGAAAGCCGTCATAATTTTACGTTTACAAATATCGGCTCTCATAATGTTGCGGTCTTGAAAACAGACAGTTCCCGAAACGTGCCTTTGGAAAACGCAGGTTTTACGCTTTATGATACGGAAGATAATATCGTTCAAAACCGGACGGCCGTTTATATGTGGCAAAATGAGATCAGTATAAGCGATCCGAATTATGACAGTTCGAGCGGAAGGTATCATCGGGGAGATACGTCTTATACGGTATATACGCTGAAAGGCGATCCGGCTGAGAAAAACGTTTATTATGTACCGCTGACGAATGAAGAGATTGCCGCATATAAAAAGGGAATGGAAGATCCTGAAAGTGCGGAAGGAATGGATGCACAGAATCGTGAAAAAGTTCGCGCGGCGGCATGTTTCGAGAACCTTGCGGCAGGAGAATACGTTTTAAAAGAGACGACGCCTCCGAACGGATACGGCGCGTCAGATCCGATTCGGTTTAAATTATCGATACAGGAGGGAGAGGAAAATCAGTTTGTACTTCCTTACGGAGTAAGTTTGGAAAGTCCTCTCTCCAATAAAGAAAATGTGACTCTTCAGGTGAGAAATGAAAAAAACAGCGGAGTCGTAAGCTTTACAAAGGAAAACCGAAAAGGAGAGCCTTTGAAGAACGCGAAGTTCGCTTTGTACCGGCTGATCTGCAGCGATCCGTCTCATGGAGGAAAGCATGATAAAGATCTGATCCGGCACGATGAAAACGGTAGTCTCGACGCCGGATATGCGTATAAAGATTGTTGGAAATTGCAGGGAACGGCGGTTTCGGATGAAAACGGAACAGTCGAATTCCTAAATCTTCCGGCAGAAGAAGGCACAGAGTACCGTCTGGCGGAGTTGAAAGCTCCGAGCGGATACGTGACGGCGAAAGGTCAGTGGAAAGTCACATATGAGAAAGAGACTCATGAACTGAAGATAACCGGAAGCGTAAAAAGGCCTCCGGCATTTTCGGGGGAAGGAACGGATGAGAATCCGTATAAAGTGATCAACTATACTTATGCCGAATTTCCGTTATCAGGCGGAAGGGGATACAGCTATCTTGCAGGCACGGTTCTGATCGCGGCGGCAGCCGGGTTGTGGTTTTGGTATGATTCGAGAAAGAGAAAAACTGTAAGATCACGCGGCATGAGAAAAAGGGGATATAAATAATAAGGAGCTTCCTGTATAATTCAAATATAAGGAATTCCAAGAAAGAAGGTTGAGAAAAAAATACCTCAGTGTAGAATAAGATTACTGACTTTGCACGGTTAGTAACAATCTTATTGAACAGAGAGGTATCTAAAATGAAGTATAACACACAGAACGCAAAAATTAAATCTATTACGGAAAAGACATTAATTGTTGGGATTGATGTGGGAAGTGAAACGCACTTTGCAAGAGCATTCGATTGGCGTAATTACGAGTATTCAAAGAAACCGTTGGAATTCAGTAATACAGAAGCTGGATTTATGACTTTAAAAGCATGGATGGCGGATTTTGCAGAAAAATACGGTAAAAACGTTGTGATTCCGGGAATGGAACCAACAGGACACTATTGGTTCAACCTTGGAGCATACCTGCAGGACAACGGCATGAAACCGGTTCATGTAAATCCACATCATGTAAAGAAGTCAAAAGAACTGGATGACAATAATCCAAACAAAAATGACCGTAAGGATCCAAAGACAATTGCGGCGCTGGTAAATGAAGGGAGATTTTCATATCCATATATACCAACTGGTATTTATGCTGAGATTCGGAGTCTTTCAAATCTCAGATTACAAACCCAGGAAGAAATTACAAGGATCAAGAACCGTATCGCAAGATGGTTTAGCATCTATTTTCCGGAAATCAAAGACGTTTATAGAAATCCGGATTCTGTGAGTGGTCTTATGATATTAAAAGAGGCACCTTTGCCACAAGATATCGTAAAACTGGGTGTAGATGGAATCAATAAGATTTGGCGGGATGCTAAGTTGAGAGCGGCTGGACTGAAGAGGGCAAAGACCCTGGTAACGGCTGCAGAGCACAGTATTGGAAGCCAGGAAGCACCTGATAGTGCAAGAATTGAATTGAAGAATCTACTGAACGATTATGAAATCTACAAAAATAGAGAGGAAGACCTGATGAGCCTGACAGAGGAAAAGTTGTCAGAGATTCCTCATATAGATAAGTTGTTGGAAATCAAAGGAGTTGGATTGAAAACAGTGAGTGGATTTGTTGCCGAAGTAGGAGACATCACACGTTTTGATAATCCAAAGCAACTGCAAAAACTAGCTGGATATGCCATTGTAGAGTGTAGTTCGGGAAAACATAAGGGCGAGAGTCACATCAGCTACAGAGGAAGAAAACGCCTCAGATATGTACTGTATGAAGCAGCCATATCCTTGATTGCAAGGAATGAAGAATTTAAGGAAGTACACCGGTATTATCGAACTAGAAAAGAAAATCCGCTAAAGAAGATGCAGTCAGTCATAGCAGTTGCGTGTAAAGTCTTAAGAATCTTTTATACGATTTTGACTAAAGGTGTGACTTATGACGGTGCAAAGATGATGCAAGATATCAAGAGACCACAGATGCTTGCAGCATAGAGTGCAGGAAGTAACCAACCCGAAAAGGTACAAAAGCAGAATGTAATGGGGAACGTCCACTGAAAAGTGCTGTTACAGGAAGCAAGTCAGTAATAATAGGAACAAAGAATGAGCAGGTAGTTGGCAGGAATATTTTCCATAGGGCAAGACCCTGACAAGGAGCTAAGCTGACACCCGGATTATGGATAGGCAGAACGAAGGAAGTTAGGACTCACGAAGTGATGATCCTGGTAGACACGGGAGGTGCGTTGCCATAGATGGAAGGGAATACACAAGGCCATTTAAAACGAATAAAAAAGACGTTTTATTTCGTATACCCTAAACTAGCTATTTTCGTACCAGATACAGAGAAACATCCATGATTCTTGTTCATTCATCTGAGATAGAAACTTTAAAAAACCTTTATTTTAAAGGAAAAAAGACTTGATTTATTAGGGAGGAAAAATGATGAAGAAAAAGATGTTGGCAGTGGCAGTATGTGTGTCTATGTGTATGATGGCTTTTGCGGGCTGTACAAGTGAATCCGGCGGAGGTTCGGATAAGAAAGCAGAACAGACAGAAGGGAAAAAAGAAGAATCCGGAAAAGTGTTTATGACAGTAAGTAACCAACAGAATGAGTTTATGGTCGGAATGGCAGAAAATTTTAAAGAGGTCGGAGAGGCAGCAGGGTATGAAGTGCAGTTGATGGATGCTGATCTTGATGCTACGAAACAAGTATCTCAGATTGAGACGGCTATTTCTGAAAACGCGGAAGCTATTCTCGTTGAACCGTGCAGCGTGGACGGGTTGACGACAGGGTTGAAAGAGGCTCATGACGCGGGAATTCCGGTGTTTGTTATCCATAATAATGTGTCGGCAACCGACTTGGTCACATCTCTGATTCATGTAGATGTAAGACAAGGCGGGGAATTGAAAATGGAACAGGTTATTAAGGATTGTGGAGAAGATGCTAAAATTGCGATTATGACAGGAACGCTTGGGCAGGATACGACAAATCAGATCTGCGGTGGTTATGACGCTGTTCTTGAAAAATACCCGAATGTAGAAGTTGTATTTGAAGGGGCAGGCAACTGGGGAGCTACGGATGCTGCGCCTTTGGCAGAAAACTGGCTGGCTTCAGGAAAAGAAATTGACGCAATCGTCTGCAACAATGATGGAATGGCTCTCGGAGTAGTGCCTGTATTGAAATCGGCGGGAAAATCGGAACAGATTAAAGTTTACGGTCTGGACGCAACAAATGAAGGATTAAAAGCAGTTGATTCAGGAGAAATGGCAGCGACGATCTATGTTGATTCCAAGGCAGAGATTGAAAAAGCGTTTGAAATGCTTGAAGATCTGAAAGCAGGGAAAAAGGTGGATGCAGAGTATAAAGTACCGTCTGTGCTTGTTACAAAAGAGAATGTAAAAGAATATATGAAATAGCAGGTGAGTCTTATGAAAGCAGCAATATCCGGAGAGACGCTTGGAAGTGTGATGGAATTAGACGAAATTTTATCTTTATTTCAAAAAAATGGGATTCATTTTATCGAAATATGGCCGGAAAATATTCCTGTAAAAGTCGGAAAAACACTTCTGCATAAACGTTTGTATGCAAACAGAGATGTGGAACAAGCAAAAAAGATACTGGAGAAATATCAAATAAAAGCAGCGTGTGTATGCTTTGGAGCAGGATTTGATAAAGAATTGGCGAAAGATCCGGAACTTTTTTCGAGAGAATTAGAACGAGCTGTTGAGATAGCTTATGAGCTGGGAGCAAAAGTTGTAAATCATTATTGTTATCATGTCGCAATGGGTCCGGAAATTTCTTTTTCTGAATTGGAAAAGTATTATGGGCGGGCGATCAGGAAAGCGAAGCAGAGGAAAATCTATCTGGCTTTGGAAAATGAGGCTCATGATATTACTCAAAGTCCCGAAGGGATGAAAACGATTGTAGAGCATATGAATTCGGAATATTTTAAAACAAATTTTGATGCGACCAACTATTATCAGGCGGGATATGAAGGTTTTCCGTATGCATATGAAGTTTTGAAGGAGTATATTGTTCATGTACATATAAAAAACGGTTGTTTTTATCATCCTGAATTCGGACACGAAAAGCAGTGCAGAGGAGGGAAAATGACGGGGATGTTTGCGGGAAATGATATCTATTATCCATATGCATCTGACGGAGCGGTGAACATAGACGGACTTTTGCGGAGGCTTGAAAAAGACGGATATACAGGTTTTTGTACGATGGAACCTCATACGACTCCTGAAAAGTGTCTGGACTTCTACAGAGAAGAGACGGCTTATTTAAGAGAAAGAGGAATCAAAGAATAAACGATATATACGGCGAAGATGACAGCGGTCATTTTCGCCGCATTTTTATGAATGGGCAGGTGAACTGTCACATTTTTACCGGAAAATTCTGTATAACGGTTGATTTTGATATTGTACATAGAGTAGATTATAAGTAGATGAAACAGGATAATAAACGTGTGCAAATATAGAGGCAAAAGCGAATAAGATCGGGGAGAATAACTTATGGAAGAAAACAGATGTCGAGCGCGGTCAGTTATAGGGGAAGTGGAGAAATCAGTCGTTGGGAAAACAGATATTTTAAGAAAAGTTATGACAGCAATTCTTGCCGGAGGTCATGTTCTGATCGAAGACATTCCGGGAACGGGAAAGACGACGCTGGCGCTTTCGTTCTCCCATGCAATGGGACTTAAGGTGAATCGGGTGCAGTTTACGCCGGACGTACTTCCGGCAGATCTGAGTGGATTTACGATATATGATAAAGCATCAGGGGCATTTGTGTATCAGCCGGGTGCAGCTATATGCAATCTTCTTTTGGCAGATGAGATAAACAGAACGTCGCCAAAGACGCAGTCCGCGCTTTTGGAAGTAATGGAAGAGCATCAGGTAACGGTTGATGGAAAAACTCACAGGACAGGAGAGCCGTTTATTGTGATCGCGACTGAAAATCCGGTAGGTTCCGCCGGAACTCAGCTTCTGCCGGAGTCACAGCTTGATCGTTTTATGATCTGTGTGAGTATGGGCTATCCGACGGCAGAAGAGGAAATTGAGATTTTGAAACGGGAACAGTCAATAGAAAAAACGAGAGAACGAATCGATCCGGTTGTCAATGCAGAGGAATTGATCCAAATGCAAAGAGAAGTTAAGGAGGTTTTTGTACATGACCGGATTTTCGGTTATATTGTGGAACTTGCAAAAGCAACAAGGGAAAATGAATGGACAGAGTTAGGTTTAAGTCCTCGCGGAACTGTCGCGTTGACAGCTATGGCGAAAGCATGTGCGTGGCTGAATGGACGGGAATATGTCGTTCCTTCCGATGTACAGGAAATATTTCCGTGTGTCACAGAGCATCGGATCATTCTGAATATGAAAGCGAAGGTAGGCCATATAAAAAAAGAAGAACTGATCCGGCGGGTTCTGGAGAGTGTTCCGACTCCGACAATGAGACAGAAATATTGAGGATGAACAGATGATAAAAAGAATAATCGGATATCTGGCAGTTCTTATACTTACGATATATTTATTTTTTATGTATAACGATACTGTAATCTCAGGACTTCTTATATTTGTTATAATGCATCCGCTTTTATCATTTTGGTTTTTGATGATCCAGCGAGGAAAAGTCGGAACAGATATGACGCGTATTCCTTCGATGGGTGAAGAAGGAAAGACGATAAAAGCCGGGATTACCGTAAAAAATCAATCCGCATGGAATATGCGGTATGAAGCTGTGATCCTTGTGGGAAACAAGATTGAAGAAAAAAAGAAACAGAAGCGGATACGGGGAGTGATACAGGCGGAAAATGTCAGAACATTTTGGTATGAGCTGCCGGGGAATATTTGTGGCAGTATGGAAATTACGTTGAATGAAATAAGAATTTATGATCCCCTTTGTATTTTTTATATCAGGAGAAGAGAGGCTGAAACAGTATTTGTGAAGATCATGCCTGAATTTGAACTGATGCCTGTTGAGATCACAAGAAAGACGAGAGAATTTCAAACAGATGCGGAAGAATATTCCTGTGAGAAAAAATTATTTTTCTCCCGGGATGCCCTTGTGAAATGGTTGTTGCTAAGGGTCGGAAAAGGTCGGATTTTTCAGGATACAGGGTCAGTGTGCGGAATAAACGAAGAGAAAAATGGTGAAGGAGGATGCAGAAAATGGAGATAAAAAATTCTCATTCTGCCTGCCGGAGCCGAATTGCCATAAAATGCGGTTGACGGCTGATACGGTTTGTGATAAGATGCGGACAATAAAAATTGTCTGTCCGAGACAAAGCAATTTATCATTTCATTTCTATTTCCAAAACAGCCCTCCGCACAGTATCGCACTGTGCGGAGGGCTGTTTTCAGCCGGAATAACCGGCCTTCCATCTCTGGAGGGCGAGACTTGCGTTTTTATAGCTGACGTCTGCGGTCGGCGTGCCGGCCGGGACACCGAGCACAGCTGCATCCGCCTTCTGCACATAGCCGGTGGTCTTCCAGCGCGCGAGCGCGCGCTCATATGCCTCCGCTTCGGCGGCATTGCGCAGCCTTGTGAGGGCGGCGTTCTGCTCGACGCGGGCGTTTTCGGCGTTCAGCTCATAATTCCGGTAGGCGAGCGTCGGCGTGCCGTCGAGAAAACCGGTGAGACCGGCCATGGACAGGCTGTAATCGCGCTCGGCGTTATACTGGCTGAGCAGGGTCTGCGCCTGCGACAGGGCAGCGCTTTCCGCGGCGCTCTCGTAGCCGCTCTGTGCGCTCGCTTCACTGGCCGCCGCGGCGGTCTCGGCGGCGGAACGGGCGGCGAGGCGGCTCTGAGAGAGCGAATTCAGATCACCGCGGTACTGGTTGTCGACCGCGATGCGGCTGCTTTCCGCCATGCCGCTTGTCGCGGCACCGGTCTTTGCGCCCATGTTCAGACCGAGCAGCGCGAGCTTTTCCTCGTTGCGCAGCGCGGACTGACGGGCGCTGATGCCGGCCTGACGCACCGCAGAGGCGTAGTCGCTGTCGATGGAGGAGAGATTTGCATCGAGCTGCTGGCGGATGCGGGTCCGCGCGGCCTCGAAGCGCTCGAGACGCGCCTTTTCGGCCGCATCATACAGCGAGCTGACGCGCTCGGCGTTCTCCTGCGCCGCTTTGGAGGCAGAGGAGGCGGACGCGACATAGTACGGGCGGTAACCCTTTGTCCAGGTCGAAACCGCGCTGTTGTCCGCGACCCTGCCGGTCAGACCCTCTGCGTCGATCTTGTTCTGTCGCTCGGCGAGCAGGCGGTCGCGTTCGGCCTTGCTCGTCGAGTTGGCGATGGCTTCGGAATAGTCGAAGTTATCGCGGTAATTTTTGGCCATAGTTTACTCCTTTCCTTGAGGCAATACCGCAAAGCGCCGCAGCTTTCATTGTGCGGTGATGCCTCAGATGCTCCCGTTTTCCGTCCATCGCAGCGTGAGCGCGAGCAGTCCGAACGGCTCGCCCGTGCGGTCGTTGCCGATGCGCAGGGTGAACAGCGGCCGGTGATGACGGCGTCGTCGGCTGCGCCAGCTGACCGCGCCCGGCATGCAGCGGAAGGACAGCCGCGCGAAATCCCAGCCGCGAAAGGCGAAAAGGTCGAGATTTCGCGAAATGCGGAAGGTTTCGCCGCCCTCATCCGTAAAGCAGAGCGCTGCGCTCGAGCGCGTGTACGGCATGAGTGTCGGGATGATGTCGCGGATTGTCTTGTACCGCGTCCAGTCGGAGAGCGAGAGCGTCGGCGTGCACCAGTAGGCGTCGATCGCCTCGCCGTCATCCGTGTAGGCGTCTGCATCCCCGGGAAGCGAAAAGCGGCACAGCCTGCCGTCGTTAGTCCCGAACCACAGACGGCCGCCGAGCACCGCGAGGCACTGTGCCGGGACATTCGTCCAGAAGAACCACGCCGGATAGCCGTCCTCCTCGTTCAGATGGCCGTCCGCGATGTAGACGTTTCCGCCCAGCGCGAGGTAGTAGCGCCCCTCGAATACCACCGCACAGGCGTTTTCCATCGCCTTTTCCTGTACAAGGCGCGGGCGGACGGCTTCCGAGATCGAACGGATGGTGTTCTGCTCCGCGACCGCCGTGCCGTAAACGCCCATCACGCCCTGCGCGGACAGGAACAGCGGCACATCGTTCAGCATGGCGAAGGTGCGCGGCGCGACAGCGCCCTCGCCGTGTGCGCCCTGCCGCAGGGTGAAGTAGGATGTGCCGTCCTCGGTCATGACGAAGGTGCGCGCGAAGCTCGTCGCCTCCTGTGCACCGCCGGTCTTGACAATGATCTGGCTTTCGTACTGCTTGAGGTATCCCGCGATGGCGCTCGCCTCGGTGCCCATGCGCGCAAAGCCGGTATCGGGGAAATAGGTGGGATCGTAAAGTCCGCTCTGCCAGTCGCAGTGCGGCTCGTCAGGATTGCCTGCAAGGAAAACGCGCGTGTCGTTCTTGCCGCCGTAAAGACCGGCGATGCGGCATTTGTTGATGGTGTCCGCCGCGCCCGGAACGGTCTTGCTGAAGGCAATGCTGACGTTGTCGCGTCCCTGTCCGTCAGCCGGGGCGGAGGCGAGCGCGACCGTACCGGCATCGTAATCGACGGACGCGATGGCCACTTCAGTGCCGTCGACCGCAGCGGTGAGCGGCATGCGGTCAAGCTCTCGCGCATCCAGATGAAATTCCGTGCTTTTTCCGTCTCCGACAAAGGTATTGATGCGCTTCCCGGTCAGCAGATTGACCGCTTCGAGACTCGCGCCGCCGCCCGCGGGAGGGGCGGAAACGGTGGTCGTCGGCACATAGGCGATGCTCTGCACGCGGACGGCCTCCCATGCGCCGCCCTCGCCGCGGCGGACTGCGCGAAAACGCGCCCCGTCGAGCAGATAAAGCACGCCGTTCATGGTAAACGCCTGCGAGAACGCGCCGTTCATGTCGCGGCAGAGCACGGTCTGCTGCCCGTTCTCCGCCCGGAAATACAGATCTGCACCGGTGTGGATGAACGCGCCTGACCCGTCGGGAGCGGAGAAAATACCGTAGACGGGTGCGTCATAGCGCTGCTGTACCTGCCAGCCGGTGCGCTTGACGAGAAAGTCGTTCCGGTCGCACACCAGATTCTGCAGGTCGGGGGAGCGCGTCAGCGAGACCTTGGTCGGATGGGAGCGGAAGTCCGCGCCGCCGAAGCGGCTGATGACAGTCTGGTGCTCGGTTTCGGTCGAGGGAAATCGGTATCCGCGCATCAGACCATCTCCTGTACGGCGGTGAACTGGGCCGGGCAGTGCAGCAGCAGACGCTCCGCGTATTCATCCGCCGCCCAGTTGAACTTCGCCTTGTCGTCATCCGCGCACAGCAGCGCCGCGAGACCGTAGGGCAGGCACTCGCGTGCGAGCCATTCGGGCGCCGGGAGCTCGTCCTCGAGCGCCTCCATGCGCGGCGGCACGGAAAAGGCACTTTCGCCCTGCTGAACGCGCTCTGCGTTGATCTCGCGCAGGCTGTTTGCGATCAGCTGATTTAACGCGCCGAGGGCGAACTGCGCGTAGTATTCGTTGCTGTCCGCGCCCGCGCCCATAATCGTCATCGCTGCACGGCAGCATTCGGTTCCGGTCATAAAAATTACCTCCTTCAAGGATTGGGAAAAGGGCGGAGAGCGGAAAAGCTCCGCTCTCCGTTTTCACAGCCGGCTCAGCCCTCCGCGACAGCGGACGGGTACTTGCCGCTCTCGGTCATGACCGCACGGATCTTGCAGCCGGTCTCGGCGGTCAGCGAAGTACCCGCAACGTAGTCCTTCGCGGAGTCGGAGTAGCGCGGGTCCGAGCCGTCGAGCGTGTAGCGGATGCTGCCCGAGCCGGTGATCCTGCCGCCGGAGACAGTCGGCGCGGCAGAGACCATGCCGGCCGCGACGAGCGCGTACACGCCGCCGCACTTCGCGCCGAGAACATAGGCGTCATAGTAGTGGCGGCCCTCGATGAGTGCGCCGGATACGCCGACCGGGTCCTCATGCACCTTCGCGTCCGCGATCTTGTACGGCATGAGCACCGCGTCCTTGTGCGCGACGAGAAAGTAGACGCCCTCCGGCAGGTAGCTCTTCGGCACGCGCACGACGTTCATGCCGAATACCTCGCCGCATACGCCCTTGGCGATCGACTGACGCGCGAGCACATCCACGCCGGAGAACTCGTCCGAGGTGCACACGAGCTTGTACATCTCGCTGGTCAGGTACAGATAGCGGTTGTCGTCCGGCACGAGCGCGTCATCGAGCGCCTGCGATGCATCCGCAATCTTGCTGATGATATTCGCCTTGGTCGGCTTTGCA
>ERZ857965.1828-NODE-1828-length-19799-cov-2.972701_pt1 | contig 19799 bp, 20 predicted proteins | sample MGYA00519758_ERZ857965 | MGnify/ENA primary metagenome ERZ857965 (study PRJEB31778, sample SAMEA3449381) | human gut metagenome | biome: human gut; feature: human-associated habitat; material: faeces | place: United Kingdom | collected 2010/2012 ... | reverse complement strand
CTCGGCGTCGGCGAGCTGCGCGATGCACTGCGCGGAAAGACCAGCGCATTTACCGGCAACTCCGGCGTCGGCAAGTCGAGTCTGCTCAACGCGCTCGATGCATCGTTCGGCATTGCGACCGGAGCTGTCAGCGAGCGGCTCGGCCGCGGCAAGCACACAACGCGCCATGTCGAGCTCTATGCGCTTGGAGCGGATACGTTCGTCGCCGATACGCCGGGCTTTGCCTCGTTTGAGGTGGACATGGTCGATCCCATCTCGTGCGAAAATCTGCAATATGCGTTCCGGGAGTTTCGACCGTATATCGGCCAGTGCCGATTTCGTGACTGCGCGCACCTGAAAGAGCCCGGCTGCGCCGTCCTCGCCGCCGTGGCGGCAGGCAAGATCGCGCCGGAGCGCCACGAGAGCTATGCGCGCCTGTACGCGCTCTCGGCCCAGGTCAATGACTGGGAAAAGAAGAAGTGACGCACCAAAGCGCCGCCCTCCGCATACACTGTAGGGAGAACCTGCAAGCGGAGGGCGGTGCTTTATGTTTCGACGGCGGGGGATTTGCTTCTGGATCGGCATCGCGTGCGTGGTCGCCGGTGTGTTCATCATTCTGGCGCTGGTGCTGCCGGCCGGCTTCTGGTGGTTTGCACTCGGCGGTGCGCTCATTGCGGCAGGCGTGTGGCTGCTGCGCTGTTGACGGCGGCATAACCGGCGCGCGCCCGGCATAAGGATGTACAAAAACGACAAGGAGCACATCTTTATGGATCTACAACTGGGCAAGCAGAAACGCATGATGTACGCGCGGGTGTTTGACCGCACGGAGGAAGAGACCTGCAGCGTGGACGCCGTTGTGCCCGATGCGCTGGGGGACATCGGCGCGATCGTGGTCGCGGAGGGCACGTTCTGCCTCTGGAATCTGGATTTTTCGGACAAGAGCGCGCAGATCGAGGGCAGCATCGCGGCCGATGTGGTCTACGCGGAGGAGGGCGGCGCTCTGCGCAGCTTCCCGGTGGAGCTGCCGGTGAAGGTGCGCATCAGCGGCGAGACGCTCTCGCCGGACGTGCGGCCGTGGCTGCGCTGTACGCTCACCGCGCTGGACGCGCGCGCCGTCAATTCGCGCAAGGTGCGTGTCACGGCGCGGCTGAGCCTGTGCCTGCGCGCCTACCGGGAGACGGAGCTCGCGCTCACGGACCGGATCGAGGGCGACGGCGGCGCAGTGTTCACGCGCACGGAAACGCTCCGCGTGCAGATTCCGGTGTCCGTGGAGGAAAAGACGTTCACCGTCTCGGAGACGCACCGCTTCGCGTCCGGGCAGCCAGAGGCTGACCGTCTGCTCTGCCACACGGAGACCGTGCTGCTCGACGATGTCAGCGCGGCCGGCAGCCGCGTCATTTTGCAGGGGCGCGTGTGCGCGGCAGTCACCTATCTCCCGCAGGGGCAGATGTGCCCGGTGGTCGAGACCTTCGAGACGGCGTTTTCCCAGATGCTCGACTGCCCGGCGGACACATCGCCGTGCCTGCTGCACACGACCGTCAACCTCACGGCGGCCTACCTGAACGTGAGCGCCGCGGCCGACGGCGCGGCACTGGAGGCGGAGTACCATCTTGTCGCGCAGACGGTGTGCCTTGCGGATGCGGAGGCTGACTGCGTGACGGACGCCTACTGCAACACGGCAGAGCTCACGCTCGAGCGCGAGACGGTAGCGGCCGGTACGGTGCAGCCGGGCGAGCCGCTGCGCCTGTCGGCGGAGGGTACGCTTGCGTGTGAGGCCGCCTCGCTGACGGTCGTGTCCCGGCGGGCCGTTGTCTGCGGCATGACGGAGGACGGCTGCGACGTGCTCGTCCGGCTGCTCGCGGCGGACACGGAGCAGCACGTATCCTGCATGGAAAAGCGCCTGTACCTGCCGCTCGAGCCGGCCGACGGCGCGCGGCTGGAGCTGCTGAGCGTGCAGCCAGAAGAGCCGGTGGTGACGGTCACGGCGGATGGGTTTCAGATCCGCGTGACGGTGACGGTGCGGACGGCCGCACTGCAGGAGTCCGACCTCCGGCAGGTCACCGGGGCGACGGCGCAGGAGCGCGCCTGCCCGTATGCCTCTGTACCGTCGCTGACGATCGTGCGCTGGGGCGGGGAAGACCTGTGGACGCTTGCCAAGCGCTACTGCTCGAGCGAGCGGCTCATCCGCGAAACGAACGGCCTCACGGACGAGGCCGCCATGGCTGAGGCGCCGCAATATCTCCTTATTCCCAAAACGCAGGCGTAGTTTTCGCGCAAATATGCGGATTTTTCTTGCCACGCGGCCCGGAGTGTGCTAGAATATTCAAAGCATTTTAGCAAGAGGAGTTGTGACTATGTCCGGACATTCCAAGTGGCATAATATACAGAAAACCAAAGGCGCGCAGGACGCCAAGCGCGCGCAGGCGTTCACGAAGATCGCCCGCGAGATGATCGTGGCCGTCAAAGAGGGCGGCAGCGGCGACCCCAATAACAATTCCCGCCTCGCAGCTGTCATCGCCAAGGCGAAAGCCGCCAACATGCCGAATGACAACATCAAGCGCACGATCGACAAGGCGCTCGGCTCCGGCAACACGGATAACTACGAGTCCATCACTTACGAAGGCTACGGTCCGTCCGGTGTCGCCATCATCGTCGAGACGATGACTGACAACCGCAACCGTACCGCCTCCGAGGTGCGCCACTACTTTGATAAGTACGGCGGAAACATGGGCGCGACCGGCTGCGTGTCGTGGTCGTTTGATAAGAAGGGCGTCATCGTCATCAATGACGAGGATCAGGAGCTCGACGAAGACAAGGTCATGGAGGACGCGCTCGAAGCCGGCGCGGCCGACTTTGCGCCCGACGAGGGTGTTTACACGGTCTATACTGATCCCGACGATGTGGCATCGGTGGCCGAGGCGCTCACGAACGACGGCTATGAGCTGCTGAGCGCGCAGGTGGAGATGGTGCCGCAGAACACCATCAAGCTCACCGACGAGGGCGATATCAAGAATCTCCAGAAGATGCTCGACATGTTCGAGGACAACGAAGACGTCCAGAACGTGTGGCACAACTGGGAAGAGTGATCTGCCTGTGAAACGCATGCGTTTCCAGACACAAAACAGCATATTTGACGGATGACATGGCGCTTTGCAGCTTCAAACGTCGTTTCCTGCGGGAAAACACGGCGTCAGCTGCGACATACATGGCCACCTCTGTTGTGACATACTGAGGAGGACATAGGTATGAAGATGCAAAGTGCTGTCGAAGAGTATCTGGTTGAGATTGAGGTTCGCAAGTATACCCCGAAGACGATTCGGAGTTACCGGTGCAACCTCAATCTCTTTTTGCGTTTTTGCGCAGAGAAATTGCACGTTGAGACTGTATAGAGGCGCTTGCAGCGAAATGAAAACAGATCCTGCTGTGGAGGTCTCCACAGCAGGATCTGTTTTGAAAATGGTTGCTATCGGCGAAAAGGAAGCTCAGGTGCAGGTCCAGCCGCCGTCGATGACAACATTGTTGCCGGTCATGTAGGAGTTTTCCTCACAGGTCATGAAGATGATGGCTGCATCCAGTTCGTGGTCGCTGCCGTTGCGCTTCATCGGGCACCAGGTGTTGATGAAATCCGCAAACCAGCCCTGGCCGACAGGCGACTGTTCGGAAGCAAAGAAGCCGGGACTGAGGGTGTTGACCGTGATGCCGTATTGCGCCCACTCGTTGGCCAGTTGTCGGGTGAAATTGATAACTGCGCCCTTAGATGCGGAGTATTCTGAGATGCCGCGGCCGAAGCTGCTGTCCAGCGCGATCATGCCAAGCATGGAGGCGACATTGACAATACGTCCGTAGTTGTGCTCGCGCATCAGCTTGCGCCACAGCGGCATGTCGGCGATCACATCGGGCTGAGATATTTGCACGATAGTGGCCTGCCATTTTTCCAGCGCGAGGTCGATCGCCCAGTCATTGTGGCCTTCGCCTGCGCAGTTGATCAGAATGTCACAGCGACCAAATTCTTTCTCCACGAGTTCGCGTGCAGCAATAACCTGATCCTCCTTGGTGACGTCGCAGCGGACAGGAATTGCCTTGACACCGTACTGCTCGCGGAGCGCCTGTGCGTTTTTATCCAAGATCTCAAAGCGACGCGCTGCGAGTACGACATCGCATCCGCGTGCTGCAAGTGCATTTGCGCACAGAACGCCAAGGCCGGACGAACCGCCGGTAATCACTGCTACTCTGCCATGATAATCAAACATTTTGTAGTCTCCTTTTGTAGTCTCCTTTATTTGTACTGAATTAAGATGATTTAGATAATGACGATGGGCTTGATAGTATCCGGAGTCTTGCGCTCATCCATCATGCGGAAGCCGTCTTCGATCTTATCAAAGCCGTGCAGTTCGTGCGTAATGAGCAGGGTCGGATCCAGTCTGCCGTTTTTGATGAGTGCCATCAGATTCTCCAGACGGTATCGCCCACCTGCACAGAGTCGACCGGTAAGCGTTACATGATTCACAAGGCAGCCGGCATCCGCAACGGTAAGATGAAATTCCTTACTGAAGTCGTAGCCTGCAACATTGGAGATGTTGCCGCCGCACTTCACCATCCGGTATGCATCGTTGATAGTGCTTTCCGTTCCGCCGGCGATGATGACTCTGTCGACTTTTTCGTTATTGGTGAGTTCCATGATCTGTGCAACGATGTCGCCGTCTTTGTAGTCAACGACGTCGGTCGCACCGTACTTCTTTGCGAGCTCCTTTGTCAGCTCCCGGTGCCCAACGGCGATCAGACGTCCGGCACCACGGATCGCCGCGCCTGCAACGCTCATAAGGCCGACAGGGCCGATGCCGATCACAACGACTGTATCACCAAACTGGATATTTGCACCCTCAACTCCGGAAAAGCCAGTGGTGACCATGTCGCCGACAAGGCCGGCAGCTTTAATGGAAACACCATTGGGAACGACTGCTAGATTCATGTCCGCATCGGGAATGATGAAGTATTCGCCAAACGTGCCGTCCAGCTTGGACGAGAGGTAACGTCCCCCGAGAAATCCACCGGTGTGTTCATGCAGCCCCTCTGCGATTTGCCTGCCGCGCCAGATAGGGGTGACGGCGGGAACCGCAACAATATCTCCGACATGGATGTCGGTGACCATCGCACCGACTTTTTCAACGCGGCCCACACCTTCGTGACCCAGGATGCGGTTCGGCCATGCGTTGCGGAAATGTGCGCTGTGTACATCGGAAGTACAGGGCAGAACTGCGACAGGGGAACAAAGTGCCTCGAACGGACCGGGTTCCGGGATCTCTTTTTCCATCCAGCCCCAACTCACTGTGGGTTCGATGACGCCGTAGCCTTTCATGATAGCCATAATTGATCTCCTCCTTGTGAATTAGTCGATCTGCATACCGGCATAGAAGCCGCCGCGAATTGCTTTTCCGCTCTTGCCTACCTCGACGCAGTCGCCGACGCAGACGAGCTTCTTGTTGTATTTCTGCTTGAGTGCATTCGTGAGTTCGGTGTTTGGCGCCATGCCGAAAGCGGCAACAACGACATCCGCCTCGATCAGTTCTTGCTCGCCGTGCTCATTGATGACACGAACTCCGTTTTCAACGATCTCGGAAACACGCGTGTTGGTGCGGGTCACGACGCCGGCGTCTTTAAGATAGATCTTCAGAGAATGCTGATTGATGAACACCATATCCATCGCCACGTCTGGCTTCATTTCGATGATGGTGCACTGTTTGCCGTACTCGGTGGCCATTTCCAGAGCAAAGTCGGAGCCAGAGAGGCCGCCGCCGCAGATGGCGATTTTCTTGCCCTTGATTGCGGCTGGATCGCGGTGGGCGTCCTTGATGTCGATCACGTTTGCGCCGTGTGCACCGGGGATAGGCGGCACGACGGAGTGTGCTCCGGTCGCGGCAATGATCTTGTCGGCAGCGGCAAGGACGGGGCTGTCGATATCAATCTCCTGATGCACGACTGTTACGCCGAGCTTACGCATCTGCGTCTTGTAATACTCGATGAGCGCCTTGAGACGGGTCTTGAACTGTGCCTGAGCGGGCAGATTCAGCGTTCCGCCGAGTTCATTGCGTTCATAAAGTGTGACATGGTTTCCCTTAAGGGCAGCAACGCGTGCGGCTTCCATGCCGCCAGGACCGCCGCCGATAACGACAACATTTTTGGGTGTTTCCGTTTTGACGATCCGGAATGCGTGCTCCTCATTCGCCTGCGGGTTCACTGCGCATGACAGCTTGGAGTAGCGGCCCCAAATGCGGCCGATGCACTCTTCATTGCAGCGGATGCAGGGGCGAACGTCTTCCTCACGGTTTTCCATCAGCTTTCTGGGCAGATAGGGGTCTGCGATGAGCGGCCGTCCCATCATGGCAAAGTCCGCGCGTCCGGACTCAATCAGGTGCTTTGCTGTCTGGGGTGTGTGGTTGCCAGAGTTGAGGATGGGTTTGTCAGTCGCCTCACGTGCGGTGTCGCACACATACTCCATGCAGGCGTCGCCGCGGTAAAAGGTGGGGTACACGAAGTCGGGGTGCTCATAGCAGCCGCAGTCAACATCGAATGCGTCAACACCGTTTTCGCCGAGAATCTTAATGAGGCGCTTGCTGTCCTCAAGCGTTCTGCCGCCGGGGATGCGATGATCCATGGAGATGCGGTAAATAACGGGCATATCGTTGCCCGCGCCTCGCTTGATGGCCTGCAGGATCTCCAGCGCAAAGCGAGCACGGTTTTCATCGCTGCCGCCGTATTCGTCTTCACGCTTGTTCCACAGCGGGGTGAGGAACTGATCAATGATATATCCGACGTGACCGTGCACCTCGATCGCGTCATAGCCGGCGTTCGCGGCAATCTCAGCGGCCAACTGCCAGGACTTCATGATCTCCTTGATCTCTTCGATGGTGAGTGGACGGCAGAGAATCTTGGGATTGAACACCGCGGGAACTGCGGACGCGGAGAACGGAACGCCGCCGCACTGACTGGGGTGCGCGTTGCGGCCGGTGCCGCTTGAGAGCTGGGCGATGGCTTTTGCTCCATAGCAGTGAATGCGCTCCGTCATACCGGTCAGATGGGGGATGATGCGCTTGCTGTCAAAATAGGTGCCGTAGATGCCCTGGGCCAACTTCGGCGTGAGATACTGGGAAGCGGTGATAATCGCGCCGACACCGCCCTTTGCACGCTCTTCAAAATAGGTGGCCAGTGTATCAGATACGGAGCCGTCCATTAGAGCTGCATAGGTGCCCATGGGGGACATGACCAGGCGGTTCTTGATCTCCATCTTACCGATAGAGAAGGGGGTGAAAAGGGAATCAAAATTGCTGTCGTTGCTCATTGCTAACCTCCATATAATTTTGCTTTGACTTTTGCTGCGTTTTTTATTATATTTACAATTAGTAAATAACGAAAAAGGTGAATCACAAATGAGAGAACGCAAACCCGCGAAAGGCAGTCAGAACGATACACGTACAAGGATTATCAATGCGGCGATCGAGCTCTTCAATGATTATGGGTTCGACGAGACGACGATCCCGATGATCTGCGAAAAGGCGAAGGTCTCCAAAACGACGCTGCATTACTATTTCCCGCGGAAACAGGACATTTTCCTGGACATGCAGAACAATTTTGAAGAGCTGTACGCCGATAACTTTTACCGCATCGTCGAGCAGGAGACTTTCAGCAAGCAGATCTGGGAGATCTTCCACATCATGTGCGAGGGTGATATTTTCTACGGTGCGGGTGTTTCCCAGCAGTACTTCGTCGGCAGACTCAAAGAGCATTCTCAGCGTGATTTTATTAAGAATATTTATCACAAGAAAATGTTGACTGCTGTCATTCGCTCTGCGCAGAATGCCGGACAGATTCGGAATCTGACCGATCCGGAGACATTGGCAGAGGCACTGTCGTATGCAATGCGCGGCGTCATTGTGACCTGGGCGATTGAGAACGGGACAATCAATCTTCTGGAAGAGGCGAAACAGGCGGTTTCTGCGATCATTGATCCGGCGCCCGGATTCGAAATTTAGTACTTCAGATCTACATTTATAGATCTGAAGTACTACGTAGATAGAATGATAGCATAAATCAGAAATTTGTCAAGGGGCGCGCAGCAAATTTTGTGTACTTATGCGTGTTTTGTGACCCCTTCGTTACTTATATTGCAAATGAGCAAAAAACGTGTTTTCAAAAAGGCAGCCTGAGCAGGCTGCCTTTTTGATTGGAAGGTTTTACGGGAGGGACGGGAACAGCGACATAAAAATCGCGACTGCCGCTGTACCGACTGCGGTCGTCAGAATCGTTGTTACGGCCATCGGCGGGTATGCTTCCTTCATATCCTGATCGGCGATGCCGAGGTTAATGATGATGGCGGAGCTGTGCGGCAGCGTGTCCAGAATAGAGGCTGCAAACGCGCCCAGTCGCTGAACGAATGCCAACGACATGCCTGCGTCGATGCAGTGCTGCATCGCCATCGGCATACCGATGCGGATAGCCGAGGAGGATGAGCCGGTCAGTGCGCCCACGATATTGATCGAAAGGATCAGCACGAGGAACGGAGCCATATTCAGACTGAAGATGTAGTTGAGAATCGCCTGGAATTCCGGCAGGGTCTGCACAACGCTGACAAAGCCGAACAGGGAACCGACCATGCCGCAGGGGCCAAATGCGTTGGTGCCGGAGACCGTACACACGTCGAGCAGTTCCTTGAGGAGGCTGCCGTCCTTTTTCGGCATATACTTGCCGAGCAGAATAATGGAAAGGAGCCACGCAGCAAGGCAGGAGGAGAAAATGTCAAGCTTCACGACGTTGAAGAAAATGACGACAGAGAGCAGGGGGATGAGCGAGATGAGGAAGTTGGGGAGTTGCTTGTCATCGGCAACGCGGATGTCGTTTGGGCCGTATGCGAACTTGAGTCCCTTGGCAACGTCTTTTTTGATCATCAGCGTCAGGACGAAAGTGCCGAATACGATCTCGACGACAACGCCGACCAGACCGCCGACGAGACCGGCAGCAGGGCCTTCACCGACGACCTGCATGGACAGCACGTTTACGAGCTGCGCTGTTCCGGGGCCGGTCAGTGCGAAGGCATAAACACCGAAGGAGAGCAGGCCCATGACATAGCGCTTCGGGATGCCAGCGCGCTCCATGAGGCCAAGTGCGATGGGATAGAATGCGATCAGCGTGACCAGACCGTTCATGCCGCAGTAGGCGAGCAGGCCGGTGGGGATGACAATCGCGAGAATGCAGGAGACATAGGTGCGTGTCTTGGAGCGCCCTTCTTTGAACAGTGCATTGGACATCGTATCGCTGATAGAGCGCACGGCGCCGGTCCGGTTATAGATCTGTGCAACCAGGTTGCCGGCAAAGATAGGCGGGAACAGTGACTTGACCATGGTGGCAAATCCGGTGAAGTACACATCGGTGAAGGTTTGTCCGAAGTTCAGCCAGTTCATCACAATAACGGCCGCCGTTGCGATGATGCCAACGATGATAGCAGGCCATTTTTTGCAGATGAGGAACAGGACCAGGAAGAAACCGACGAGAATGCTTAAGTAACCCATTCATAATCCTCTCTTTCACGTTTGATAAGATTTGTTTGCGATGTACAGATCTAATAATATAGAACTGCATCTCTCGCTTTATAGTACTATGATACCATTTAATAATTATTTGTCAAGCAATTATTCAACAAAAACTTCCCATGTTTCGAAAAACACACGATCATGGCAGAGCAGGGAACAGATACATAAAGAGTGCGCAGATGATGGTGCCGCAAGCGGTCGCCAGTGTAGTAGCGATGAACATGGGGGGATAGCCTTCCTTCATGTCCAGATCTGCGATACCAAGATTGATGATGACAGCGGTGCCATAGGGAAGTGTATCAACGATCGAGCACGCAAAGCAGGAGACGCGGTGAATAAATGCCAGCGATAACCCAGCAGCCGTGCAGCGCTCCGCCACCATGGGCACGGCCACGCGAATGGCTGCGGTCGAGGAGCTGGTGAGAGCGGCAATCAGGCATACGGCGATGATCAGAATCAGAGCGGCGGGCATGTTGAAGTTAAATACACCATCGAGCATGGCCTGAAATTCCGGCAATGTCTGCACGATGCTGGTGAAGCCGACGATAGAGCCAACAGCACTGCAAGGGCCGAACGCCATTGCGCCAGCAGCTGTAAATACATCCAGCATTTCGTTGGTGCGTTTTCCATCCTTTTTGGGGAGGTATTTCCAGAACAGAACGATGGAGAACAGCCATGCGATCATGGTCGAAGAGAAGATATCAATCGAAAAGATGTTAAACAGCAGGACAAGTGCCAGTAACGGCAACAGTGCGACGAGTGCCTTGGGGCGCGGCTGGTCATTTGAAGCGACAATGTCCTTCGGCCCATAGGCAAAGGTTTTCCCTTTCGCTACATCTTTTTTGATCATGATGGTCGTCAGGGTCGTCGTGACTGCAATTTCTGTGATGCAGGCCAAAATACCGCCGCATATGCCGGCGTAGGACGGCGTGTTGAGCGACTGCATGGCCAGAATGTTCACGAGCTCCGCCGAGCCGGGAGCAGACATGGCAAAGGTGTAGACGCCGCAGCTGAGAATGCCCATCACAAAGCGCTTGGGGATGCCGGCGCGCTCCATGAGGCGCAGCGCAATCGGATACATCGCAATCAGTGTTACAAGTGCGTTCAGACCGCAGAAGGCCAGAATACCGGACGCGATTGCCATAGCTAGAATGCAGGAAACATACTTGCGCGTAGCGGAAGCGCTGTCCTTAAACAGAGCATTGGCTATGGCATCGCCGACGGCGTTGACAGCACCAGAGCGATTATAGATCTGCGCCAGAAGGCTTCCGGAAAAAATCGGTGGGAACAGCGATTTGAACATGGTGCAGAACCCGTCGAAGTAAGTGCCAGTCATGGTTTCGCCAAAAGGCAGGCCGTTCATGAAAATAACGACCGTTGCAGCAACGATGCCCACCATCAACGGGCTCCAGCGCCGGATCATCAGTGCGACGACGACTGCAAGGCCTAGAAAAATACTTATATAGCCCATATTCTCCCTCTTTTCTAAATTGTTCGAGGTTATACCATCGTGGTCCCGCCGTTCGGTGATACGACCTGACCGGTAATAAAGTCGGACGCAAGAAAGTAACGCACGATGTGATACATTTCGCTGACTTCCCCTGCGCGCTGAAGCGGGCAGCCCTTGGTGCGCTTCTCGAGCAGTTCGGGATCAATCTTATACGCATCCCAGTACATGTCGGTTTTGTGTGCGCCTGGAGCAATCGCGTTGACCTGAATATTGTATTTGCCAAGGTCAATTGCAAGCGCCTGCGTCATGCCACGGATGGCAAATTTTGAGCTTGCATATGCGATAGAGCCGGGTGCAGCGCGCAGACCCACCGCAGAGCAGAGGTTGATGATTTTCCCGTAGTGGTTTGCAATCATGAGGTCGACAAAATGACGGGTCATAAAGAACGTACCCTTCACGTTGACGTCAATAATGTCGCAGAACGTTTTCGACGCAATCTCCTCGGCGGGCATATTTGCATAGATGCCGGCATTGTTGACAAGCACCTGAAGATTTGTGCCCAGAGTCTCTTCGACCCATTTGCGAAATGCAAGGACTGCTTCTTCGTCTTTGATATCGAGCTGATAGCTTTCAACGCGAACGCCAAATTTGGTCTCAAGCTGCTTTTTGACTTTTTGCGCCTTGTCCGCTTGTGTGCAGTAGGTAATGACAACGTCATAGCCTTCGCGTGCAAGTTCCTCTGCAATAGCGGCGCCAAGACCGCGGGATGCGCCGGTCACGATTGAATATTTATTCGACATGACTCATTTTCCTTTCTGCCAGGCCTCTGGCTGCTGCCCAAATATAAGATTGTATTTGCCTGTATCAGAGCGCCCTGGATGAGACGCCCTGATGCATCCGACCGGCTCTGTCAATCCTCTTCAAGCACGCGGATGTAGTGGTATGCTTGATGGATTGCGTTGATGATTTTTCCGGGTTTCACATTGTCGCCAACTTGTACGCACTCGTAGCCAGCTTTGAGAAGATCGTTGTAGAGGCTGTGATCGGCCTTGAAGCCGGAAGCAAAGACGACGCTGTCACACGTGATTTTCTCGGCCTCACCTTCTTTGTTGATGACCATGATGCCGTCATCTAGGACCTCCGTCAGTCTGGTGCTGCAACGGATATCGGTGCCGGAGTTCTCAACGAGATAGCGGATGTTCTGATCATTCGCGACGAAATGATCTGCAGTGCGCAGAATGTCGTCCAGCAATTCGATCATGATCACATCTTTGCCCTGCAGGCAAAGTTCGCTCGACAATTCGCAGCCAACCTCACCGCCACCAACGACGACGACCTTCTGGCCGACTTCCTTCTGCTTGAGCAAAACCGGCACCGCGGTGCTGACATGCGGCTTATCCGCACCTGGCACCGGGATCACAACAGGCTTTGCACCTGTGGCGACGACAACAAAATCGGGATGGAGCCGCTGAACGTCCTCCAGAGTGATCTCCGTATTGAGGTGCAGGTCGACCGGATATTTTGCGATCTGGCGTTTCAGATACTCGACCTGGTCATGCACATCCGCCTTGAACCGCGGTGCGCCTGCGGCTGCCATGATTCCACCCATATAAGTGTTCTTTTCGTACAGCGAGACGCGATAGCCTCTTTCGGCTGCGGTGGCTGCTGCCTTCATGCCACCGGGGCCGGCACCAATCACAAGAATGTTGAGATCGCTCTTTGCCGGCGTGAGTGGGAACTCGCCCTCGCGCATGCCATGGACATTGACTGCGCACGGTCTGGAATGCCCTTTCATTGCATTGAAGTGGCACTCGCCGCAGCCGATGCACGGGTTGATATCATCCAGTTTCCCGTTCTTGACCTTGTTCGCCCAGTGCGGATCTGCGATGAGACCGTGGCCAATCGCAACCAGATCAATCAAACCGTCCGCAATGGCCTTTTCAGCAACATCAGGGTGGTTGAGCTTCCCGTGTGCCATGAGGGGAAGATCGCCAATCATTTCTCTTACTTTCGGGGCGGCGTCGAGGTCAAAGCCGACGGGCTGGTAGACGGAGCTAACCATTCTCCAACGGCACGAATATGCACCGCGTCCAAAGTGGATCATGTCCACAAGGCCGGAGTCGGCAAGATACTTTGCAATTGCAAGGCCCTCTTCAATCGGGCGCTCATCGTCGTCAACGCTGTCGAGCGTCATTTTGATTGCGATCGGATAGTCCTTTCCGCATGCCTTGCGAACTTCCTCGACGATCTCTCTGAGGAAACGCTGGCGGTTTTCGAAGCTTCCGCCATATTCATCTGTGCGGTGGTTCCACTTCGCGGAGGTGAACTGGTCGATCAGGTAGCCGCCGTATGCATGGATCTCAATGATGTCAACGCCTGCATTTTTTGCAAGCTTTGCTGATTCACCCATTGCTTTTACGAGACTTTTCACGCCCTCTGTAGGCAGTTCGCGGCAGATGAGAGAGGGCACATAGTAGTTGGGGACGGGGCTTGCGGAGTAGGGCGGCGTGTGCGGATCGATCCAGTTCATGCGGCCAATGCCGGGTGAGAGCTGGATGCCGAACTTCGCGCCGTAAAAATGAACACGTTCAGCCACCAGATGGAGCATATAGACATCCTTCGTATTTGTGAGCTTCTGACAGGGAGCCGGCTCGAACTCAGTAGAGGCGACAACAGCGCCGGTCAGCACAAGACCGCAGCCGCCTTTTGCTCGCTCGCCGTAGTACTTCACGTCCCGCATGTTAAAGGCGTTGGTAGTATCGGTCGTCGTGCCCATGGGGGCCATAACGATGCGATTTTTCAGTGTCATGCTGCCGATCTGGATTGGCTCAAACAACTTGTTCATAAAAACTCCTCCAATGAAATGTTTCGTGTCTCCGGATTTCTGTTGCACGCTATGGTTGCTTTTTTCTGCATGCGGGTATAAAATAAAAGCAATATTGGGCCGCGGAGCAAACTAAATAGGTATAAAATACTAGTAAAGTTGTTCTACGGGCTTATTATAGTACACCGCGGTCACACTCACATTCTATTCTTTTGTGAAAAATGTGTCAATTGTGAGAACGTCACAAAATTATCAAGCACTTATTGTCGAAAGTGTCTGTTTTGGAGGGAAATGCAAGCATGCAGCCCAGTAGTACAAAAGAGAAAATTCAGGAGCAGGCGATCAAATTATTTAAGGAATATAACTATGATCAGGTTACCGTGATGCAGATCTGTAAGGCTGCAGGTATCACGAAGCGCACATTCTATTATCATTTTTCTTCGAAAGATGAGATTGTGGACGAACTCATCGGCCGTATCGGTAAAAAAGTGGATCAGCTCGTGGATGTTATGTTGCAGCGCGAGTCGAATCTCGCTTTTCTTTGGGCAATGTTACGGGAATATGCAGTGGATGCCGAGGAAAATGGCCCTGCCATTACTGCGCAGATCTATATCAATATTCTGCAAAAGGATGTGGATAATGATTTTCCGCAGGGTATGGTACTGTTTCGCGCGGTCGTGCAGACAATTACGAAAGCACAGCTTGCAGATGAGGTCGGCAATATGCAGCCTGCGGAGGAAATTGCGTATGCGCTTTACCATGGTCTGCGCAGCGTGGCATACACGTGGTCCAGCTGCGGAGGCAGTTTTTCTCTTATAGGTGGGTATAAGCGGATTTTTCAAGTGATCCTTGCGCCGAAGCTCCCCAAAGAGCAAGTATTTGGCACGGATGCGTGACCTTTGAACGGCATGATTGGAGCGACAACCACTGAAATTGCATGTTTGATTATTCTTTCTGAGATTTTTATCTCGGCCGTGAACGACGACTGGACGATGCGAAAATGTTTGTCTAATGCGAAATTGCTATCAAAATGACCTCTCTTTGCTTGAAATCTCAGGCAGAAAGAGGTCTTTATGTTTTTGATATTAAGATGAATATTTTGCGAACTTTTTGGCTGTAAATCATAAAATAATGTGCTAGTATACAAGCATTGGAACGACGCTTTCGTTCAGAGATATCAACGGAGGAAAACAAGATGAAATACTGCAGTCAATGCGGCAAAGAGCTGGTGGACGAGGCAGTCGTGTGCCCGAACTGCGGCTGCGCGGTGCAGGCGCCGGCGAACCAGCAGGAGGATAAACCGTCGACAGGTCTGAACATTCTGGTGTTTTTGTTCCCGGTGATCGGCCTGATCCTGTTCCTGTGCTTCCAGAAGACGACGCCGGTGCGTGCCAAAGCGATCGGCAAGTGGGCGCTGATCGGCTTTATCGTCGGCGTTGCGCTCTCGATCCTGAGCGGGGTTCTGGGTGCCTTAGCTTCGTAAAGCGTGCGTGCGGGTGAAATGCAGCTGCATTTCACCCGCATTTTACATATACATGGTTTTGAACTTCACGCAAAAATGCTATCATGACCTCTAAATCACTTTTGGAGGCGATCGTGTGAAGCATCCAAAACTCTGGGACGGTATTTCGATCGTTTTGGTTTTGTTTGGCCTGGGCCTGTACGGCAGCAGCTGCTGGTATGGCATCTGGGCACTGATATATGTAGCACTGGGGTGTGTCGTGCTGGGCGTACTCATCGCCGTATTCACACAACGCTGCCCGTTTTGCCATCGCTACCTCGGCATGATGTTTTTCACCGGCAAAAAGACGTATTGCCCGCATTGCAGCAGCGACGTGCACGCGGACAGAAATGTTTGACAGCGCCGTCGTTTTCCGCTATGCTGGGTGCATCGATCATGCGAAAGCAGGGATACCATGAAACTTGGCCTGTGCCAGATGCCGGTCACGGCGTCCAAAACGGAGAATGATACGGTCATGGGCCGCTATGTGCGCGATGCCGCTGCGGCCGGCTGTGATCTGGTCGCACTGCCGGAGATGTGGTGCTGCCCATATAACAATGCGGCGTTTGTGCAATACGCCGAGCCGCAGGGCGGCGAGACGTGGCGTCTGCTGCGCGACACGGCGCGCGCATGCGGCGTCTGGCTCGTCGCAGGCTCCGTGCCGGAACGCGACGGGGACGCGATCTACAACACCTGCTACGTGTTTGACCCGCAGGGGACGCAGCAGGCGAAGCACCGCAAGGTGCACCTGTTCGATATCGACGTGGCGGGCGGCCAGCGCTTTTTCGAGTCTGACACGCTCTCGCCCGGGCGGCGATACACGCTCGTGGACACGCCGTTCGGCAAACTCGGCGTGGCGATCTGTTTTGACGTGCGCTTTGCTGAGCTCTTTCGCATTCTGGCACTCGAGGGCGCGCAGCTGATCGTGGTGCCGGCGGCGTTCAACATGACGACCGGACCGGCGCACTGGGAGCTGCTGTTTCGCGCGCGGGCGCTCGATAACCAGTGCTTCGTCGCCGGCTGCGCTCCGGCGCGGGACGAGACGGCGGGCTATGTTTCCTATGCCCACTCGCTCGTGTGCGACCCGTGGGGGCGCGTGCAGGCGCAGGCGGAGGCAGCGCCGCAGCTGCTGATCTGTGACATCGACCTTACGGAGACGGACGCCGTTCGTGCGCAGATCCCGGTCCTGCGCGCGTGGCGCACGGATTTGTATCAGCTGAAATATGAAAAAGACTCGTGAAGTTCACGAGTCTTTTTTTGCAATATCCGTGACGGTCAGTATTTGGTCACTGACCGTGAATTTCACCTCATAACCGCCGAATTCCAGCCCGTAGACACGGCTGGCGTCTGCCTGATACCGCGGGCGCGGATCCTGCGCGAGCACACCGACGAGTGCGTCGCGCTTCTCAACCGGGAAGCGGGCCAGCAGCTCCGGTGGGATCTCCACCGTCAGCGCCTGCATTTCCACCTGCCCGGTGAAGCCTTCCGTCGCCTCCGGATGGCAGTCGGCGTAGGGAATGTAGGGCTTGATGTCGTAGATCGGCGTGCCGTCCATCAGATCCGCCCCAGCGACATGGAGCACCGGGCCGCGCTGATCGGTGAGATCGACGCGCTCGAGCCGCACGCACGACAGACCGATCGGGTTCGGCCGGAACGGTGAGCGCGTGGCGAACACCCCCATGCGCACATTGCCGCCCAGACGCGGCGGCCGCACGGTAGGCGACCAGTCGGCGCGCACGTTCTCGGAAAACTCCCAGATGAGCCAGATGTGTGAGAACGCTTCCAGCCCGCGCACGGCGTCGCGGCTGCGAAATTCCGGCTCGAAAATGATCTCGGCCTGTAAACTCCCGACTACGCCGCTCTGGCGCGGAATGCCAAACTTCGTGGCAAAGTCGCTGTGGATGCGTGCGATCGGTCTCATAGCTCCATCTCCTCTGCGGTTTGACATACGTGGCGCACACAGCACCGGCCGCACATCGGCTTGCGTGCCGTACACACGGCGCGGCCGTGCAGCACGAGCCGGTGGCAGAAGTCGGATGATTCCTCCGGCGGCAGGATCTTGCGCAGCGCGGTCTCGATCTTGACGGGGTCTTTCAGTCCGTCTACAAGCCCCATGCGGTTCGAGAGCCGGATGCAGTGCGTGTCCACGACCACGGCGGGCTTGTGGTACACGTCGCCGAGAATGAGGTTGGCCGTCTTGCGGCCGACGCCGGGCAGGGAAGTGAGGGCCTCCATCGTGTCCGGCACGCGGCCGCCGTATTCCGCGACGAGCTTGTGCGCGCACAGGACGATGTCCCGCGCCTTCGCCCGGTAAAAGCCGCAGGAGTGGACATATGGCTCTACGTCCTCGGGCTCGGCGGCGGCAAACGCCTCGAGCGTCGGAAAGCGCGCATACAGCGCCGGCGTGACCTGATTGACGCGCTCGTCGGTGCATTGCGCTGCCAGCCGCACGGCAAACAGCAGTTCATAATCTTTCTGATATTGCAGGGAGCAGTCCGCGGGGTAGGCCTGCGCCAGACAGCGGAGGATCTCCTGCACTTGTTCCGGTGTGCGCATATTGTTCACCTCTCCGGCAGTGTAGCACATTTTGCGCCGCCTGCCAAGTGCGGCGAGTTGCCAAGGCGCGCAAAATGCGGTATAATATCGCCATTGCATCACAGGAGGCGCGCTATGTACAGACCATTGGCGGATGAGATCCGGCCGACCACGCTCGACGATGTCGTTGGGCAAAAGCATATTCTGGGCCCGAACGGGATGCTCCGCCGCATCGTGGAATCCGGCGAGATCCCGAATATGGTGTTTTACGGCCCGTCCGGCACCGGCAAGACCACGGTCGCAAGCATCATCGCGGCCAGCACGAACCGCACCCTGCGCCGCCTGAACGCCACGACCGCGAGCATTTCGGACATCCGCAATATCATTGCCGAGCTCGATACCATGCTCACGCCCGGCGGTGTGCTGCTGTATCTCGACGAGATCCAGTACTTCAACAAAAAGCAACAGCAGTCGCTGCTGGAGTTCATGGAGGACGGCCGCATCACGGTCATTGCCTCTACAACGGAAAACCCGTATTTCTATGTCTATAACGCGGTGCTCAGCCGCAGCACGGTGTTTGAGTTCAAGCAGGTGCCGGCCGCCGAGGTGGAAAAGGCCGTGCTGCGCGCGGTGTCTATTCTCAGCGCACGGGAAAACGTCACGGCAGACATCGAGCCGGGCATGGCGGGGTATATCGCGTCCGTCTGCGGCGGCGATGTGCGCAAGGCGCTCAATGCGGTCGAGCTGCTCTTTTCGGCGGCGCCGAGAGAGGGGGATACCATCCGCCTTCTGCGCGCGGATGCCGAGAACATCACGCAGCGCAGCGCCATGCACTATGACCGTGCGGGCGACGACCACTATGACGTCGTGTCCGCGCTCATGAAGTCGCTGCGCGGCTCGGATCCCGACGCGGCGCTGCATTATCTGGCGCGCCTGCTCGAGGCCGGCGACCTGATCGGTGCGTGCCGGCGCATCCTGTGCTCGGCAAGTGAGGATATCGGCCTTGCCTATCCGCAGGCGGCCATGATCGTGAAATCCTGCGTGGACAGCGCGCTCCAGCTCGGCCTGCCGGAGGCGCGGCTGCCGCTGGCGGAGGCAGTGCTGCTGCTGGCCACGGCGCCGAAGTCCAACTCCGTTGTCATGTCCATCGACGCCGCGATCGCCGACGTTCGGGCAGGGAAGGCGGGGCCCATCCCGCGTGAGCTGCAGAACGTCCACGCCGACGGCACGGGCTTTGAACGAGAGCAGGGTTACCGTTATCCTCATAATTTCCCGGGCCACTGGGTGCGGCAGCAGTACCTGCCCGACGAGCTGAAGGACCGGCATTACTACGCCTACGGCGACAACAAGACGGAGCAGGCCGCGAAGCGCTACTGGGACGCCATCAAGCAGCCCGCGGACTAGAGGATGGGCGTGCCGCCGCAGCGGCGGAGCGTCTCCTGGACATAGTGCTGGTTCCCCGGCGTCACAAGCACTGTGACGACGGCGCGGTGCGGGTCCGGGACCATCACGGAATTTTCCATGGCCCCGGGCAGGCCGTTGCCCGGGCAGAGACCGGGGACAGGCGGCGCCGCGGGACGCTGGGCGTTCAGCGCGGCCCGGCAGCCGCCGGAGCGGAGCAGGGAAAAGGCCTCCCGGGCGGCGCTCCGGTCGGAAAATGAAGCGGAAAGCGTATAGGTCATGCAAAAAGCCCCCTTTCTTTGGGGAGTATGCCCGGATGCGGGCGGAATATGCGGAGGAGCGTATGGACGTTCGGTTGCAGGATATCCTGGTTATGAAGAAGCCGCACCCCTGCGGCAGTGACCGCTGGCTGGTGCTGCGCACCGGCATGGACTTCCGGCTTCGCTGCTGCGGCTGCGGACACGAGGTGCTGCTGCCGCGGAGCAAGGCGGAGAAGAGCATCAAAAAAATCGTGCGGGACGAATGACC
>ERZ857965.1825-NODE-1825-length-19811-cov-3.555122_pt1 | contig 19811 bp, 31 predicted proteins | sample MGYA00519758_ERZ857965 | MGnify/ENA primary metagenome ERZ857965 (study PRJEB31778, sample SAMEA3449381) | human gut metagenome | biome: human gut; feature: human-associated habitat; material: faeces | place: United Kingdom | collected 2010/2012 ... | reverse complement strand
TTGCCGTTTCGCCTCGCGTCAGCCCGAAAAGCGCGGCCGCCACCAGATACCCGTACCACACCACACCCGTGGCAAAAAGCACCGCCACCAGGGTGGCCATGCACAGGCACACCGCCCGCAGGTACTCTTTCACGCCTTACACCTGCCTTTCAAAACGGCCCATGAAGTGGGCGGCCCACTCGGTCGTTGTTCCCTTCTGGTCGCCCCAGGGGATGGCAGAGGGCGGGAGGTCCGGGAAATAGGCCCGCAAGTTGTCCTTGTAGAAAACCGGGATTTCATTTTCCGCGCAAAACTCGGTGATCTGGTCCACCCACTCCCGGCGCGGCGTTACCTTGTCCGGCCGGCTCCCGGTTTCGGCCCCCAGGATCACCCACTGGGGCAGGCCCTCCGCCGCGCTCATGTCCACCGGCCCCAGCAGCGGCTCCATGCTCCAGAACGTGTTGATATTTGCCCATGGCATGGGATACATGGCCGCCGCGTCCTCATTGGCCACCGTGGACCCGTACCAGAAATTTTCCGCATGGGGGAGGAGGGCCACCTGGTCCAGTTCCAGGTATCGGGCGGGGTTTTTCGTCAAAAACAAGTATCTGTGCTGGGGCGCCCTCTGGCAGGCGTCCAGCACGTCCCGGATCCATGCCGTCGGCACCCAGCGGCCGAACAGATCTGCCATGCTGCACACAAACACGGTCCGGCCCTCTTTCTTCCGCTCCGGCTGGTCCAGCCGGTAGCGGTGCATGGTCGGCTCGAACCCATAGGGGTACGGCGTCCCCTTGATCCTCTCCTCCAGGACGTGGAGGCCGCCCACGGCGGCGTGGTCCTCCAGTCTGGCGTCAAAGCGGTGCGCGGTTCGTCTGGCGTAACAGTATGGGCACCCATGGCGGCACCCGGTGACGGGGTTCCAGGACATTTCCGCCCAGTCAATTTTCGTTTCGTTCATGGTGTTTACCTCCGTTCAGTTCCAGCATTTTCTCGCGGACCAGTTTATCCACAACGTGGCCCGGCTCCCGATACCCGCACATGGCGGCCAGTCTGTCCAGGTTATAGGCGGTCTGCGCCGTCACCAGGAGAGTGACCCGCCGCAGGTTCTTTTTCTCTCTCATGGTTCCGCCTCACTTCCCGCTCCGGTCCAGCCCGATCTCCTCCATGTTCATGTGCCCGCTTTTGCCTGCAGCAGTCTGGATCCCGCGCTGCACGGAAAGCAGGATCACGCCGGTGGCCGCGTCCGGCGGCACGTTCCGGTTGGCGGTCATAACCCGCCACGCGGAGGCCGCCACCGCCTCGATGGCCGCCAGTTGGTCGTGCCCCGTTCCTCTGGTGGTCACTTCCAGGCCGCCGCCTCTCTTTGTCACGCTCAAAATAACCTGGTCATTCATCGTCTGGATCCTCCTTCCACTCATTCACGATACAGCCCCGGCAGTTATAGTCCGGGCAGTAGGTGCAAATGTCCACCCCGTCCTTTGCTGCGGCCCTGATCATGGCCTCCAGGTTTGGTATGTTGATCTGCCGGTTTGGGTGGATCAGTTCCACCACCCGGCGGAGGTATGCGGCCGCGTCCCAGTCCCCGTACACCTCCGCCGGCCCGCTCGGTTCCATCTTCTCCGGGTCCATTGGCCAGATTGCCACCGATCCGCCGTCGGGGTCCACGTCCCACCTGGCCGTCGATTGCTCCGTGATGTTCCCATCCTTGTCCCGGCAGATCCGCCCCATTTTGGCGGTGCCTACTCCGATCCCGATAACGCCCACGATGTTACCCCCTCAATTTTCGGACGATTTCCGCCAGTTGGTCGCCTATATAGTCCACTTCCGCCTCGGTATTCGTTTCCGCCAGCGTGATCCGTATGGCCCCATAGGCGTCCTTCCTGGACAGTCCCATGGCGGTCAGTACGTGGCTCGGTTCCCCGGTCCCCGATGTGCAGGCGGAACCAGACGACGCGCACACACCGGCCAGATCCAGCATGATCACCACGGCCTCACCCTCGACGCCGGCGAATGAGCAGTTTACATTCCCTGGCAGGCGCTTTTCCAGGCTCCCGTGTATGTAACTGTCCGGGATCTCCTTAATGCGCCGGATCAGGCGGTCCCGCAGTTCCCTTGTCTTGGCCGCTGCGCTCTCCATGTTTTCGCAAGCCTCACGCATGGCCACCGCCATGGCAACGATCCCCGGCGTGTTCTCTGTTCCCGGTCGGTTTCCTCGCTCTTGCCCTCCGCCGAACAGGAGCGGGTCCAGAATGATCCCGTTTCTGCAATACAAGACGCCCACCCCCTTGGGGCCTCCAAACTTGTGGGCGGACAGAGAAAGCATATCCACGCCCATTTTCTGAACGTCCACCGGGATATGGCCCACCGCCTGCACTGCGTCCGTGTGGAAAATCGTTCTTTTGTTTCCGCCCTTTCGGATCTCCCTCCCGATCTCCTCAACAGGCTGGATGGTCCCCACCTCGTTGTTTGCTGCCATGACCGTGACCAGGTTTGTGTACTGGCTCACATTCCGGCGGACCCTCTCTGGATCCACGATCCCGTCCCGCTCCGGTTTGACCAGTTCCACGTGCCTTTCTTTTTCCCGCGCCATGGCCTCCAGGGCGTGGATTATGGCGTGGTGTTCAAAGGCAGAGGCCACCACGTGGCCGTCCCCGTACCTTGCCGCCCGGATTGCCCAGTTGTCCGCCTCCGTTCCGCCGGAGGTGAAATAGATTTCAGAGGGGCGGCAGTTCAGCAGTTCCGCCACTTCCTTCCTGGCGCTTTCCAGCCTCACGGCCGCCAGCCTCCCGGCAGAATGTATGCTGGACGGGTTCCCGAAGTCCTCCAGGGCCTCCAGCATGGCCTCTTTGGCACACGCCCGCATGGGGGTTGTGGCCGCATGGTCCGCATATACGTTCATCCCTGCACCTCCTCAACGGCAAAACGGTTGACCACCTTCCGCTTTCTTCTGCAGGCCCAGCACGTTCCCTTGTGCGGTGCCTCCTCCGGCCCCTCCAGGGTAAAGTCCTTTTTCAGTCGCTCCACGCACTCCTCGCAAAGCGGTTTCTGGTCCTCTCGGTCAAAGAGATCATCTTCCCACCCGATCCCGATATAGTCCAAAACGCGGCCCCAGCCGTACCATTCCCCGGTTTCGTCCTGGCAGATGTGTTTCATCCACATTTCCCACTCTCTCGGGTTCCGGTGCCGCAGTTGGTCAAATCGGTTTGGCCTTTTCTCTATGTGGATCCCGAACCCGCACATGGAGCAGCCGGTCCGTTGCGCTTTTGTGGTCCGCAGTTGCCCCTCCGGCTCCGTTCCGCCGTGTTCTGCTTTATACTCCTCGATCTCCTCCTGGGTCATGTTCAGCGGATCCCGGACGATTTTCCCGTAAATCTCCGGGACGATGGTTTCCAGATGTTCGCCGTTCCCGTCGAACTCCTCCCAGTGTTCTTGATACCATGCCTCCATTTCCAGGGTCATGGTCAAGAGGTCCTGCCTGGTGAATATGGCAAAGGGGGCGCTGCGCTTGGTGGTCTTGCTGATATAATTACACCCGTTCAGCATAAGGGCCTTTTGACGCCGGCCGCCCTCGGAGGCCATAAGGCCCATGTACGGGAAACGTCCGCTTTCTTTTGCGTAGTCGTCGCACGGCTTTTCTTTCAGGTAATAGCAGCACAACTCCGACACCTGGAAGGGGGCCGTTTTATAGTCCGTGCCCTCCCGCTCGTTTTCCGGGCCTCCGAAGATCTCCAGCCACTTTTGGGCCATTTTCATGCGGGTGCCCTTCCGGTATCCTCCATAGGCTCCGGTTTCCCCTGTCATAATGGCATGGCGCACAGTGGCGTTTTTCTCCGTCGGGTGCTGCAGCGTGTAGATTTTCCCGGCGATTTCCTTGGACAGGACCGGGAACCCATATTCCCGGATCACCTCCACTTTGTTGTACGGCCGTTTGGTTTTCTGGTTGACCACCGGCAGCAGCCCCTTCACTCCCAGGGCCTTGTGGACCCTCTGAATACTCCTATCCTCCAGCATGGACACGGACGTGGCCGGCACGTCGATCCCGATGGAGCGAAGGAACAGGAAAAGGGTGATACTGTCCAGACCGCCCACGGCCACGTAGCAGCGCCCCGCCACTTCCGGGTGGTTGTAGAACTCCCACGCCCGTCTGGCCGCGTATGCCTTTTTGAAGTCATACCCCAGTTTCATTTTTGCCTGGAAGTCCCGCGTTTTCTCTCTGGTGATCTCCTCGCACCCCTCGTAGTATTTCATGGCTTATTCCCCCTTCTTCATGTCCAGGTACATGGCGCAGTCCTTGCCGATCCTCTGGCAGTACGCCCATTCCACCATGGCGCCCCGGCTCTCCTGGTAGTCCGGCAGGAACACGGCCAGGTCCGCCGCGTCCACCATGGCCATGCAGATCCGCATATAGTCCCCGTCGGTCAGGCCGTCCGGCAGCGTGGCCGGGTTCAGGACAACATGGCCCGCCGCCTCCAGGGCCTTGGCGGCCTCCCTGAACTTGGCCCGATACCGCCGATCCCCGGCAATCTTTCCCGCTATGTAAATTTTCATTGGCTTGTCCTCCTATTCGTTGAAAACCTCGAAATATTCCTGGTATGGGTAGCCCGTCATTTCGTGCCACCCGCTCTTGCAGGTTGCTCCGTCGTCGAACTTATACAGGACCGCGCCTTTCCGCGCCTTTGGCTCCTTCCTCCAGGAGGAGGCGGGCACCACCTTGTAGGTGATCACCGGCTTGTCCATGTTTTGGGTTTTGCTGTACCGCTTGCCCCGTTTCCCGATCTCCCGGTACTTTTCCATGGTGGACCGGCTCTCCTTCATCAGGTAGGCCGCCAGTTTCGCATGGTTTCCCCGGCGGTCCAGGGGCTTAAAACTGATACCCCCGCCGCCCCTGGGGACGTTCTCCCATGCCTCGGTGATGATCTCCGGGTCCATTCGGCTGATCACCACGTGTATGTGTGGGTTGGTCATGCGCTTGGTTTCGATCACCACCACGGCCTTGTACTTGATCCCGCGCTTTCGGCAGGCTTTCCGAAGGTTGGCCAGGAAAGCGGCCTTGTGGGCCAGGATTTCCTCAAAGGTCGTGTCCTTGTCGTAGTAGTGGAGGACGGCGTGGAGATCCCGGTGGTCAAAGTTCCCATTCAGATCCCAGCGCAGGTGTTCCTCCGCCACCCGCTCGTTGATCCGGGCTTGCTTCTCCGTGGTGGTCCCCTTGTTTGGCCCTCGCTTGACCCCCTTGGTGTGAACCCGGAAGGATTGCATTTTCCTGTGTTCGACGGTCCGGCCAGCCTGCACCACCCTGTGTACGTATGGCATGGTGCCCCCTCCTTTACGGGTGCTGGTCACTTTACTAATGCCTCTTACCGGCGCTTACGGGGCCGTGGCCCCGCCGAAAAATTATCCGTTGCGAACCTCCCGGGGAACTGATATAATATAGGTATCCGGGACGGTTTCGCCGTCGCTTATATCGCCACCTGCGCCGTGTTGTCAGCACCAGGCGCAGGTGGCTTTCATTTTCCTAAAAATGTATATTGTGATCAGATACCCCCCCCGCCGAACAGGGACATTTGCGCGGTGTGTTGCTGGAACCGCTTTTCCTGGGCCTCGAAATACTCCGGGTCGATCTCGTACCCTGTGAAGTCCAGGCCGGCGTCCCACGCGGCGATCCGGCTTGACCCGCTCCCCAGGTGTGTGTCCAGGATCCGGTCCCCGGGCTTTGCGTAGTGTTGAAAAATCCAGGCATACAGCGCCACCGGCTTTTGCGTTGGGTGTATCCTTCCGGCCTGGGCGGAGGATAGCGCCACGCGCTTGCTCGGTCTGTCAAAACTGGTCCAGGCCAGTTCAAAGGAGGCAAAGGACACTTCACTGGAAAATCCCTTGTCCCAGCAGATCCAGCACGAACTATCCGCCGCCGGGATCAGGCTCACAAAATGGTTGGCCCCGAAAATGATCTGGTTTTTTGATACCCGCACCAGTTCCGTGAAGTATTCCGGCGGCGGGGCGTCGTCCCAGGTCACTTTTTTGTATTCGCTCGGCCGCTCACCCTTCCGCCGCCCCATGTTGTTGCTTATCTTGATCCCGTATGGTGGATCCACCACGGCCAGGTCGAAACATTGATCCGGTATGGACCGCATGGCCTCCATGCAATCCATATTAAAGGCCCGGTTCTCCATTGGTCCGCGCCTCCATTTCTGCCGCCAGTTCCTCAATGGTGGCCGCCGCGCTCTCCAGTTCCTGGGCCAGCAGGTCGCGTCCGAAACGGTCCCGCTGGTGCATGGCCTCCAGGCGAAGATTGGCGGCCTGCTGCAGGTATGGGTTCCGGCTCTCGGTCCTCACCGGCCCGGATCCTGTGTGGATCAGCCCCAGCCACCATGTTGGGCTGTTTCGCTCCGCCTTATGTGGGCAGGCGTCGCAGTTCTCCTCCTCGCACTTGTCGCAGAACTCCCGGTGAAAGGCGTCGTCCCATGGACCCTCCAGGCAGGGGAGGGACCCCAGGAACGCCCCCAGGATGGCGTGGGAGGCGGTGATCCTCTCGAACTCCGTCACGGTCAGCCCTCCTTCTTGTGCAGGTCCACGCTTTCCATGGCCTCCCACACGGTCCGCTCCCAGTCCCACGCCCAGGTGGTTTTTCTGATTGCGCCCAGCATGACGGTTTCCCCATCGTGGCTCCAGGTCAGCGCCCGGCCTCCAGAAATGGCGGCCGTCCCCATTTCCGCCGTGGCCCGCTCCACGATGGCCAGGGCGGTGGGGTCCACACCATACGCCTGGCGGCCGTTCACCTCCTGGAATAACTGATACCCCCGGAAGGTGACGGGGACATAGGAGGCCATGCTGGCCGCCTCTCCGCCCATCCACCCGGCCACGTCGTCGCTCACGATCCCGGCCATGACGGCCTGGGGTTGGTCGTCCTTCTCGATGGCCATGGCCTCGCCGTCGTCCGGGATCATGCCCATGTGTTCCACGATGATGGCCAGCGCCTTGCGCGGAAGTTTGGTCCACAGGCACCGCACGAACCACCCTTCCGTGTAGATCGTGACCTCCCCGCCCTGGTTCAGGACGGTGTACCCGCTATGTCGGTATGCTGCCTTTATGGCCTTTACCAGGCCCTTTTCCTCGATGATCACCAGCCTGTCCTCCTTTATTAAATATGTATGGGCATTTTGGCCACCGGCTCCGCCGGATCGGCGGCCCACACCTCTGCGTCCAGGATTGTCGCCCAGTCGCACCGCCACACCTCCGCCGCGTTCAGGATCGCGGCCAGGTTGGAGGCGTGGGGCACCACGATGGCCCCATGGGCCGGGTGGACCACCCTGGAGCGGCCCGGGGCCTGCCAGCGGTGGAACCTGGCCCGCGCCACCGCCTCGCGTCTGGTCTGCTCCCGGCTCCCCTCGTTGAAATTGAACGGTTTCAACCCAGCACCGCCTCCCAGCGGTCCACGGCCTCCGTGACCTTTTCGGTGTATTCCGTGGAGGTGATCCCGTCCTCCCACGCCTGGAGCGCCCCGGCCGGCCCCATGTTATAGGCCATAAGGGCCTTTTCAGTGTCCCCATAGTTCACCAGGTGGGTCCCCAGCAGGTACACCCCGCAGACGATGTTCCCGGCCGGCGTGGTTGGGTCCTGGTTGGTTTCTGCCTGCAGGTTGACCCAGTACGTATTTTCCGGCCCCGGGTTTAACTGCATGACCCCCACCTCACCCACGGCGCCCACGGCCTCCATGTCGAAGTTGCTTTCCACCTCCGCCACGGCCAGCGCCAGGGGATAGGGGCACCCGTATTCCTCGCAGGCCGTCCTCATGGTGTCCTGCAGGTCATAGGGCAGGGGGATGGCGTCGGAGAAATACCCCTGTTCCAGCAGGGCGGCCTCGATCTTCTCCGCCTCCAGCGGGTCCTCTCCCGCCTCTGGCGTCACGGTGGACACCGGCGCCAGCGCCACGGGCGCGGGCAGGGCTGTTTCCTCCTCTCCGGCCGCCGCGCAGGCCATAGCGATGGCCCACACCATAGCCAGGAGAACAGCGGCCAGGCAGGCCACGGCGGTGATCCGCCGGCGGCGAACCGCCCGCCGGCGCTGTTCGCTTTTTCGGCACCGCTCCGCCCTCCGCGCTGCCTCCGCCTTTTCCATGGCCTCGGCCTGCTCCAGGTCAGCCCGCTCCCTGATCGCCTCCTGGCGCCGGCGGATTTCCTCCACCTTGTCGCGGTCCTCCCGGCGGTGGCGGGCCTCCATGGCCCCGATCCGGCGTTTTAGGTCGTCCACGTCCACCACCACGCCCCGGTACTGCTCCATGGCCTGGCGGTATTCTTTCGCTTTTCGTTGGCTCATTTCCTGGCCCCTCCCGTGAAAAATACTCGCTTAACCTCATAGGGCAGGCCATACCGCCGGCGGCCGCACTTGTCGCAGGTGATTTTCTCGGACCGCCCAGGCAGTTGCTTGACCTCCCGATCCCTGCGGGCGGCGATCTCAACCGCGCACGGCTTGCAAAGGGTCTTTTTCATTCCTCCGCCGCCTCCCGTTCATCTACCCAGGCCGCGCACATATCCGCCTGCTGGAGGCGCCACACCCACGGGGAGGCGGCCATGGCCGCCGAAAGGGCGCGGCCGTCACCCTTTGCCGCGTTGTCATAGGCCCCCATGTGCCACCGGATGGCCAGGGCCTCCTCCGGCTCCAGGTCCATGTGCCGCTGGATCAGGTACAGGCTTTTCTCCCCGTGGCCCAGTGGAAGGGGGTCCCGGAACGCATACGTTTGGTAGTCCTCCCAGTATCCGGTTTCCGGGTTCTTTCGCCGGCGGGTTTCGGTGTGGTAGCAGTTCACCTTGCACACGTCGTGCAGCAGGGCCAGGACGGCCACCGTTTCCTCCACGTCCTCCGCCAGCAGGTCGGAGGTGGTGGTCCCATAGGTTTCCACGCACACGATGGCCCGCAGGCGGTGGTACACGTTCAGGGAATGGTCCAGCAGGCCGCCAGGGTGCGCCCCCGTGGTGCCTTGTGGAGGCGGGGGCCTCGAAAAAGTCCGTTTCCCGCTCCAGCCACGCCAGGAGGTCGTCCGCATATTCCCGCCGGACCCGCTCGGTCCAGATCTTCAAAAACTCCGCTTTTCTGTCCATGGTCTATACCTCCACACCTTGAAAGGTTTCTTTGATGGTTTTCCCGCGCACCTCGAAAGCCACGATATGGAACCGGCCCCTGGGGTGGATATACACCACCCGCCCCCGCATGGGCCGCCGGATGGCTTTTCCGTGCGCCTCCTCGAAGATGGTTTCCGGCGTCCGCACCACTTCCTGGCCGATCTCCAGCCTGGCCGGCCGCCTCCGCTGTTCGCTCATGGGTTCCTCCTCTGCTTGTCCCGTTCTGGCCCCGCGTGGTAGAATGGGGCGGGAAAGGGGGTGAAATGTTTGCGTGTGAATTGGTACTATCTCCATTTTCGTGACCCCGTGGATCTCTCCGCTGTGTCCGGTGCTTTTCCAGCGGGCGCAGAAGAAATGGAAATCAAACCTCTTTACCCCGGAAGTTATGAGTTATTTTCGGCTACTCCCTTTAACGTGGTGAAATACTCCCTTGCCCAGGCTTTTCCGGGGTCCGATTTCTACATTTGCAAGGTTAAGGCCGGTTTTATCCACGTTCCAGACTGAACCCTTGCACTTCCGCCCACCCTGCCCGGTGGGCGGTTTTTTTACTGCCCCGGCCTTCACGGTCCTGTATATGTATGGCATGGCGCCCTCCTATTCCGCCGGCGGCACCTCGTTCCCCCATGCGTCCCACCCCGGGGCGCGGTCCCTGGCGAACAGTTCCAGCCGGGGAACGTCCCCCAGCAGTTCCACGATCCGCCGGCGCGTTTCGTCTGGTTTCTTGCTGTGCCCCTCAAAAGGGGCCTCGATCACCTGGTGGACCCGGTGGCTGTGGACCTGCTCCCGGGCCTTGAACCCCGGGGACACCCCCAGCAGGCAAACCTCCGCGTTTGCCCTTGTGTAGGCGCCCATGCCCCAAAAGTTTCCGCCGTTCTTCCGGTTCTTTTTGATCCACACGAAAGCAGCGGTTTTGTAGACGAACCCCCACGCCTCTAGGACCTTGATCGCCTCCGCGATGTTTGGGAAAGTTGCCCACATGAAACAGACTGCCCCCCCCCGCAGATTTTCCGCACTGGCAATTTGCATATATCCTCGGTGGTCATGGTCTGGTAGTGCTTGGCGGCGTTCCCTCGGCTCTTGGCCGTGGTCCCGTGCTGCCGGTACTCCCACGGGGGATCCGCATAAATCACCTGGTATTCCTTATCAGGTAGCGGGAGAAAGTCCGCCATTTTCGGCACCCCTTTCTATCCGCCGGTGCTCCGCCGCCGTGACGTACTCCTCCACCATGCCCCGCTCCCGGAGGCCCTGCAGGTCTATGTACTTGTACGCGCCCCATACCAGCCGCCCGGTTTCTTTTTCGTCAATGTCGATTTTCAGGAGGGGGCGGCCCATGCAGGCAGAGAGAAAGGCGCGGCCCTTCTCCCGCTCCGTGGCCCACTCCAGGGCATAGTCAGGGGTGCGCGGGTACTTTGTAAACGTGGTTTTTCTCATGGGCGGCAGGTTGTCCACATAATCCGCCACCAGTGTGTAAAGTTTTGTTTTGTTCGCCGTCAGCCTCAACATTTACAGGACCTCCTCCCGATACCAGGTCAGGATCCGCTTGGCGTACTTCTTCCGGGTCCGCTTTTTCTTGGTGTGCCGGTAGCGATAGGCCAGGGGGCGGTTGTAGACAGAGGCCCACCGCATGGCCTCCTGGAACTCCAGCGCCACCCTGGCGGCCTGCCATACCCTGGCCAGCGCCTTTCCGGCCCGCTCTATGGCCGTACATACCGCGTCCCATGCCCCCGTCAGTGACTTCACGGCCTCGCTGGCTTGCTCCAGTTCGATGGTCACGGACCCGCCGGAGATCACGGCCGGCGGCACGTCCTCCGTGGGTTCTTCCGCCACCATGGAGATCTCCTGGATCTCGCCGTATGCGGTTCCCACCGGCTGGCCGTCCATGTAAACCGCCAGCGGGCCGGTGTTCTTTTCGTCAGGTCCCACTTGGCCAGCCCTCCCCGTGTTCATAGCCCAGGAGGATATTGTGGGCAAGACTGCTCATGTCCTCCTGTAACGCTATCAGGTGCAGCAGGGTGGTGTATGAAATGCCCTCCGCCTCCAGGTACTCCCGGAACGTCTTGGCCTCCTCCACGGCCTCCCTGATCGCCCTCTGCTCCCTCGCGGCGTCCTTGGCCTCTCTTTTGGCGTCCTCTGCCTCCATCTTCATCAAAAGTCGCCTCATTTTTTCGTTTCGATCCTCCAGGATCTTCCGAAAAGCCCTGCGCCCTTTGGGTTCTTCTTGTCCCATGCGGTTCTCCTTTCTGGCGTCCTTACTGGCCCGCCGCCTTGCCGTCGGTGGGCTTTCCGGCTTTTCTGCCCCGCCGCTCCAGGGACTGCTGCACCTTCCGCTGGGCAAGTTCCGCGCTGTACCGCAGGCGCTGGTCCGGCAGGCGCGTCCCGTCCCGGCCCCGGGAAAGTTCCGTATAAACCACGTCCAGGGACTTCCCGACGGTCCCGGCGATCTCTTTCGGGGAGTATCCCTGTTCCCATAGCCTTTGAATTTCCAGGCGGTCCCCGATGGTTCTAAAAGCATAGTCGGCCATGTCCTCACCTCCAAACGGACAAAAAAATTAGGTCACACTCGGTCGATTGACCTTGTGTAACCTAATAGTAATGTCTGCCAAATAGACGGGGAACACGAAAAGTGTGCTCCCCGCCGCCCCGGAACTTTTCGGGCTGTCCCCTGCCGCTCCGGCACTTGACGCAATCCGTGCCGAACGGCGTTCCGGTGGTCCGGAGCGGGTCGTTCCCGCGCTGGATGCAACAGCCTGCAAAGCTCTTGCAGGGATCGGATGCTGCGCCGCGGCCTGTGTGCCGGGCGGCCTCCGCGGGTTTGCTTCGCTGCAGCGCGCGTCGGATATGTTGTCCAGGCACAGTATGCGCGCGTCACCCGCTGCTATACCTGGAAAATTTCGCTGCGCTCTGACTAAAACCGCCGCCGCTGACATAGAATATACAGAAAAGCGAACGGAGGCTTTTCCATGTCCAGTCAGAGAAAGCAGCAGCGGGCACACCGCGCGGAGGTGCAGCGCGTGCGCGCCGAGATGCTCGGCGTGCGCCGCGAGCTCGAACAGGCCTACAACGAGTTTGACAACATCACCGATCCCCTGCTGATGGAGGCGTGCATCTATGAGATCAACGCGCTGCGCGCAAAGTACAACTGCGCCGTGCACGATCTGAAAAATCTGACACAATAGGATGGTTTCTTATGTCGCAAACACTTACGGACATTCTGGTCGTGATCGCGGCCGTGTTTCTCGTCTGGCTGGTCATCCGGCTGTTCCGAAAGCCGATCCGCTGGATCCTGAAGCTGCTGCTCAACACGGCCATCGGCTTCGCGGCGCTGTTTCTGCTCAACTTTTTCGGCAGCGCCATCGGCATCACGCTCGGCCTCAACTGGATCAACGCGCTCGTCATCGGCGTGGCCGGTTTCCCGGGGCTGGTGCTGCTGCTGCTCATCAAATATCTCTTTTAGCCTACATAAACGTTTCCCCGCATCCGAAGATGCGGGGAACTGCTTTATCCGGGCGTGCCGGTGCTCTGCGCCAGCTCCGGCCATGTACCGGCGGTGTTGTAATTGTCGCGCGTGAGCGTCCAAGTGTACGGCGCGGCGAGCGTGATGTCCTGCGCGTCCACGGCTGCTTTTGTGAGCGCATAGCAAAAATCATGCCACGCATCGGCCTCGTCGCGCGTGTGCCCCACCACAAGGAAGGCCGCCTCCTGCGCCTGTGTGTAGCTTTCGAGCGTGAGCATAAGCTTGCGTGTCTCGAACATGGAGGCCCAGTAGGCATCCTCCGTCATGCCGGAGGCGCGGTTTTGCGTACACATGTTTTCAAACGTGTGCGCCATGATCGTGAAGTCCCCGCCCGTGATGACCGGCGTCTCGTCGCCGGGCTGCTGGGACTCGGCATATGTCTTTCCCGCGTTGCGGTAGGCCGTGTCCTCTATCGGCCGCTTCGCCGCAATATACAGCGCAATGCACATCGCCAGCACCGCGATCAGCACGCACCAGAGGATGATCCTGCTCGTTTTCGACATGGTCGTTCCCTCCAAAATCACGTTATGTAAACTTATCACTCCCATTTCCCATATTCAAAGTACCATATTCCGGTGAAAAAGAAAAGGCGTTTCCGAATATTGGGGCAAAAAACACGCCGGGTGAAGTTTTGCTTCACCCGGCGTGTTCGTTATTCGTTCTATTTTCAGGCGGCGAACCGCGCGCCTGTCAGGACTCAGTCATTGACCGTGACCACATTGTCCGCGACGACGGCGGACGCTTCACCATTCGGCTGCACCGTCTCCACATACGTGCCGGTGCTGCCTATGTAGGGGTTCATCTCGCGCGCTTTGAGCGCGGCATAAATGCCGGCGCAGGCGACCATCATTGCGATGAGCAGGCCCCACAGAACTGCGATCTTAGTCTTTGCCATAACAGATTCCTCCTTTAAGAAATCAAACGTGTTTTTATTTTTTATCTTCTTGCGTTCCGCTTTCCACACTTCCCACACAGGCGGCAACAGCCGCTGCGGCGAATCGGAACGAACACTGTCGAGCTTTGTTATTTTCTTATCAACTGCATTGTAGCGCCATTTTTGCCATTTGAAAAGCCCTTTTTTGCATTTCTACTTTTTTAACAAAGCTGTTTGATTTTTAACGTTACGTTTTTGACGAATTGACGAAACGCGAAAATACCGGGCGAAGCAATGCCTCGCCCGGCTGGAAATTCACTGTATTTGCTATGCAAAAGCACAGCAAAATGAGAAATGTGCCATTTCCTCGCCCCTGCGGGGCAACCAGAAAGGATGCACAAGGACTTCATGCACCGGCATTTGCACTTTTTCGTGGTGCAGCACGCATGCATGAAGTTTTACGCCTGTGTCAGCGCCTGAACGATGCGCTCAAACTGCATGCTGTGCGACGCTTTGACGAGCACGCAGTCCCCCGGCTGCAGCAGGCCCGGCAAGGCCGGGAGCAGCGCATCGAGCGTGTCAAACGACGCGGTCGCAACGGCGGGATCCTCTGCGGCAGCACCGGCGGCGATCTGCCTTGCCAGTTCCCCGCAGGTGATGACGAGCGACACGCCGGCTTTCGCCGCGCAGACGCCGGTCTCCCGGTGCAGAGCCGCGGCGGGCGCGCCGAGCTCGCCCATGTTGCCGAGGACGGCCACCCGGCGGCCGGCCGGCAAGGTCGCCATGGAGCGCAGCGCCGCCGCCGTGGAGTCGGGGTTGGCGTTATAGCAGTCGTCGATGACCGTATAGCGCGCCGTGCGCATGACGCGCGCGCGGCTGCCGACCGGCTGATAGGCCGCGATGCCGTGGATGATCTCATCATCCGTCAGGCCGTATTCGATGCCGACAGCCGCGCCCTCGAGCGCCGCATAGACCATGTGCTGCCCGTAGGCCGAGATGCGCACCGGGATGCGCCGTGTACCCGCAATGATCGTGCAGGTGCTGCCCTCATCGCCGAGGTCGCGCACGTCGACCGCGCGCACGTCGCATCCGGCCGAGAGGCCGAACGTCACCTTGCGCTGGCGGCAGGTCATGGCGCGCAGCAGGTCGTCGTCCCCGTTGCAGAAGGCAACGGCGTCGTCCGGCATGGTGTCGAGCACGGAGGTCTTTTCCTGCAGGACGCCGCGGCGGTCGCGCAGAAACTCCAGGTGCGCGTGGCCGATGATCGTAAAGAGCATGGCCGTCGGCTGCACCATGGCGGCCAGCGGCGCCATGTCGCCGAAGTGCGACACGCCCATCTCGACGACCGCGGCCTCGTGCTCCGGCTCGAGCCGGAAGAGCGTGAGCGGCACGCCGAGCTGATTGTTGAAGTTCTTCTCGGTTTTCAGCGTATTCCAGCGCTGCGAGAGCACGGACGCGACCATTTCCTTGGCCGTCGTCTTGCCGACGCTGCCGGTCACGCCGAGGACCGGGATGGCAAAGCGGGCGCGGTAGGCGCGCGCGAGCGTTTCGAGCGCGGCAGCCGTATCCGGCACGCAGATGACCGGCCGGTTCTCTCCCGCCGGGACGCGCTGCGCAAGGCAGCAGGCCGCACCAAGATCGAACGCCTTGGCGATATAATCGTGCCCGTCCACACGCTCGCCGGGGATGGCGGCAAAGAGCGCGCCGGGCGTGATGGCGCGGCTGTCGATGACGACTCCGGTCACAGGTGCTGCCCCGTCGCCCGAGAGCACGCCGCCCGTGATGGCGGCGATATCCGATACACAGTAGCCCGTCATCGGCTCACTTGTGCAGCGCGGCGGCAATGATCTGCTCGCACAGCTCGCTGTAGCTGATGCCGACGGCGGCGGCCTCCTGCGGCACGAGGCTGGTAGGCGTCATGCCAGGCAGGGTGTTGATCTCGAGGAACCAGAGCTCCCCTTCCGCGTCGAGGATGAAGTCCGCGCGGGAATAGGCCGACAGGTTCAGCGCATGGAACACCGTGAGCGCGGCATCGGCCAGGCGCTGCTCGGTCTCGGCCGGGATCTCGGCCGGGGTGATCTCGCGGGCGGCGCCGGGCTGGTACTTGTTGCGGTAGTCATAAAAGCCTTCGGCCGGGATGATCTCGATGCTGGGCAGGGCCTTGTCGCCGAGGATGCCGATCTGCACCTCGCGGCCGCAGATGTACTGCTCGATGAGGATGCGGCTGCCTTCGTTGGCGGCTGCTTTCAGCGCGGCGCGCAGCTCGGCCTCGTCATTGGCGATGGACACGCCGATGCTCGAGCCGGAGTCGTCGGGCTTGACGACGCAGGGCAGCTTCGCCTGCGCGCAGACGGCGTCGATGTCCATGCCGTCGCTCTCGACGAGCATCCACGCCGGGGTCTTGACGCCAAGCGGTGCGACGACGCGCTTGGTCAGGTCCTTATCCATGGCGATGGCGCTGCCGAGGTAGCCGCTGCCGGTATAGGGGATGCCGAGCAGGTCGAGCGTCGCCTGCACGCGGCCGTCCTCGCCGGTGCGGCCGTGCAGGGCCAGAAACACGATATCCGCCATGGCGCACACCTCGAGCACGTGCTCGCCGAACAGGCTCGGGCTCTGGAGCTTGCGCTGCGCGCGCACGGCCTCCAGATCCGGCGCGCTCTCATCAATGCGCGTGCCGCCGAGCGCCGGCGGATCGTCAAACACATGGGCGATGTCGCCGGTATAGTCCTCAAGACCGAAAAACATATCCAGCAGCACGACCTGGTGGCCGCTCTCCTGGAGCGCGCCGGCAATTTTCGTGCCGCTCGAGATCGAGACGTTGCGCTCGGGGCTCAGGCCGCCGCAAAGAACTGCAATTTTCATTGGGAATACCCCCTTCGTTTTCTCATCGTACCGCCCACGGACGGTATTGTTTGATTATATCACACTATGCGCTTGCATTCAAATATAGAATTCCCGAAAAAAGGGCGTGAAAGTTGCGCCATTGTGTGCTATACTCCTAATGTTACAGGAAAGGACGGAAAGAGCCATGCATTATGTCGTGATGGATCTGGAATGGAATCAGGCGATGAGTTCCAAATCCTCCGTATTCAACAAGCTGCCCATTCACCTGCGCGGCGAGATCATCGAGATCGGCGCGGTGAAGCTCAACGAGGACATGACCCCCGGCGAAGAATTTCAGATCGATGTCAAGCCCATGTACTTCAAGCGTATGCACTACAAGGTCAAAAAGCTCACCGGCTTCGACCGCGAGCGCCTGGCCGCCGGCGTGAGCTTTCCGGAGGCGCTGGCGCAGTTTCGCGCCTGGTGCGGGGACGATGTGACGTTCCTCACCTGGGGCTGCGACGATCAGGGCATCCTCGAGCAGAACATCATCATCCACGATCTGGACTGGGACTGGATCGCCGGCTGGATCAACCTCCAGCTCATCTACAACCTCCAGACCGACGGCGACCGCAACCAGAAATCGCTCGCCACGGCGATGGAGCACTTTGCCATTGAACAGACGCGCATCGCGCACGACGCGCTCGGCGACGCGTACAACACTGCGCTCGTGTGCACGCACCTGAACATGGAGAAGGGCCTGGCCGATTACCACGACGCCGCGCAGAAGCTCACGACCCGGCTGCCGAAGGAGCACCACGGCGAGAATAACGGCCCCGATCCGATCGAGCACGTCGCGTCGGAGTCCTATGCCACGAAGTCGGAGCTCTTCGGCGACGCCGCGTTCGTCACGCCCTGCTGCCCGCTGTGCAGCGGCGAGGTGCGCTACAGCAAGTGGGTCAACCAGGGCGACCAGCGCTATATGGCGCTCGGCGAGTGCCCGACGGACGGCAAGCTGCTCGTGCGGCTGAAATTCCGCAAGGCGGACGACTGCACCTGGAGCGCCACGCGCCTGACCTATCAGGCGACGGACAGCATGGAGAGCTACTACAAGGCCAAGGCGGCCCAGCCGCGCAAGCGCGGCCGCGGCAAATCCCGCCGCCGGCCGGCCAAGACCGCGCAGTCAGCCCCGCAATAACCCAAAACGCAAACCCGCGGCCCCGGTACTGAGTACCGGGGCCGCGGGTTTTGTATGTTCTTATGCGTGCTGGGTCTGCGCTTCGAAATAGGCGCGGGTCGTGTTCGCATCGTAGAGGATGCGGGCCTTGAGCGCATCGACGGAGTCGAACTTCCGCTCCGGGCGCAGGAACTTGTAAAACTCCAGCCGCACCTGACGGTTGTAGAGATTGCCGTGGTAGTCGAGGATAAAGCTCTCGACGCTCACGCGCTGGCCGCCGCTGACCGTCGGCCGCACGCCGACATTCGTAACGGCGTAATGCTCGCTGCCGTCGTCGAGATACACCTTCGCGGCATACACGCCGTGGCGCGGCACGAGCACCCCGTCCGGGAACTGCATATTGATCGTGGGCGTGCCCATCTTTGTGCCGAGGCGGTAGCCATAGTGCACCGTGTCCGACAGCGTGTGCGGATGGCCGAGGAAGGCGTTGGCGCGCTCGACCTCGCCGTTTTCGAGCAGCTCGCGGATGTAAGTGGAGCTGACGACGCGGCCGTCGAGCGTGACGGCGGGAATGACGTCGCAGCCGAGCCCGTGCTCGGCGCAGTAAGCGGTGAGCTTTTCCGCCGTGCCCTCGCCCCGCCAGCCGAAGCTGAAATCGTGCCCGACGACGAACGCCGCCGCGTCCATCTCATCGACGAGCGTCTGGATGAACGTCTGCCACGGCATCTGCATGACCGTGCGGTCAAAGTGGATAAAGACCACGCTCTCAATGCCGAACAGGCGGCGGATGAGCTCCTCGCGGCCATGGGCGCTGTTGATGAGCGGGACTTCCGTGCCGCGCACGAGCGTGTCCGGGTGCACGTCAAAACTCATGACCGTGGGGATGGCGCCCATCTCCCCGGCGCGCGCGACCGTGCGGCGCATGAGCGCGGCGTGGCCGATATGAATGCCGTCAAAAAAGCCCAGGGCAATGACCCGTTTCTGGTTTTCCATACGTCAAGAAACCTCGAAAAAACTTTTGATCGTGACGGCCATGCCGTCCGTGACCTGCGCCAGCAGGAGAAACTCCCCCGACGCAGCATAGATGCGGTAAGTCCCGTCCGGCGCGCTGAGCGTGAACGGATTTCCGCAGCGGGCAAGGCGCTCCGCCTTCGCGTCAACAGTGACCTGCGGCGCGTCCGGCCAGAGGCTGTCCACCGACAGGAGCAGGCGCTGCGCCGCCTCGCGCGGCAGCGCGCACAGCTCGTCCATGGTGTGCGCATCCTCCACGCGATACCCGCCGACCTCCGTCCGGCGCAGGGCGCTCATCACGCCGCCGCAGCCGAGCGCCGCGCCGATATCGTGGCAGAGCGTGCGGATGTAAGTGCCCTTCGAGCAGCGGACGCGCAGGACATAGTCCCCGTCCGCCTCGCCGAGCACGGTCAGTTCTTCGATCGTGATCGGGCGCGTTTTGCGCGCGACCTCGCCGCCGCGCCGGGCAATCTCATAGAGCTTCTGCCCGTCGACCTTGAGCGCCGAATACATCGGCGGCGTCTGCAGAATATCCCCGCGAAACTGCGGCAGCGCCGCCTCCAGCTCCGCGCGGGTGACGCGCCGATCACAGCGGCTGAGCACCGTGCCGGTCGTGTCCTGCGTGTCGGTCGTGAGGCCGAGGCGCAGGCGCGCCTCATAGCACTTGCTGTGATTTTCGGAGAACGACACCGCGCGCGTCGCGCGGCCGGCAAACACGACCAGAAGGCCGGTCGCCATCGGGTCGAGCGTGCCGGAATGGCCCATGCGCCGCTCGCCGAGCACGCCGCGGAGCTTGGCCACAACGTCGTGGCTCGTCCAGTCCGCGGGCTTATCGACCAGCAGGATCCCGTTCATGCGGGCCACACCTGGTCGATGGCTGCAAGGATTTTCTCCACGGCCGTCTCCGTGCCGCAGTCGAGTGTGCAGCCGGAGGCCATCTTGTGGCCGCCGCCGCCGTAGACCGCGCAGATGGCGCACGAATCCACCTCGGGGTTCGAGCGCACGGAAATCTTGCTGCGGCCGTCGAGCAGCTCGCGGATCGTGACGCTCACGACCACGCCCTCCGCCCGGCCGGGCAGACCGGCGATATCGTCGCAGTCATCCTCCGTCGCGTGTACGCTGTCGATCAGCGCGCGCGTGACGACCGCGATGGCGACCTGACCGCCGCGGAAAAAGCGCATGCCGGAATAGATCTGCCCCACGAGCGCCATGCGCGCGCGGGAGATCTTGCGGAAAAAGTCCATGCTGATCTTCCGGCTGTCGGCCCCAAGCTCCAGCAGCCGCGCCGCCGCACGCAGGGTGGCGGCGTTCGTGTTGGCG
>ERZ857965.1821-NODE-1821-length-19840-cov-2.786404_pt1 | contig 19840 bp, 16 predicted proteins | sample MGYA00519758_ERZ857965 | MGnify/ENA primary metagenome ERZ857965 (study PRJEB31778, sample SAMEA3449381) | human gut metagenome | biome: human gut; feature: human-associated habitat; material: faeces | place: United Kingdom | collected 2010/2012 ... | reverse complement strand
CGGGGCCGCCCCTACAAATATATGTTTTGTTCATAATTTGTTCACTCATTCAAAAACCGTGCACAGCAACAGCGTGTTGCTTGCGCAAATGAATTATGTGTGATATAATGTTACCCGAGGTGAAAATTTATTATGGAACCAAAAGATATATTACTCGAATTGAGGACGCAAAAAGGGTTGACCCAAGAGGATCTCGCCGAAAAGGTTTATGTTACCCGACAGGCTGTGTCGCGTTGGGAAAACGGCGATACCGTACCGAACACGGAAACTTTGAAAGTATTGTCAAAGTTTTATGGCGTGTCGATCAACACCCTGCTCGGGTCGCCGAGACAGCTTATCTGTCAATGCTGCGGTATGCCGCTTGACGATTCGACGATAAGCAAGGAAACGGATGGAGAATTCAACGAAGATTATTGTAAGTGGTGTTATACCGACGGTGAGTTTAAATATAAGAGCGTGGAACAGCTTATTGACTTTTGCACAGAGCATATGGCAAGCGACAGTTGGCCCGCCGAACAGGTTCGCGCGCATATGGAGGCGGTCGTTCCGAACCTTAAACACTGGAAAAACTAAATCATCAACTCTGTTTTCAATCGTCAAACCGACGGCGTATCGGGTGCGCCGCCGACAGGCACAAAGCTTTTCGGCGTGTCGTGCATAAATCGTACAAACAGTTTATAAAAATAGCATATATCGGGGAGGCTGACTGCATAGGCAGCCTCTTTAACGCTGTATTCGCCGCTTTTTAACAGGTCGGCAGCTTTTATTATCCTCAAATAATTCTTATATGTAATAGGCGACATTTTTTTATATTTCTTAAAAAGCCGTCTGAAACTGCTTTCGCTTACATTGCACATATCGGATAACTCTTTGACGGATATATCTGACATATAATTATTTTCAAGATACAGGATTCCTTTATAAATGGTATGGTGTTCCGCTTTGGTGCGGCGGTGCAGGCTTTCGTTCATAAGGCTGTATAAAAGACGGTATATCTCGGATAAAACCTCTAACTTATACCCGAACGCACCCCTCAGCCACTGTTCGCATATATGCTCGAACATATTCTTATAATAATCGTTTTTGTCGGTTGCCGCAATACATATCCTGTTCGGAAGCTTTATATACAATTCATCGAGCTGAAAGTTGACCGACATATACTTTCCCTCCGCTCCCGCAGGCCATTGTGATTTATATGTTATGTTATTGGGAAGATAGACTATATTCCCGGCGTGCGCAACAACCTCTTTTCTCGTTCCTTTGTCAAATATAATTGTTCCGTTTTCTACATAAAAAAATCTTGAAAAAGGCTTGTCATCCTTTGTACATACATATTCATCGGGGGTTTTTACACAGCCCGAAAAAGCACCGAAACAATGTCCGTCAAGGCGATTGCTGTCGGAAAACTCAATATAAAAATCATTCAGACTCGATTTAGCGTTATTATCCATATTTATCTCCGTTCCGCCGAGTATCGGCTTGAAATAAACTTTTACCGTCTTGGCTTGTTGCTCATATTATACAATAAAAAGCGTATTTTGGCAATAGAAATTTTAAAAGAAATGTTATATAATCAAGGTATAATTTAAACATACGGAGATGATATGTATGAAAATCGGTATAGTAGGCTTAGGATTTTTTTCGGATGACTTTGTAAGGCTGTTTAATCTTCACCCCGATGTGGACGAGGTTGTTGTGGCTGACCTCGACCCCGAAAGAGTTAAGATTTCTATGGAAAAGCATCATTTAAAGAGAGGTTTTAACTCTTTTGAAGATTTGCTCGATAACGCACCCGATGTTGACTGTATCGGAATATTCACCCAAAGACACTTGCACGGCCCGATGGTTGTAAAAGCCTTGAAACAGGGCAAGAATGTTTACAGCGCCGTTCCGATAGGCTGTACAATCGAAGAAATACAAGAGATAATTAACATTGTTAAAGACACAAGACAAATCTATATGATGGGCGAGACCTGTTATTATTATCCTTGTGCTATGTTCTGCCGTGAAAAGTATAAGAGCGGCGAAATGGGTAAGTTTGTATACGGCGAGTCACAGTATTATCACGATATTTGTGAGATGTATAATGACTTTAAGCACTCGGGCGGTCCGAACTGGCGCAGAGTTGCGGGCATTCCGCCGATGTTCTATCCGACGCACTCAATCTCAATGCTGTTCTCGGCAATAAACGAACACGCTATTAAAGTATCGTGTATGGGTTATCGCGACAATCACGAGGACAATATATACGGCGAGGATAAGAATAACTGGCAAAACCCGTTCAGCAACGAAACCGCTATATTCCAGATGTCCGGCGGCGGCGTGGCAAGAATAAACGAATTCCGCCGTGTCGGAATTAATAAGCCGTCATCATATATTACCTGTATGTACGGCGAAAAAGCTGCATATGAATGTTCGGTAACAAAACATACATACCAAATCGGTGTTGCAAGCGGAAAAGAGCCATACATTGAGGATGTAGGGCACCTCGTAAACACCATTGAATATAACGAGGATTTAAAGAACGGAACAATGGACATTCACCGCGACCCGATTTCGATTAAGTATATCGAGGGATTTGCACCGATTCAAGACAGGTCAAGACTTCCCAAGACTATGCGCAACACACCGAAATTCTCGCACTATAATTCGCATCCGTTCTTGGTTGACGATTTTGTCCGCGCGGTAATGACAGGCAAACTTCCGCCGAACAACGCATGGGACAGCGCAAGGTATATGATACCCGGTCTCATCGCTCACGAATCGGCTTTGAAAGACGGAATGCTTATGGATATTCCCGATTTCGGTGCCGCTCCGTCGGATTGGGAAAGAGTCACCTATGAAACAAAGGATAACTATGAGGATATGAGCAAGTATTATGATGTTGAATGCCACCATTAATATTTGACAAAAGCGGCATTGCCGCCGTGTTTAGGAGGAGTCGGCATGAAGAAAATCAGCTGTTGTATAGATATGATGTTTTCGCAGACAGATTTTTATGACAGGATTTCTGCGGTAAAAAGCTGCGGAATAGACACAATTGAGTTTTGGAAGTGGACAAACAAAGACATTGACCGCGTAAAGGCCTTGCTTGATGAAAACAAAATGGGTTTGTCGATTTTTAACATCGACAGCACCGATGAGACTTTGTCTTATGATTTGTCAAGGGGGATTTTGAACAGCGGCAGGGCAGATGAGTTTGTAAAGGCTCTGAACGAAAGCATACCTGTTTATAAAAAGCTCAATGCGTCGGCGATGATTGTTTTAATCGGCGAAAACGCCGAATATAACGAAAATAATGTTTTAAAGTGCCTGAATGCGGCAAAACCGATTGTTGAGAGGGAACACGTAACGCTCATAATCGAGCCGCTCAACAATATTGACCGAGTGGGGTATTCGATGCCTTATGCAAAACCCACCTTTGAGCTTTTGCGAAAGGTAAACAGCCCGAACATAAAGATGCTTTATGACATTTATCATCAGAATATGATGGGGGACTTTTCGATAGATGACATCCGCAATAATATCGATATTATCGGACACTTTCACGTTGCGGATGCACCGGGTCGGCACGAACCCGGAACGGGCAAGGTTGATTATGTGAAAATTATTGACGAAATAGAAAAGCTTTCGTACAACGGCTATATCGGACTTGAATATCGTGCAACAAAACCCGACAGCGAAACTTTAGGATTTTTGAATTTATAACATTGGGAGAAAGGCGGTGCATATAATTGTTTAAGGTTTGTATTATAAGCTGCGGAATGATTGCAAATTCGGCGCACATCCCGGCTTACAGACAGTTTTCGGACGATTTTAAGATTGTTGCCGTATCGGACATAAACCCTGCGGCGGCACAGGACACGGCAAAGCGCCACGGAATAGACAGATTCTATACCGATGCGTCCGAGATGCTTGAAAAAGAAAAGCCCGATGTGGTATCGGTATGCGTTCCGAACTGTTTTCACAAAGAATATACGCTTATGGCGTTGAATGCGGGTGCAAACGTTTTGTGTGAAAAGCCGCTCGCTTTCACGGCGGCGGACGCTGACGAAATGTTTGCGGCGGCAAAGCGGAACGGAAAGCTGCTTATGGCGTGTCAGAGTATGAGATTCACGCCCGACCGTCTTGCGGCGAAAAAGTTTATCGATGACGGAAATATGGACAAGATATATTACGGCGAACTTGCGCGTGTGCGCAGACGCGGAATCCCGACTTGGGGAACGTTTCATATTAAAAAGATAAGCTGCGGCGGTGCGTTTGTTGATATAGGCGTACATATGCTTGATGCTCTTGTATGGCTTATGGGCAACCCGAAAATAAGCTCGGTTCACGGCGTAACGATGCAAAATCACAAAACAGAGATTGGCTCTTTGACCCAAAGCGGTGCGCTCACGGGTGAGGTGCATAACCAAAGAAAGTTTGACCCGAACGAGATGGATGTCGAGGACTTTTCATGCGGTATGCTGAATTTTGAAAACGGCGCGAGAGTAAACTTTAAGGTTGCGTGGGCAACAAATATGCCTGAGGCATCGGACATCAGGCTTGTCAGCCGAAAAGCAGGCGTTGACCTGCCGTCGGGTATAATCTATTCGGGCGAGGACAAGCAAGATACGCTCAAAATTGAGAAATGCCCGTATGATACGCCTTTTTTCGGTCATATGTACCTTGTGGATAACCTGAGAAAAGTTCTCAAAGGTGAGGCTGAACCGATTGTCACCGAGGCGGAAACAAAGAACGTTGCGGCGATACTCGAATTGTTCTATAAATCAGCCGAAAGCGGCAGAGAAGAATACATAAAATAACCGCACATCCAAAAAAACGACGGCATGAGCCGTCGTTTTTTTGGATGTGCGCCTTGCGTGATTGGCGTGCGTTCATAAAAACTATTGTGCGGAGGCACGGAGAAATTTCCGCGGCGGAATATAGACCGCTGCAGAAATAAATAGCATTTTATTGCGGAATATTCGCACGATGCCTCTAAATAGCCTTGGTTTGTAACATGAAGATGCTCAACTGAAATTGCCTATCATATATTTAAAGTGTGTCAATTATTAAAATATATGCAAGACGCAGGAGACTAAGAGAGTTATACAGTGTTAAATATCTGCAAGTAATTCTTCCATTTTTTTATTATATAATTCGTCAGAAATCTTTCCTTTCAGCATTTCTAACTTTTTAAGCCGAACTTCAAAATCAGAAGAATCACTTGCTTCTTGTGAAGAAACACTTCCGATGGAACTACTCATCATGTTTCCGGTTGTATTTGTCATATTCAAGCCGGCAAATGCCATAAATGCCCCTGCATTCTCATTAGAAGCAGCCGCGCGTAACGCATCTGCCTGTGCTTGGGCAAAATTTGCGGCAGCCATTTGAGAGTTAGTAAAAACCTTGGTTTCCTGAAGCTTTGTCAGAATTTTTTGCTCGTCATCCGGAACAGAAATCGATTCAAATGCAATAGAGAATATTTTCAATCCTCTCCTGTCAAGCCACTTCTCTTTTAACAGCGTGTTCATTTCGGCAACCAATTCAATGGTTTCCCCTAATAGATCACTTGGGCGAACGCCGCGTAAAGAGATTGGAGCAAATGCTGCTTGCAAATAAGTCACAAATTCAGCTCGTAATTGATCAAGCAATTGATCTGAAGTAAAATAATCCTGAACATTTGCTGCAATTCGAGTATAGAAAGTGATAGGATTGTCTATTGTGTAGGAAAAACGCCCTCTGCAACGGATGTGCAAGTCAATATCGGCACCAATGTTTTTATCTACAAACCTGAATGGTATTGGAGTATATGTGCCAAAAAGATTATTTTCTATTGGTTTAATGTTTATAAAATAAATACGCTGATCTTTTCCTGTACTTCCACCGAAAGTAAAACGCCTGCCTATTTGCTTAAATGTATCAATTAACGAATTTCCGAGGTTACCTGCAAAAACAGACGGCTCGGATGAGGTGTCATAAACAAACCTTCCGGGTTCACAGGTTAACTCGACTATTTCACCATCCGACACAATTACAGCACATTGTCCTTCGTTTACTGCAATTACACTACCATTGCTGATAATGTTTGGTTCGCCATTATAGTTTGTTCCTCGTTGCGTTTGTTGTTTCCGTCCTTTGCACATTAAAACATTTTTGTCTAAACTGTCACAATAATAATATTCTTTCCACTGATCGCCGAAAGAACCACTGATAGAATTAGTAAGAGATTTTATCAATCCCATAGAAATACCTCCTTATCCAATAGCGGGTCTGCCGCAATAATCACATTTTGATGTGTTACCGATGGTGGTGATAACAAAAGCGCCACACCCTTCACATTGGACAACCTTAATCTGGTCAGTGATTTTCACAGCTTCTGTCTCGGGGGCATTTTCCGGAATAGAAATTTTGGAAAGAACCAATGAACTAATAGCTGCTGTAATTTGTCTTATCCACTCATCTTTCTGGCTTCTTGTCACAACAAAGGAAAGTTTTTCGCCGTTTTTAGTATAAAATGTGATGTTAAAGGATACTAAATTTGAAGACGTTTTAATATTAACAGTGCTGCCTTGTGTTTGGATATCTGAAAGTGCATATTCATCAAATTTTGAACCAAAGTTAAAGGCATGCGATTGGAAAACGATTCTTTGATTTGTTAAGAATAACTTTCCGCCTTTGCTTCCTACAGTTTGCCACTTATTTGCTTTCCCTGACATTAATAATATTTCATCTTGTTTAAGCATTAAATTTGTAAATCCCATATTGAATCCATCCCTTTTGATTTGTTCATGGTACATACGAGCAGTAAAAGTATAGTGCTGTTCCTCCGGTTTGATTATAATGTTTTATGAAATTGCATGTATGTAGGGCGCAAAAAGAGGTACAGCAAGCTTGCATTGACCCTGTGTAATTATGTAAACCATATTTTAGAATTACTTATAAAAAATACATAAGCATATAAGAATTATAACATAAAGTTCGACAAAAATCAATGAATTTAGCGGAAATTTTAAAATTTCGCTGATATGCACAAAAATCATAAAATGAACAAATTAGGCAACTAAAAAATATATTTGGTGTTCATAAAAACTATTGTGCGGCGGCACAGAGAAATTTCCGCGGCGAAGTATAGACCGCTGCAGAAATGAATAGTATTTTATTGCGGAAATTCACACGTCTTATTAGTGTTCGGAAACCCAATTTTTGTTATCCGCGCGGCTCGGCGGTTATGTTCGTAAAATTTGCTCGGGGTCGGTCAAGCGGCACGCTTGCGGAACATCGAGGCACCGTCCCCTGAGGCAAAAATTACATATATCAACATTGCAGGATGATTGTTTTCGGGCTTTGTGGAAAACCAGCTCATTCAAAAGCCGCGGCGGCAGAGGATGCCTTCACTTGACAAAAGCGCGGATTTCGGATATAATATATGGCATATGATCGTAAACAGGAGGGTTCATTATGATGAAAATTAAAAGGCTGGTATCAGTCTGCACAATGACCGTTATGTTAGCTTGCTGTGGGTTCAGCGCTTCAGCGAGAGAGTTATTTACGGACGTTCCCGAAAGCGAATGGGCTGCGCCTTATATCTATAACCTTGCCGACAGAGGTATAATCGGCGGTTACGGCGACGGTTCGTTCTTGCCGTGGAACGAGGTTCAAAGATGCGAATATGCAAAAATGCTTGTCAATATTACCGGGATTCCGATTGTTCCGAGTTCGGTATCGCCGTATTCCGATGTTCCTTACGGGGAGTGGTTCTTTCCTTATGTAAATGCGTCAACGGCGTATATGACCGGGTTTCAGGCATCGGACGGAACTCTGTACTTTTCGCCGACCGAGTCGGCATCGAGAGAAGATGTTGCCGTTTCGATGGTCAAGGCTCTCGGATTGGACATATCAAAGTACACAGACCCCAACGGATTTCTTGCCGCAAGGTTTGGGGACTGGCAGGACGTTTCATCATTTAACCGCCCGTATATATGCGCTGCGGTGGATAACGGAGTTATAACCGGTGACGTTCCGCAGGACGGCGTAGGCACATTCAGACCTCACGACCCGATTTTGCGTGCGGAGATAGTCTTTGTTCTCTATCGTGCGTTTCCTGACGGAAATGCACCTATGTAAGTTATATATAATATTTTGAAAGGGGCAGCGATATGCCAAATGTAACCGAAATTTTCGGCAGTATGGTATTTAACAACGCCATAATGCGCGACAGACTTCCAAAGGAAATTTATAAACAGGTAAAGCGTACAAAAGAAGAAGGTGTAACACTCACCAAAGAGGTTGCCGATGTTGTCGCAAACGCGATGAAGGATTGGGCAATAGAAAAAGGTGTAACGCACTTTACACATTGGTTTCAGCCAATGACGGGCATCACTGCCGAAAAACACGACAGCTTTTTAACCCCAGACGGTGAAGACAAGATTATTATGGAGCTATCGGGAAAGGAGCTTATCAAAGGCGAAACGGACGCATCGAGCTTTCCGTCGGGCGGCTTGCGCTCGACCTTTGAGGCAAGAGGTTATACCGCGTGGGATCCGACATCGGACGCGTTTATCAAAGACGGCGTTTTGTGTATACCCACCGTATTTTGTTCATACACCGGTGTTGCCCTTGACAAAAAGACACCTCTTTTGCGCTCTCGTGAGGCTTTGAATACCCAGGCTCTCAGAGTCTTAAAGCTGTTCGGTTTGGATGATGTTAAACGCGTAAACGTAACAGTAGGCCCCGAACAGGAATACTTTTTGATAGACAGAAAAATTGCGCTCAAACGCCGTGATATTACATATACGGGACGCACTTTGTTCGGCGCAATGCCGCCGAAAGGTCAAGAGCTTGACGACCATTATTTCGGCGTAATAAAGACAAGGGTTTCAGAGTATATGCGTGACCTTGACACCGAGCTTTGGAAGCTCGGAATCCGCGCAAAGACCAAGCACAACGAAGTTGCACCGGCACAGCACGAGCTTGCGCCCGTGTATGCCTCAGGAAATATAGCAGCGGATCATAACCAGCTTACCATGGAGATAATGAAAAAAGTTGCCGAAAAGCACGGTATGAAGTGCCTTTTGCACGAAAAGCCGTTTGCCGGTGTAAACGGAAGCGGCAAACACGATAACTGGTCTCTCGGAACGGACACGGGTCTTAACCTGTTAAAACCGGGCAAGAACCCGATTGAAAACAAGCTGTTTCTTACATTTATGTGCGCTGTTATAAAAGCGGTTGACGATTATCAGGATTTGCTGCGTATTTCGGTCGCAAGTGCCGGAAACGACCACCGTCTCGGCGGAAACGAAGCTCCGCCGTGGATAATCTCGATATTTGTCGGCGATGATTTAAAAGAAGTTTTACGCTGTATCGCCGAGGATGAAAGCTATATGGCAAAAGAGCGCGAGATAGTGACGTCGGGCGTTGACGCTCTTCCGGATTTTGTAAAGGACACAACGGACAGAAACAGGACTTCGCCGTTCGCCTTTACCGGAAACAAATTCGAATTCCGTATGCCGGGTTCAAGCCTTTCAATATCCGGTCCGAACTTTATGCTCAATACCGCTGTTGCGGAATCACTCAGACAGTTCGCGGATATATTGGAAAAAGAAGATGATTTTTCGACAGGGGTTGATACACTGCTCAGAAATACTCTCAAAAAACACGCGCGCATCATATTCAACGATGATAACTATTCCGACGAATGGGTCAAAGAGGCGAAAAGACGCGGACTTTTGAATCTTGCGTCCACCCCCGAGGCTCTTCCGTATTTCATCGCGGATAAGAATATAAAGCTGTTTGAAACACACGGAATCTTAACCCGTGACGAAGTTGTTTCGAGATATGAGATTATGCTTGAAAATTACAGCAAGGTAATAAATATCGAGGCCTTGACGATGCTCGAAATGGCGCGCCAGGATATTATCCCGGCGGTTTGTGAGTATATCAAGCTTTTGAGCGATGAAACCGCGGCGAAAAAACTTGTTTGCGCATCGGCAAATTGCTCTATGGAAGAAAATCTGATTTCCGCACTTTCAGATAAACTTTCGGCATTGTTCGAAAACCTTGAAGAACTCGACAAAGAAGTGCACACGGCACATAATATGTCGGTCGCGCAAAAGGCTGCGGAATATTATCACGACACCGTTTTGGCGCGAATGGAAAAGGTTCGCGGTATTGCGGATTACATGGAGGTCTATACGGCAAAGGAATACTGGCCTTTCCCGACTTACGGCGACCTTTTGTTCAGTATTCAGGAATGATTAGACAATACAAACAAATTAATCGGAACGGCATAAAACCGTTCCGATTTTAATGACATTTAAAGACAACTTTTGGGAGAATGAATATTAAAATGAAACATAAAATACTCAAACGCATAGGCGCAGCGCTGTGCGCACTCGGCTTGACTTTGACGGCTCTTTCGTCCGCTTATGCAAAGGGCGAGCCGTCGTTTTGGGCGGAGAACGAAGTAAATTCCGCAATAGAAAAAGGTTATGTTCCCGAGGATTTACAAGATTTGTATACAACGGACATAACAAGGTTACAGTTCGCACGTCTCGCGGTGAGCTTTCTTGCCGACATAAAAGGCACAACCGTTGAAAAAATGACGGCGAACACCGCTGACGCGCCTTTTTCGGACACCAATGACAAAAGCGTTGCCGAGGCATACGCACTCGGCATTTTAAACGGCAGAGGCAACGGCATTTTTTCGCCTTATGACACAATAACCAGAGAAGAAGCAGCAAAGATTCTTGTGCTTACATACAAGGCGTATATCGGCAGAGAGATTCCTCCGCCGAACCTTATGCTGACGTATAACGACACCGAAGAGATTTCGGGTTGGGCGGCGGATTATGTCCGCATCGTGACCGATTTCGGAATAATGAAAGGCGACCAAAACAATTGCTTTTTGCCTTTTTCGGAATACACAATCGAACAGAGCATAATAACATTCGAGAGAATATATAAGATGATTGACGACGACGAATCACAACAGCCCTCGTTTGACAATACAAATCCCAAAATCGAAAATATGCTCTATGTAAAAGACGGACGGCTTGTCAGCGGCAGCGATGATAATGAAGTTATTTTAAACGGCGTAAACCTCGGAAGCTGGCTTATGATGGAGATGTGGATGTGTCCGATAGAGGCAAAAGATGAACAATTCTCATATTCCGACGCAATCGGTGTGTTAGAGAGCCGTTTCGGTCGGAAAAAGGCAGAAGAACTGATTACCCTGTATGAAGACAGCTTTATAACAGATGACGATTTTGCCAAAATCGAGGCTCTCGGATTTAACTGTGTCAGAATTCCGTTCTGGTACAGAAACTTTATGAACAGCAGCGGCAACTGGTTTACGGTCAGACATGATGACAATGACGGGTTTAAACGCTTGGACAAAATTATCGAACAATGCGCCGCTCACGGTCTTTATGTCATACTCGATATGCACGGCTGTCCCGGCGGTCAAAGTATGAATCAAAGCACAGGTGTTGCCGGTAAAAACGAGCTTTATAATAACGAAAAAAATCTTTCGATAATGGAAAATTTGTGGGTTGCAATCGCCGAACGGTATAAAGATAATCCGGTTGTTGCCGCATATGATATAATGAACGAGCCGATGAATAACGGTGGTTATACCGGCACAAGAGCATGGCAGGCAGGCAGCGGTGACGCGATACGGCTTACCAACAACGTCTATGACCGAATGATAAAGGCAATACGAAAGACGGGCGACACCCACGTCATAACCGTTGAGGGAATATGGAGCATATATAACCTGCCCGACCCCGAAACCATGGGGTGGGATAATATGATGTATCAGCTGCATCTGTATGACGTAACAAAATCAAATATAGACGGCAGGCTCAAAGAAATGACCGAGCTTGCACGCGAAAAATACAAAACGGCAATTCTTGTCGGCGAATATAATAATAAAGAGGGACAGCGTTATGCCTCGGGTCAATATGACGAGATAGGTTTAAACCGCGTCAAATGGACGTACAAGGCGGTAAATGCGTGGTATGACGGCTGGGGTCTTTATAATAAGAATATTAACCGCGTGGATATAAAAACCGCGGATGAGAGCGACATTAGGGCGGCATTCGGTGAAGAAATGCTTACCGACAACGGATTTATGCTCGACAGCCGTGAATATAACAAAATTATGAAATAACAAAACTGCGACCCCCAAAAGCTTGACTTTTGAGGGTCGCATCATTTTCCGTACTCTTTTACATACTCCTTTTATGATTTACGGTTCGAATATCGATAACGCACTAATTGTTTTTGGTTATAATCACGCTATTATCATTCTCGTTCCATTCCACACTTGCACCGAGTCTTTCGGAAATAAATCTTATCGGTGTATATGTGCGGTCATTTTCGAGGAATGCGGGACTGTCGAGTTTAACGGCTTTGCCGTTGACCGTTGCGTATTCCGCTCCGATTGTGATTAATATTGTCACATCGCCGCCGTCTTTGTCCTTGCCCTTAATTGTGACAAGCTCTTTCTCCTCGTTCCAGCTTACAACCGCGCCCAGGCTTTCGGCAACAAACCTTGACGGAAGCATCGTCCTGTTGTTTCGGATAAGCGGCGCAACATCATTGATTTTTGTTTCACCGAAAACGGTTGCCTCTTTTTTGCCTATCGCAAGCACGATTTTGCTCTTTGAATCATCAACGGGTTCAGCCGTCCATTTTGCATACAAAGTCATTGAAGAAGTAACTTTTGTATCGGGGTCAAACTTATTATTTAAAGCTTTATCCGTATACCAGCCGTCAAATATAAATCCGTCTTTGGTCGGTTCTTGAATTTCGCCGACTTTTGTATTTCTCTTAACGCTCTTTTGAGCTATGTCGCTGCCGCCGTTGGTGTTGAACCGAACAATAAACGAGCTTGACGAATGTCCTCCGCCCGATGACGGTCTTGACTGTCCGCTTATCGTTATCGCATTGTCAGACCTGTACATCTTTTCTCTTACGCCGTCTTTATCCATTTTTATCTTTGTGTCATTCTCAATTATCGCGCCGTCCTCTTCATAAGGCACTGGCCATAACAGCGAGCTGTCAAATTCAACATATAAGTTTGCGTTTCCGTAAACATTGCTGCTGTTACCCGACAATACAAATTCCACGGTCGTATCATCGATTCTCCGGGCACTCTCTATCATAACATCATCGCTGCCGACTATATTCCAGTGTGCCTTCCAATTCGAAAGAATTTCCTTTTTTGCATCTTCGTCCGATTCAGCATCATATTGTGCGCGCCATTCGGACGGAAATTCATCACCGTCGGCAAACATACCGTAATTCGTTTTAAGCGTGATTTTTTGTCCGTCCTCTTTGCCCTTTGCAATCGTGCTTTCGGAAGAGAGCGTTAATATAATAGGCTGATACTCACTCTCGAGACACCATGATGCATAATATACACCCGGGTTCAGCACATAGTTGGGTTGAGGATCGGAAAACGACAATCCGCTGCCGCGCTGTTCCTTCCACCCGGTGAACACATAACCGTCCTTTTGAAGAATTTCGGGAAATTCAACCGTGTCCGTTGCTTTTAAGTCCTTTAATACCGCATACGGCTCTTGTTCAATCGGTATTCCGTCATCGTCATATGTCGGCACATCCGAATAGAATATGACATCGTATACCGCCTCATCAAAATACAATGCGTATCTTCCGAGTTTGTCCGCCTCAAAAGAAACACCGTCTGTAATCGCATTAGAATTCACTTCTGTCGGCTCGGCATCTGCGGCGATATAGTACAGCCTGAAATTTCTTCCGAGCGTTTGACTGCGGCCGCCGTCTGACTTAGGCATTGTAATTTCGACCTGCATTTTATCTATAGCGGGATACGGATTTTCGGCATCGGTTGTCTTAAAATCATATGTCAGCATATAGTCATAGTCTTTGCAAATACCGAACAAATTTTCTGACGGGGCTTTGAGCTGTGGCTCTGTATCCAATTGAATTTTATCATTACCCGAAAAATATGTTCTTATTGTTGCGCGAGTATGTATAGCTTCTCCGTCTTTTGTGTAGATATTGAAGTTGTTAAGTTTAATCGGCGTTTCGGCTGACGCATTTATTGCGCCTGCCAGTATTACCAATACTCCGATTAGTGTAAATAGCTTTCTTTTCATAGTTATAACCTCCCATTTACTATTATTTTACCAGTAAACATAGAAATCGTCAAGTATATAAATGTAAATTTTTTTATCATTTATTAAATTATTTCCTCCGAGCGACCTAATTTGAGGTTTTAAAGTCAATTCATATTTTGTATCGCTCTCATATCCGTCAAGATTTTCCGTTTCGGGCGAATAAACAGTAAGCCGGTTTCCGTTCACCGAATATTCGGGTTCTATTGCCGAATTATTCGGGGTTTTAAGTGAGATATTCCCCAATAACGATGATTCCCGTATATTACTGTTAAACATAACGGTTATATCCTGAGTTTCACTATGCCCCACAATAGGACTTATGCTAAAATCCACTGTTTTGACAACACTGTTGTTATTTGCGGTCAATATCGTTTTATCCGAACACTCTTTTTCTCTTCCCGTTATCGGCTCTGTTATTTTAATATCATTCAGGGCAACAGTTGAGCCGTTATCAACATCATCGGTAACTTTAACGTAAAGTTTTAATGTCGTACCTGCCTTAAATCCTTTTGAGGCGTAAGCCTTTTTAACCACGGGCGTTAAATCAAACGGAATTGTAACAGTTTCATTTCCGTTTCCGCCCGAAAAGTTTTTGTCAAGCAACGAACGATTATCTATATCCACAAGCCAGCTTTTCGCCATTGTATTAAACGCAATATTATAATTATTCACCGCGCTTATCATACTTTTCGGTTCCGAGCTCTCGGCATCGGACACCCCAAGCTCTATTGCAACCTGATTTCTTTTGTCCGTTTTCATTGTTACATCCGCAACAAGCAACGGCGTATAATCCTTTTGCGGCTCTATGAAATAATAGGCACTGAAAACAGGGCTGCGTTTGGTTGTTGCGCCCGACACGGCGCTTACGTTGCCTAATGCGTCATACGGCACCCATACATAGCCGTTTGTATAATGGTATGCGCTTGTGCCCCAAGAATTAGCTATTTTAAACGCCCCTGTTTCACCGCTGTCGCGGCGGCTGTTTCCGTTTACGTCAACCCAAAAGTCATCATCATAACCGACAACGGTCATAGCGTGTCCGCCGAGTTCGGTATCCGATGCATACCGACAGCCCCATACTCTTCCCGTTGTATTTTTTGTATAGTTAAAAGAATTGACAAATGTCGGGATTGTTACAACATATCCGTTTGACAAAATTCTTTTGAGGTTGATAACGCCTTGCGTTTCGGAATTTACCGTTGACGATGTATTTATATATCCGTATGTTATTTTTTGCGGTTTATTATAAATTGCTTTTGTCCATGTATCGGCGGAGGTACACCAGCCTTTGATGTTAGATGTGTTCATCGCAGATGAAAAGTCATTCGCCGACGGCGCGCCATAGCTCATTACCGCCGCACATGCCTCATCATAAAACGTAGGCACGTTAAGACCGCCGTTTATCAGAGTATATGTGAACCGCGGCGACATAATATTGGCGTTTACCGTGCCGCCCGATGCGGTTTTTGCATTTAATCCGCGTACAGCACAATTATTGTTTGTAAGCTGATAATATGTCAGCGACCACGCAACACATGAATTCATGCTGCCTTGATTGCCTATTGGCGGGAAAGTAAGTGATTGGCTTACATCAACCGCACTGGTCAGAGGAAACTCGCTCGGCGCAACCGAACCGCCCGAGCTTTGACCCGGATAAACATATGTCATTTCACTTCCCAACTCTGCCGCTTGAACCTCTTCCTCTGTATCGGCATATGTCACCGCTCGGTTTTCAGTGCTTTCTTCCGTCCTGTTCAAAGCTTTTGAATTCGGCTTAACATCGACTATCATGGGAATTTTGGCATTAAATGCATCCCATTGTTCCTTTGTCATCGTTGCCAAGCCCCGTCCAAACTCATCGCACGGAACCTCATCGGTCTCGTCATCCGCAAATATTATTGTGCCTGTCTGAAAAATCAGTAAAAAACAAATTAATAAAGCTGTTATTTTTTTCACTTTTACCCCTCCTTAGCTAACCGATACTATGTCAAGCGGCTGTTCCGCATAAAGCGTATAATTTAACGTGTCCGTACCTGTTTTTCCCGACGTTAATATATAATATGTTTTGTTTGCCGTCATTGTACCCGTTATTCTGAAACTAACATCTTCTTCCGACTCTCGTCCCGATGAAATATATGCGAAATTTTCATCATACAAAACCGCCTTTACACCCAAGCTTTCGGTTGCGGTAAAAATATATGTACCGTCCTCATCGGGTGTAAACGAATATACGTTACATCCGCCGGCACTTAACGCTGCCGTCTGACCGATATTCTTTAAAACCGCCGTTGCATCGGTTCTGTTCATAGGCGCAAGCGCATAGCTGTCACTTGCCTTTCCCGAAAATCCGATATAATAATCTGGAACGAATGGCAAAATGCACGAGGAGGTGTAACAAATGCCAAGTGGACAGCAGTATTTGCAGGCAATCGGCAGCTTTGCGCCGCTGGTTATTCTGATTATCCTGTTCTATTTCCTGATGATTCGTCCGCAGCGCAAGCGTGACAAGGCAGAGCGCGATTTCCATAAAAAGGGAGATCAGATCATCTGGGATGCAAGCCGTAAGGCAGAGGACATTTATGCGGCATCTGTCATGTATATGGATGAAACGTTAAACCGTATGCAGGATATTATGCAGGAGGCGGACAAAAAGGTCGGTGCCATCTATCAGGAAATTAAAGAACAGATGGAAAAAGAAGAACAGGAATTAAGAACCAACAAATCCGAACTCAAAGGACAGCTGCAGGATCTGGTTGATACCGAAAAGTACTTAAAGATCATCTCCTACGAAACAGAGCGTCTGGAAAAGCTTACCCGCGGGCTTCTGACGCTCAACGAACTCGATATTCAAAAACGTATGCTGAACATTCAGCCTTTTGATATCAACGGTGTAATCAAAGCAACCGCAGCTTCCTTTGAGGGTTCCTGCACCAGCCGTAATATTCTTCTGGAGCTGATTCTGTCCGGCAAGGAACTGCTGGCACAGGCCGACATGGAACAGATTCAGCAGGTTTTGTATAATCTTCTCAGTAATGCAATCAAATTCAGTCCGGATAACTCGACGATTACGATTGAAACCACCGAAAAAAACGGAAAAATTTTCGTTTCTGTCAAAGATCACGGAATCGGAATCCCGAAAGCAAGCATTCATAAAATATGGGAACGTTTTTACAAAATCGACCGATCCCGTGGCAAAGACCAGAAAGGCACCGGTCTCGGTCTGGCAATTGTCAAAGAAATCATCAACGCACATGGTCAGCATATCAATGTTATCAGTACTGAAGGTATCGGCACCGAATTTATTTTTACATTAGAAAAGGCAAAGTAGAGATTTTTCTCCGCTTTGCCTTCTTTTTTTTATGTATGTTTTTATTCCCATGTGTGGTGGTGAAGCTGTCCCTTAAGTTGCATGTGGTCAAACTGATGCTGTCTCAGTGCCTCATATAACACAATTGCCACAGAATTACTGAGATTCAGTGAACGAATGTCATTGATCATCGGAATCCGAATGCAGTTTTCTTTATGTTCCATCAGAATTTCTTCCGGGATTCCGGCACTTTCTTTTCCGAACATGATATAGCAGTCCTCTTCATACTGTATATCTGCATAAGTTTTTAATGCTTTTGTCGTTGCATAATAAATCTTTGCATTGGGATTTTTTTCTACAAAATCTTCATAATCCAGATAAGTTGTCACATCCAGATCTTTCCAGTAATCCATTCCGGCTCTTTTGAGTGCTTTTTCACTGAGGCTGAATCCCAGCGGCTCGATCAGATGCAGTTTTGTGCCGGTTGCCACACAGGTTCTTCCGATATTTCCTGTATTTGCCGGAATTTCCGGTTCCAGCAATACAATATTAAGCTTTGCCATGTTTCTTTTCCTTTCCTGAGTGATGAAAACGCGGACGTTCCAGATATCTGGTGATTTCTCCACTGTGAAGCAGCCGGTCATTTCCTTTATCTGTATGGCCAATCACTGCCGCATGGATTCCCCGTGCTTCAAGCTCACGCACCAGGGTATCCCCCTGTCCGGTGCCTAAAAGTACCGTTCCTTCTGACTCCAGTTTATACGGATCCACATCCAGTCGTTCGCAGACTTCAATCGTCTCCTGACGTATCGGAATTCTCCGAAGATCTACATCCAGACCGACTCCCGATGCCTCTGCCATCTTCCAGAGACCGCTTAAGATTCCGCCTTCTTCTGTAAAATACAATGCAGAAATCCTCTTGTCCATCCAGAAGTCATCTTCTCTGGAAACTTTACATTTCTGCAAAGTATCTTCGCTCATATAAAGAAAACTCTCCGAAAAATATTTACGCAATTTTTCTTTTTCCCGGCTGATCAGTACCAGAGTACCGGATATTCCGATTTCTCCCGCTACTACCAGATCTTCTCCCGGGTTCAGTCTCCCCGTGATTTCTGCCTGCAGTGCCTCCAGTGCCTGCTGTCCTAATTTCATAATCTTCCTCCGGTATTTCTTATTTCGTCATTCTACTCTGTGATCACAGCAGAATAGAAAGAATACTCGGAACTACCATTGCAAGGACAAGGATCACTGCGATCACTGCTGTGATGATTTTTCTTTTTTTTGGATCAAACATTCCCATTTTATCTGTCACCTCGTGTCATTTATCACATTATTAAATAATTTTGCCTTGATAACTACGCTGTTAATTGAATCGTTTCTGTGTACGCATTATTGGACAGCGGATCGCGTCTTTCATAATCAAACAGAACTGCTCTGCCGTCCTCAAATACTTCTATATGCGCCGTTTTGGGGATATTATTTGCTTTTCTGTAATCCCATATAGCTGTCTCATATACTTTCTGATCCGGTGCAAACGACGGACGTTTTTTCAGTTTCTCTCTAAGATACAGATCGTACAGCATCTTCTGTGACGCTTTCTCAACTGAAACATCTGTTTCTTCCTGCAAATACTCGAGCAAAATCTCATAACGTCTCATTCTGGAGTGAGAAATTTCACTGTAACCTTTCTTTTCATAAAAAGCACCCAGACTCTCATAAAAAGTAAATGCATCTTTTGCCAACGGAACCAGATATTCCAGTGTATGCTGAAACTGACCACTATTATAATACACTTCCACCATACTTTCCACTGCTTTTAATTTCAATACATCTCCGTACGGCAGCCAATTTGTAGACAGCACTTCATATGGTTCTTTTTCTTTGTGAACGATTCCATATTTTTCCGCTTCTCCTTGCATCAAGGAACCTTTCAGAACTTTCAGGAAGCCCAGCTGCAGCTGATCCGGTTTCATCTGGTACACGTCATTGAAAGAGCGGTGAAACGTATCATAATCCTCGTACGGAAGACCCGCGATCAGGTCAAGATGCTGATGAATATTTCGAAAGCTGTGCACACGGTCAACACATCTTTTCAGCTTGTCAAGGTCCATATGACGATGAATCGCACGAATCGTCTCCGGATTTGTTGACTGCACACCGATTTCCAGCTGAATCAGTCCAGGGCGCATCTGTGACATCAGCTCCATCTCTTCCTCTCGAAGGAGATCTGCCGAAACTTCAAAGTGAAAATTCGTCACACCATTGTCATGTTCTAAAATATATTTCCAGATAGCCATGGCATGTTCGTGTTTGCAGTTAAATGTACGGTCTACAAATTTCACCTGTGGAACTTTGTGATCCAGAAAAAACTGCAGTTCTTTTTTTA
>ERZ857965.1817-NODE-1817-length-19879-cov-3.256558_pt1 | contig 19879 bp, 15 predicted proteins | sample MGYA00519758_ERZ857965 | MGnify/ENA primary metagenome ERZ857965 (study PRJEB31778, sample SAMEA3449381) | human gut metagenome | biome: human gut; feature: human-associated habitat; material: faeces | place: United Kingdom | collected 2010/2012 ... | reverse complement strand
GCCATTGAGGCCAAGTGCGCCCCCGACTGCGTGGAGATGGAAGGTGCCGCTGTGAGCCAGATCGCCGCCAAGAACGGTGTGCCCTGCGTCATCCTGCGCGCCATGAGCGACAACGCCGACGAGGACGGCCACGAGGTGCTGGTGGTGAAGAAGTTCAGCATCACCGAGTACGTAGCTACCGCCACCCGGATCGTGGCGGCCATGGTAGAAGCACTCTGAGCAGCCGGAGCAACCTTTACAGAAACTGCTCCAGTTTCAGCCGGTTCTCTTCCTCCAGGTCCTGCAGCTTCTGCATCAGGCGCTTGGAGCCGGGAGCCGCATCGGGATAATCCTTCTGGCTCTTGATGCAATCCATCACGCCCTGACTGCTTCCCTCGCTGAGCATTTCGGCCAGATTGCGGGTGGATCTGTCGGTGAGCGTTTTCATGCCGATGCCCATTTTGGTGTTGAGCTTTGCCATGATGCTCTGGCCCTGAGCCGTGCCGCCGCAGGCCTCAATGGCAGTGTGGGCCTCCTGATTCAGTTCCCGGTAGAGATTCCGCTCCCGCAGAAGCTCGGCCCGGAAGGCAGGGTCCTCGGTCATGGGCACGATCTGTTCCAGCGTGTTCTTGCCCATCTCCGTGTTCTGCACCACCGCTTCCAGCAGATTCAGGTTATCATTTTTCTGATTTTCCATACAAAAATCCCCCTTTGTGGCACTAGCTTGTACCGCAAAGGGGGATTTTATGCATTCGGTTTATTTGCTGCAGATCTGGTCGCCGCCGGCGGTCTGGGCCGCCTTCAGGCGCTGCTCACACAGCTGATACAGTGCGTCCCAGTTTTTGCCCCGCACCTCGCCGGTGCAGGCGCAGCCGATGGACTGGGTAAAGGGCACCCGGCGCATCAGGCCCACCGATGCCACACACGCGCGGGGCATCTCGGCATAGATGCCGTTCAGCTCCTCGGCCAGCTCTGCGGCAAGGGCAAGGCCCTTCTCTACATCGGAGGAGATGCCGCGGCCGACGGAGACGATGATATCCGCGCCGATGAGGTCCACCAGCTTCTTGGCGGCCTTGACGGTCTCGGTGACCTCGGTGTGGATGTCAGCAGCAGCCAGCTCGAACGCAGGATGCAGGATCTCCACGTCCTTCTTGCACACGCGCTTCTTCATAACGCCGGGGCGCACAGTGGCCATAGCGGGACGGAAGCGGGGGCAGATGATGGAGGCCATCAGGTGGCCGCCGAAAGCGGGACGGGTCATCTTCAGGTCGCGATCCACGGGATGGGGCTCGCGGTTGATCATGACGGTGCCCAGCTTCTCGATACGCTCGGCGGGCAGAGTGGAAGCTTCCTTCAGGAAGTTCTTGTAGTTGGGCATGTCGATGTCCAGGTGGGTGCAGTCGGCGCACAGACCGGTGTGCAGACGGGCCGCGCAGCGGGGCGCCAGGTCACGGCCGATGTTGGAAGCGCCGAACAGCAGCACTTCGGGCTTGATCTCCTCGACGGCCTCCACGATCACCTTGGTATAACCATCGGTGGTGTAGTCCTTCAGCAGGGGAGAATTGTACACATAAACCTTATCCGCGCCGTACTCGCCCAGCTCAGCGGCGATGCCGTCCACGTTGTCGCCCAGCAGGATGCCGCACAGCTCAACGCCCAGCTCGTCGGCCAGCTTCCGGCCCTCGGAGATCAGTTCAAAGGTGGTGGGCATCATCACGCCCTGACGCTGCTCGCAGAACACCCATACGTTCTTGAACGCGCCGATATCAGCACTATTAAAAGCCATTATTTTGTATCCCTTCTTTAGATTTTCACAAGCATCATCGTGAGCCACGGCTCAAAAGCCTCGCAGAGTTCGCGTCCGCAGACGCGAATCAAAGGAAATCCGTTTTTTCCGGCGGCGTGTACGTCGGAAAAAACACTTCTCGCCCCGCAAACGTGGGAGTTGTCCGCCTTTGGCGGACGACGAGTGCGATGCAGCGGGGCGCATCCCCTTGTCGGAAAACCCCGAAGGGGTTTTTCGACAGTCTCAGAGGCGGGGCCAAATGGCCCCGCCTCTGCTGCGCTTTGGGAAGGAGATCGGTTGGGTTGGGAAAAGGGGTTACACCACTTCCCCAGAGCCGGCGCCGTCGTTGGCGTCCGACCACGCCTTCTCCAATTCAGACCAGTCCCGGTTGGGGAGGAGTTCGGTCCAGATCTCGTAGGGATTCTGCTCGTCGTCGGTGTTCATGGTGTACTCGTGGGAGTTGGTGGCCTCCTGGATCTGCTCGTAGTACCAAGCAGTCTCCGGGTTGTCGGGCCAAACGATCATGTCATCCAGCAGGTGGTCGGCGTCGGGATGGCGCTCGATGGTGCGGTTGACCATGGTCACTGCCTCGGCACGGGTGATGTACTGCTGGGGCCGGAAGGTGCCGTCCTCATACCCATTCACGATGCCGGCGTTGGCGGCCTCGTTGATGTAATCCTGGGCCCAGTGACCCTCAATGTCCGGGAAGAGGTTTTCGCCATCATAGGTGGCCTCGAAGAAGCGGGCCGTAATGGTGGCAAACTCAGCACGGGTGATGTTCCCGTTGGGTTTGAAGGTACCGTCCTCGTAGCCGTCCAGCACCCCGGCGTTGGTGAGGGTGGAGACGGCATTGTTGAACCAGTCGTCGGCGCTCACGTCGCTGTAGGGGTTGGTCTGGCTCCAATACTCATTCCGGCTCTCGTCGGTGAGGAGGCGGAAGAAGATGGTGGCCACTTCGGCACGGGTGATGTCGCCCTCGGGCTGGACGCTGCCGTCCTCATAGCCCACGATGTAGGCATAGTGGTCCTCGGTGTTCAGCTCGGGCTTGTCGGGGTCCACAGGGGGACGGATGGGGGTGATGGGATCCACGGGGGGCCAATCGGGGTCTCCTGTCTCTCCCCAGAACAGGGCGAAGGGGGAGAAGGACTCCACGGTGATCTTAATGCCCTGAGGGGTGTTCTCCAGATTTCCTTGGTCTGCAGAATAGAGTTCCATTGTGTAGTCATCCGCTGCAAGGGCATCGTTGTCATTGCGGTCCAAGTCCTCATAGTGGACGATATAGAACGTATCGTTCTGGTCTGTCCCCTCCGGATAGGGCCAGTAAACCGTGATTGGCTCACTAGCAGTGACCCAGGCGTTGCCATTGCTGGTGTCCACCAGGTCGAGGTAGTTCAGCTGTACCTGTTGGCTGGAAGTGATCTCATCAAACTGGCTGATCGCACTGTTCTGTAAGGTGTTATTCTCATCGGGAACAATGCTGTCTACCAGCAACTCTACCTTACTGGGATCCGCCACTTCCAATTGACTTTCGTTGATGTAGAACTGGGTATCCCCTGGCACATGTGCCGTAATGTCCTCCACTTCGTCAGCAGGTGCATCCCCCTTTACCACTTCAGTGGTGATTGTATTCTGGTCGGTTACACCACGAACGGTAAGCTTACCCTTATCAACCACTGTGTCGTAGTCTGTCTTCGTTTCGTTCAGTGTAATCTGCGCCTTAACCATATCCTGATTCAGCGCACCGGGATAGATGGACATACCATATTCCTGGAACAAGCCGTCCAGGTGAATCGTAAAGTCATCGCTCGTGGTCAGCGTGCCGTCCGGTGCCTCAAACTGCAGGCGAATCGGGATTGTTTCATCGCCTACCACAGCGGGCAGGATGCGGTAGATATAGCGGCTGTAAGCCATGCTGTCATTGCCGGTCTGTTTGTCATAGCGTTCCAGCTTCCAGAGACGAGTATTGCCCTGGTCGTCTTTATAGGTAAAGCTCAGGTAGGCGGACAGGTCAACAACTTTCTGCGTAGTAACAGTACCGTCTTCGTCTGTTATTTCGACCTCGCGAACATCTTCTTGGTTGGCATTGTTGATCATAAACTGGTTCAGTGCGGCCGGCAATTCCACATAGAAACCAGGCTCAGGCAAGCCATCGCTGGCGGTGCCCACCTGGCTGTCACCGCTGCCGGTAACCACGCTCTCATAACCATCGCCGCCAGTGTAGATGGTGATGTCCGCCGGCTGGATCCGGATTGCGCCTACCGATACCGTGGGCTTGGGGAATTCCATCGCAGGGCCATCCTTGGGGTAGAGGGTCGCGTTGGAGTTGGTAAACAGTCCGGTACTATTCTGGCTGCCGTCCGGGTCATACTGGCCGTGCGTGTTGCCGTCTTCCTCATTGACCTGCTTGACGCGGTAGGTCAACTGGACCGGCTCGCTGGCCAGCACAGGGACGTTGATGTTCAGACGGAAGGAGTCGTTCGAGTTCTCACCGGGAGAATAGGTCAAGACGAACGGGTAGTTTTTCCCATCCGCACTGCCGTTGGAATCGCCGAAACCGTAGGAATTGTTCCCAAGGTCGGTGACCTTCAGCGTCTCGCCGCCCACGGTGAGCGTCAGGTACTGGGCGTCGTTGACAAAGTCAAAGTCGTACTTCCAGCCCTCGTCCTCGCCGGAGCCCATCTGGTCGATGACATAAGAGCCAGCATCCACGAAGTAGGTGATCTGGTCGGAGAGATCGTTGAAAGCCGTTCCGACTTCATCGAAATCGTAATACCTGCCCACATTTTCGCTGCCAGTCCATGCGCGGAAGCTGTCGGAAATGGTCTTCAGACAGACGGGCGTCTCTGTACCGTCAATCATCTTGTACTCGTCGCCGATGGTGATAACCTTATAGCCGTCAGCGATCACTTCCTCAATCTCACGCGCAGCGCGATACGTGCCGCGTTCCATGTTCAGGAAATAGTCATCATCATTGACCTCATTGTAAGTCAATCCAACCATATCATCTGTCGGATTTTCAAGCTGGTCAGCGGTATAAGAAGGCTCGGTGCTCGCTTCTACTTCATCGCCGTAAGCACTCATGAAGTCAGCAAAATCCTTACTCCGTTCTACATGGGTTGTACGGTTCGAAGAACCGACATCGTTGTTGCCATCCGCATTGCCGAGTGCTCCTGTAAAGCTGCCGCGATACAGCTTATTGACGCCTTCGCTCGTGTTGCCGTCTCTGTCAATATCCGCATCATCGCAATACCAGTAGCCCGCGCCGTCGGTCATCAGCACCATATACTGATGGTTCTTGTCTGCGCCGGAAGTGCTGTTATCCAACAGTTCATGCGCGCTGCGGACACCCGCTTGGATGTTCGTTGCTGCCTTATCGGCAAACAAAGCGATGTTGTTGGAAATTTCGCTTACAAGATCGCTTGCCCAAGTCGCGGTGTTGTCCGTATTGACAGCTGTGACATCCCGGAAGACTGCAGCATCCATACCGAAGCCGACCACACCGACATTCAGGTTGATATCTTTCTCTAACAGCTTATCTGCAAACGTTGCAAGGCTATTTTGAATTGCTCCTCTGTTGAGCAGTGCAAAGTTGCTGCAGTCCACCGCCAGCACTACGTCTACGGTCTGCTCGTAGCCCGCAGAGGGGATGGAAAGGGTGACGTCGGTCTCGCCGTTCTGATCCAGGTTGCCGGACAGAGTCTTGGATAGGACGGTTTTCGGCGGCTCTGTCGGCTCCTCGCCGTCCTTCTGCCACTGGGCATAGAGGGTCGTGTCCTCGGTCATGGTGAGCGTAGTACCCGGCTGATAACTGGTGCCGCTACCATCAATGTGGGTGTTCCAACCGGTAAAGGTGTAGCCGGTGCGGGTGAAGTCAACGTCAGTCGCGGATTGAATCGTTGCCGTTTCGTCCAGTTTATAGTCTTTCCGTACTGGAATGCCAACACCGCCGTTGGCCTCATAGGTCAGGGTAACGGTGGGTGCAACCGGCTTTTCCGTGCCATAGGTACTGGTGACGGTCACCGTGGGAACCTTGCCCTCTTCGATCAGGCCGCTGGTGTTGACCGTGCCGTCCTCGTTGCGGGTCAGCTGGTAGTAGTCGGTCAGGTCGATGTCCTCACCGCCGCTGATCTGAATGTCGCCCTGCAGATAGAGGCCCACCGCTTCCAGCGCATCTGTGCTTTCCGCATCCACAGACACATCATAGGTGGTGTCCGAAGCCAGGCCGGTGATCGTGCCGGTGGCGGTCAGGGTCTGGGCTGTTTCGTCCCAAGACAGAGTAAGGGTGTTGCTGTCTGCAACTTCCTGGCCGTCCGAATTGGTTACGGTAATATCCAGAGTGGTGTTATTCAGGCCAACCAGCGCGGCGATCTGAGCATCAGTCAGTTCCACGCCGTCCTGTACCTTGATGGTCTTTTCGACCTTGATGTCGCCGGTGACGGGCTTGGTGAACTGGATATAAATGTGGCCCGTCTGCATGGTTTGCACATCGTTGCCAATAAATCCACCAGTCGTAGATTTAATGGAACCAACAATAGCACCTGCCATCGGCATACTGTTTACAAAATTTACTGGTTCATTATACTCCGTATTATTACGCTGTCCAATGTCAGATGCCGTAGGAATAAAACTGTCTATGCCTTCTGTAGGAAGCATAGCCGAAGTAATACCGAAATTTTTTCTCTCGTAGGCGTTTATTGCAGTCCTTATCTCCCCATCTCCAATTAAATTCACGTCATTTCCGGTGGGGTTGCCTACATTGATGTCGATCTTAATACCATCGTATGGCTGCGTTTTGCTGAGGTTCTCAGGAACCGACAGCTGCATGGGGCACATCCAGTCCTGTGCAGCAAAGTTCTTATAAACTTCCCGCGCCTTATCCTCAGCACTCGCTAATTCAGACCAGTTCAGCTTGACCGGAATCGCATAAAGTTTCACATTTGATACTCTTTTTCCATCGCCATTGTTTGTAAAGTCAGACCAGAGGTCATTCAACTTTTCTCCGGCGTTAAGCCCGAAGTAGTCACCCGAACCTCTGCTCTTCACGTAATCGTAATACGGAGTTCCTTCTTCAGCAAAAAAGTTATCTTGAAAACTAAATCCGTCCGCATTTGAATTACCTGATGTTTCTCCATCTGGATTCGGAATATACAGGGCATCCAAGTCTCCGCTGATAACCCAGCCCATATCCTCTGCGCCGCCGGAATAGTCAGAGTCGTATTCCTCAGATGTTGCCTTTGTGACAGAGAGGGACGAGCCGCTTTTTTCATTATATTGGGCGAACTCGTTCATTTGCTCCTCATCCGGCATGAGAAACGTGCTGTTAAACAGCAGTTCATCACCCGTCAACGTCATATTTTCATCGATTGCCATGAAAACGACGAACCGGGTCTCCGTAACATCCAGATTTTGAACATTATCCATTAAATACCTGGCTGTTTGTGACGACATTGTAACGCGGGCTTTGGAATAAATCTCAGCCGTCTGCTGTCCTTCTGTAATCGGAATGACATAAGGATAGGTTTCTCCGGGGGTATAAGGGCCGGGTCTTTTATAGCCCAAATCTTCGGCGCTTTGCAGCTCGGTGTCAGACTCCGTTTCATTGATAAAAAGTGTACATTCCTGCGCCAGCCCGAGGTCTCCTGCATCGGTGCCGGGCGCATGCACCGCCAGCGCGCTGGTGGGGAGCATCCCCACCAGCATAGCTGCGGAAAGCAATCCGCTCAGGCATTTTTTCCACAGTTTCATTTACTCAGCCTCCGTAAAATGGTAGGTTACGGCATCCTGATAGAATGTAGTGGCCAATCCATCCTGCAGGTTCCAGATTGACGTGTCAAAATATGAGGGGAAGTCAAAGGAGAACGTATCTTCATTTACATTGCCAAAAATATTGGTAGTAGTGCCTCCCTGCTGCTGATCCCCAAACATTTCAGACATGACGGACCAGCAATACTCAATGTGGCTGGCTTCCAGGTTCTTACCAACGATACCGCCCGCATCGCCAAAGAAGGGCACAGCAGTTGCCTCAATGGTAGAGCAGCAATCGGTAATGTTACTGTAAGAAATGCCCGCAATACCGCCGCCGTTGATCGTACCAGACACAGAACCGTTCTTGGCCGAGCAGTATTTCACGTCAGTCAAGAAAGCATAACCTGCAATACCGCCTGCGTTGCGGCCAGTCACATCGCAATTTGTCACCTGAATATTCTGAATCAGGGGACGATTCCCCTCTCCGCCGTTGATCGACCCAGCCAGAGTGCCAGAATTGGTAGCATTGTTAACAGTGATTGTATCCAGCTTCAAGTTGGCGATGATTTGGCCCGGGTTCAGGGTGGCAAACATACCAGAATTGTCTCCAACCGCCGTAAAGGTAGCGTTAGAAATGGTAAAGTTCTGACCATCGAACTCTCCCTTAAAGCCGATGATAGAGGAGAAAGAGGCTCCGCCCAGAGGCAGATCATTCTGGAGCTCCACGCGCTGGTCCGCCGTTACCTCGTCGGCCCGGGCCACAAAAGCAGTGAAGTCCGTGATATCACTGATGGGGAGGACACTGTCTCCCCGCTCCAGTGCCTCAGTGAAAGAGGTATCGCCGGTGGTGTCATCAAACTTAGCATACAGAGTCATGTCGGACGTGACTGCCACGTTCAGGACTGCGGCCTGGGTGCACGCCTCGTCAGTGTACCAGCCTACAAACTCCTGTCCGGTCTGATTCGGAAGGGTGATATCTGTCAGGATAGAGTTCTCCGGCAGCACGAAGGTATACGTACCGTCGCCATAGTCATAGGTCACCGTATACTCCTCCAGACCTGCCGGGTACAGCATCAGGTAGACATTCCCCGCATCATGGTTAGCACGCAGGACGGCCTCCGCGCTGGCAGATCCATCGGCCTGGCTGACCATACCCCCAGCGGGAATGGTAATGGCGCGGTTACCCAGCTCGTTGGCCAGGGCGCCCACCGTCACACCGGCAAAGCCGCCCCCGCTCCCCGTCCAGGTCACGCCATCGTTGCTGGCCAAGTTGATAGAGGCGGTCTGGATATCTCCACTGGACCCGGCAGCAATGCGGATTCTTAAGGTCGCGGAACCGTCAGCGGCAGCAGAGACGTAGATCACATCCTGTGCAGAACCGTAGCCGTCCTGCACCTGGAAATCTACTGCCTCACTGGCAACCAGAGCAGTTCCATCGAGGGTGACGCTCTTTTCGCTGGGAATGGTGGTTTTCAGCGCAGGGCCATCCACCTGGGCAGTTTCTCCCATGATGGTCATCCCAACGACCGAGGGCGTGTCCGTATCCACTGCCAGTGCAGTGGGCAGCATGGATGCCATCAGACACAGAGATAACAGAATGGGAAGTACTCGCTTTTTCATAGGGTTTCCTCCTTTTTACATCACTCTTTATCATAAATATCCTTTCGGATAGTGTTTTTTGCCGGATCTTTTGATTGGATCTGCTGTTTTTCGCGAATGGAAGGAGAGCACCACAGAATTTTCGTTTTGTGGTAATCGGGGGCAGAATTTGGACCCGGGTACGTCGAAGTGCGCCTAAGAACTCCCATTTTTGCATAAAAAAGTGCATCAAAGAGAACCGAAAAATTTTTTCTTTTTTTCGGCCGGTTTTTTGTGCATTTTCTTTTTAAGGGTGTTGATTTCACCAACGGTTTTGTGCTAAAATATGTAAAAGCGCAGATTTCTTTTTTCAGTAATCTGCAAGTTTCCCGGCTTTTTCAAGGTCGGTTTACCACAAAACGAAAATTCTGTTGCTAAACCACCAACCCCAGCCGTTCCACCTGGCGCCGGTGCTCCGCGCCGCTCTCCATGATATAAATCCGTGTCGTCTCCACGCTGGCGTGGCCCAAGAGGTCCGCCAGCTTTGCAATATCCTTTTCCAAAGCGTAGAAGGCCTGGGCGAAGAGGTGCCGGAAGTTGTGGGGGAAGACCCGCTTGGCCTCCACCCCCGCCGCTTCACAGAGATGGTGTAACTCCTTCCAGATGTTGGACCGGTCCATGGGCCGCCCCGTCCGGGTGACGAACACCGGCCCGGCGGCAATCCCCCGCTGCCGGCAGTACTTGGCCAGCACCCGGCACAGCTTGGGGGTGAGGAGGACCAGCCTGCCCTTCCCCTTGCCTTCCGCCCAAACCCGCCCTGTGCGGAGGGTTTGGACCGTCACATACTGCAGCTCCGAGATCCGCACCCCGGTGGAAGCCAAGGTCTCCATGAGGTAATAGAGCCGCCAGTTGCGCGCCTGTCTGGCCGCCGCCAGCAGGCGCAGATAGTCCCCCTTATGCAGTTCCCGGCCCGGGTCTCGGAAGAGTTCCCGCTGGCGGCGGAGGGCCTTCACCCGGCACTCCCCCCAGCCTAAGAACGAGAAAAAGGTGTTCAACGCCGCCAGTTTGCCGTTGACGGTGCTGGGGGCGTGCGCCTGAACCAGCGTGCGCTTCCAGGCCAACACGGTCTCCTTGGTCACCGACCCTCCAGGGGGCAGGGTTTGGGTAAAGGCCTGCACCTCCCGAAGGTACTTGGCGATGGTGGCCGGGCGGCGCTCTGCCGCCATCAAATACCGGCGGAAGGCAGCCATCGCCTCTGTGGTGATGATGTGTTGCGTCATGGTGGTTTCCTCCTTACGTGATTCTGCCTCTCAGTTTACCCACTGACACAAGGCAGATGCACGGGGCTGCATCCTTTTCCCCAAAACAGCCAGCCGGCACGAGGTCTCGTGCCGGCTGGCCGTTTGTCCATCTGGTTTCGGAACTGCGAGGAAACCCCTGCGGCGATTCTCCCCGGGCCGTCCTCAGCCTTTTGTGGGCACCGTCCCTGCCATGGCCTGGTACCAACCGTCGGCAAAGGTGACCATGCCCGCCCGGTTGGGGTGGGTGCCGTTGACGGTCTCGTAGCCCCCGTCGATGGGGGTGAGGTCCGCCAGGTGGACGGAAGGGCCGGCCTCCGCCACGCACTGGCGGAGCACGGCGTTGTAGTCTGCCCGGTCCCAGGGTGGCGGGGTCCAAGTACCAGGGGCCCTGGGAGGGCTTGCCCACGGTGATGGTCCCCACCCAGATTTGGGCGGCGGGGTACTGGGCCGCCAGCTTTTGGACCATGTCCCGGCAGTCCCGGCGGAAGGCCCCCAGGTCCACCCGGTGGGCCACGTCGTTGAGGCCGGTGCACACCAGGACCAGGTCCGGGGCCGCCGCCTCCGTGGCCAGGCTGCGGATCCGCCCGGGCAGGCAGGCGGCATAGTTCCCCGCGCAGCTGATGTGGGAGCCGGCAAAGGAGTTGTTGACCAGCAATTGGCCCCCCAGCCGGTGGATCAGCTGCATCCACCAGGTGCCCTCCGGGGTGGCAAACCCCGCATAGGAGACATAGCTGGGGGAATAGAAACTGCCGATCTTGGGGGTGACCCCCTCAAAGGTGCTCCGATCATCCCCCAGGATGGAGATGTACTTGCGTTGTTCCATGAAACATCCTTCTTTCTTGTTTGGGCCACCGGTTCTTCCCCGCTCACTGCTGGAAGAGCCAGCCCATCACCGCCGGGTCCGAGGCGAAGGCCCCGCCGCCGGCGTGCTGATCCGTGTATCCCTGCTGGGTGAAGTAGGCCTGGTCCCGCACATCCAGCACCAGCAGGGCATCGATTGCCTCCTGGGACAGCCCCTTCCCCTCATACAGGGCCCGGAGTTGGGCATAGGCGGTGCGGAGGGGTTCCGAACCGTAGTAGCTGTCCGCCTCCCCCATCGCCAGGTAGACCGGGACCTCTGCCTGGGCCACTGCCGCCAGGTCCCCGTCCCACTGGGTGCTCACCGCCAGGTAGGCGGTGTACAGGTCCGGCCGCAGCCCCAGCACCAGGGAGCCGGTCTCCCCGCCGCCGGAGTACCCCTCCAGGTACACCCGGTCCGGATCAATGGCATACTGGGCCAGGAGGTGCTCGGTCAGGGCGATGGTCTGGCGGGCGGAGGTCTCCCTCCAATCGCTGAGTTGGGGGGCCGCCACGATGAGGTCTGGGAGGTAGTCCTGGGCGGTGAAGGCAAAGTCCTCCCCGTACAGGTTGGCCCCCACCCCTTGGAAGTAGAGCCCCTCATACCCCGGCAGGGTCACAAAGAGGGCGCAGGGGGTGGTCCCATCGTACCCCTCTGGGAGGTGGAGGTGGTAGTGGATGTCCCCCTCCTGGGGGTGGTGGAGGACGTTGTCCATCTGAAAGCCCCGGTAGGTCTCCGTCCCCTGGGTCACGGCCCCGTCCTGGGCAGCGGGCTGAATGGCCTCCTGTGCCGGGGCCTCCGCCTCCGCCTGGGCGGGCTCCGCCGTCCCGCAGGCGGAGAGCCCCAGCAGCAAGGCCGCCAGGAGGAGGGCCAGAGAGGGAATCCTGCCCCTGGCGTGCGCTCCCCTTCTCATGGCGCCGTCTTCTCCTTCCCCCGGGCGGTGTATCGCAGCCACAACCCGTCCCCCGCCAGGGGTTTGGCCTCCGCCAGGGAGAGGGCCACCGGGCCGCGGTTTGGCAGGAACCCGCCCCGCTCAAAGCTGGACACGGCGGTGGTGGACCCGTCCGCCACGGGGGCCACCACCAGGCTCACCTCGTCCACGCATCCAGCTTGGAGGAAGGACCAGTTCACCACCCCGCCGCCGGCCACCATCAGCCGCTGGACCCCGAACCGGGCCGCCAGCTTCTCCAGCAGCAGGGGGCAGTCCAGCTGCTCCTTTCCGGCGAAGAGGTAGGACACCCCCACCTGCCGCAGGTAGGCCAGGTAGGCCGGGTCCACCTGCTCCGTCACCGCCTGGATGACGTGGGCGGCGGGGCGGCCCTTCCGCTCCAGCACCGGCCCGGAAAAGGCCAGAGACCCCTTGGGGTCCACCGAGACCACAAACTGGCCCATCCGCTGGCCCTGGGGGTTCACAGAGTCCTCCTTGGCCAGGGGCGCCCCTTGCCGGGGCAGGCGGGGGGCCGGGCCGTCGGCAAAGCCACCCAGCATGGTGGTGGTGCCGTAGAGGATGGCCTGGCAGCGGTAGTCCTCCCTAAGGGCCCCGTAGGCCGCCAGGGCAGGGGCGGCTTCCGGGGCAGCAAAAAAGTCCCCGTCGATCTTCCCATCCAGGGAGACAAACATATGACAGACTGTAAACATGGTTTCCTCCCATCTCCCCGGGCGCCTGGGCCCGGGGGTCACTGTTCTCTGCTGGGACGCACCACCAGGTCGGACACGTCCACGTTCTCCGGCTGGGCCAGGGCGTAGCACACCGCCTCCGCAATGACCTCCGGCGCCAGGCCCACCGCCTGGTAGAAGGCCTCCACCGCCGTCTTGGTCTCCGAGGGGGCGATGGTGTGGAGGCGTTCGGTCTGCACCGCGCCGGGGTAGAGGATGGTGGTGCGGAGGTTGGTCCCCTCCAGCACCGCCTCGGCCCGGAAGGACTCCAGCAGAGCCCGGACGAAATGCTTGGTGCCGCAGTAGACCGCGTTCCCCGGCACCGCCCGGGTTCCCGCCACGGAGGAGGTCACCAGGATGTGCCCCCGCCTCTGGGCGATCATCTCCGGCAGGACCGCTGCCATGGCGTAGAGAACTCCCTTGATGTTGACCTCCACCATGGCCGTCCAGTCCTCCACCTTCCATTCCGAGAGGTTCCCTGCGGGCATCACCCCTGCGTTGGCAAAGAGGGCATCGACCTTCCCGAACCGTTCCCGGGCCAGGGAGACCAGGGCCTCCATATTCTCCCGGCGGGTGACGTCTGAGGGCAGGAAGGCGACCTGCTCCGCCCCCAGCTGGGCGGCCAGGGCCTCCAGCCGCTCCTTTCGCCGGGCGCTGAGGACCACCTTCGCCCCCTGCTCCACCAACCGCCGGGCGGTGGCCTCCCCGATGCCCGAGGAGGCGCCGGTGATGAGGACGACTTTTCCAGCCAGCTGCTCCATCGTAGCGCCCCCTTACTTCAACTGGGCCCCGTCCTGGAAGGCGCTGCCGACCCGCTCTCCCAGCACATGGTACCCGTTGTGGACGGGCTCATAGGCGATGGGACGGAACTTGGCAAAGTCAATCTTGCCATCGGCCCCCAGAACGGCCTCGTCGGCGCTGACATTGACGATCTGGCCGATGAGGTTGCCCTCCTCGGTGATTTTGACCAGTTTACACTCCAGGGCCACCGGGAACTCCTTCAGCAGGGGGGCATCCACAAAGGGGCTCTTCTCCCCGTGGAGGCCGGCCTTAGCCAGCTTGTCCGGCTGGTCCCGGCCGGAGACCAGGCCCACATAGTCCGCGGGGACCACATGGGCCGCGTCGGCAAAGTGCACGGTGAAGGCACCCCGTGCCTTGAGGTTGCCGGTGGTCTTGTGGTTGGGGCTCAGGCAGAGGACCACCTGGTCCCCCGCATACAGGCCGCCCCAGGCGGCATTCATGGCGTTGGGGGTGCCGTCCTCGTTGTAGGTGCCGATGATGAGCACCGGCAGGGGATAAAACCAAGGCTTTACGCCGAAATTTTTACGCATACTGCGCCTCCTTGTTACTTCTGGCTGTCCACCGGGGGCACCATGGCCACATACTGCCGAAGCAGTTCCGGGGTACTGGTGTAGTAGTTCTTCTGCCGGTCCAGGGCGGCAATCTGGGCCATCTCCTGGTCGGTGAGGGCAAAGTCGAAGAGGGCGAAGTTGTCCCGGATGTGGCCGGGGTTCTTAGAGCCGGGGATCACAATGTTGCCGTCCTGAATGTGCCAGCGGAGGATGACCTGGGCGCTGGTCTTGCCGTACTTCTGGCCCAGCTGGGCAAAGAGAGGCTCCTCCAGCAGGGTTTTGTCCCCGTGGCCCAGGGGGTACCAGGCTTGGAGGACGATGCCCTCGTTCTCCAGGAACCCTTTGAGGTCCTTCTTCTGGGAGTAGGGGTGGGCCTCGGTCTGCAGCACGGTGGGCTTCACCTCGCAGAGGGAGAGGATCTCCTGGATCTGGGCCTGGCTAAAGTTGGACAGGCCGATGGCCCGCACCTTCCCCTCCTTGTAGGCTGCCTCCATCTGGCGGTAACCGGCCACATAGTTGCCGGCGGGCTGGTGGATGAGGAGGAGGTCAATATAGTCCGTACCCAGCCGGGCCAGGGTCTTGTCCACCGCGTCGGCCTGCTGGTAAAAGCTGGGCCACAGCTTGGTCTCCAGGAAGATGTCCTCCCGCTTCAGGCCGGACCCCTTCATGGCCCGGCCCACGGCCTTCTCATTGAGGTAGGCGTTGGCGGTGTCGATGAGGCGGTACCCATCCTCCAGGGCGTGGAGAACGGCGGCCTCCGCCTCGTCCGGGGAGAGGAGGAAGGTGCCGATGCCCGCCATGGGCATTTTGATGCCGTTGTTTAGGATTGCGTATTCCATTGTTTTAACTTCCTTTCCTGTGTGATGTGGGATCAATCGTTGTAAATGACCGGTTTGATGAGGCTGCGGTCGTGCTGGAGGAAGAGGTCCATGGCCGCAGGGATCTGGTCCAGCCCGTGGAAGCGGTGGGTGATGAGCTTTTCCGGCGCCACCCGGCCCCAGGCGATGAGCTGGGCCATCCGGGACATCCACAGCCGGCCGCCTGCGCAGCCCACCCCTTTGATGGTCTTGTCCCCATAGCCGAAGCCCCACACCTCGGGGGCGATGGGGATGGGCTGGCCGCTGAAGTAGGCGCTGAGGTTGACCAGGGTGCCCCCCTTTTTCAGGAGGGAGAGGCCCTTGCTCAGCTCCGCCTCGCTGCCGCCGCAGAGGACCACCCCATCCACCGGGCCGCCGTTGGCCGTCAGGATCTGCTGGAGGTAATCCTCGTGGTGGTAGTCCACCAGGTGGGTGGCGCCATAGGCCTGGGCCACCTCGAAGCAGCCCTTCCGGGAGCCGATGGCAAAGACCTTCCCTGCCCCGCGGAGGACCGCCGCCCGCACCGCCATAAGGCCCACCGGGCCGATGCCCAGGACTGCCACCGAGGCCCCGAAGGCCGGGTCCAGCTGGCGCACCCCCTCAAAGGCGGTGCACATCATGTCCGGCACCATCACTGCCTGCTCCAGGGTGACCCCCTCGGGGATGTGGGCCAGGTTCATGTCCGCGTCCCGAATATAGTACTCCTCCACGAAGGAGCCGCCCCGCTCGGGGTCATCCACCCCAGCGTAGAGGTTGTCCTGGCGCTGCTTGCCCCAGCCGTCCTGGGCCTCCAGGCTCCGCCAGTGGGGCATGACGGCGCAGACAATCACCCGGTCCCCCACGTGGAAGTCTTGGACCTCGGCCCCCACTTTGGTGATCTCGCCGCACATCTCGTGGCCCATGGCCTTCCCCACCAGATAGGGCAGGGAGGCGCACCCCGTGGCGCACAGGTGGGCATCGCTGGTGCAGGGGGACCAGATCAGCGGACGGATCAGGGCCCCGGTGGGGCAGGGTTCCTCCGGCACGGGGCAGCGGTCAGACACCGCCATGGTATTCTCCCCCGTGATCACAACGCCTTTGCAATACTTCATCCTTGGACAACTCCTTTCTGCAGCCGGGGAGGCGCCGCTTTTACAGGTCATAGCGCCGCACCTGGCTGTCTGTGATATAGGTTGCTTTCAGTTTCCCCCAGCGCAGGGTGGCCGGGTGGTTCAGGTGGGCCTGGAAGGCCGCTTCATCCTCCCAGGCGTCGGTGAGGCAGAGCCCTTCCGGGTCGTGGATGGGGAGGGAAAAGACGAAGAACACATTCCCCGGCAGCCCCTGGAGCTGGTCTGCGATCCCCTCCTGCACCAGGTCTGCCACCAAGGCGTCTCGCTGCCCGGGCTTGACCCGGTAGGTGTTGACGCACAGGATCATGGTCTCTCCCCCTTCCCTCCATCGGACTGCCGGCTGACCCCCTGCCAGGCCTGGAGTTCCCGGAGCCGGCCCTCCCAGGCGGCCTGGGCGGCCTTCACCGCATCGCTGCCCAGGAAGAGACGGAAGGGGGCGTCCTCCCGCAGCAGGGTCTCCACGATGCGCTGGCCGCCCCGGTCCGGGTCCCCGGGCTGGTTGGCCGGCAGGGGGCCGGGGCCCTTTCGGTACCGGGCTCCGATGGGGTCATAGGCGGCCAGGTGGGTGGAGGGCTCCGCCAGGCGGTGGCCATAGAACCCCGTGCGGAAGGCCCCCGGCTCCACCAGCATCACCCGGATGCCGAAGGCGGCCACCTCCTGGGCCAGGGCCTCGGAGGCCCGCTCCAGGGCGGCTTTGGCGGCGGAGTAATACCCGTTGCCCAGGGCGCCCCGCACCCCGCCGATGGAGGTGACGTTGCAGATCCATCCCCCGCCCCTCTCCCGCATACCGGGAAGGGCGGCCCGGATGAGGTCCATGGGCCCGAAGAAGTTGACCGCAAAGAGCTCTGCCACCTGATGGGGCTGGCTCTCTTCGATGGCGGCCCGGTAGCCGTGGCCGGCGTTGTTCACCAGCACGTCGATGCCGCCGAAGGCGCGCTGGGTCTCCGCCACCACCCTGGGGATGCTGTCTGCACAGCTGAGGTCCAGAGACAGGGCCAGGGCCCGGCCGGGGTAAGCTGCGGTAAAGGCCGCCAGGGCGGCCGGGTCCCGGGCGGTGAGGGCGGCCCGGTCCCCCCGGGCCAGGACGGCTTTGGCGATCCCCTTCCCCAGGCCGCTGGAGCAGCCGGTGATGAGCCAAGTTCTCTCCATGGGCCCCCTCCTCACCGGATATAGTTGGTGTTGATCCGGGTCTCCTGCTCCGGCAGGGGGAGGCCGGCTTGGCGGCCTGCCTGGATGCAGCCCAGCAGCCAAGCCATGTTCCGGCCCAGCACCCGCATGATCTGCATTCCCTCCTTGTCCTGGCGGACCTCCTCCGGGGTTTTGCCGTGGACCATGTTCCAGTACCGGGAGGAGGGGATGGGCATCTGGGCATAGAGGAGGTATTTGTTCAGCTGGTCCAGGGTGGCGGTGGTCCCCGCCCGGCGGGCAGACACCACCACCGCCCCGGGCTTGAAGGCAAAGCGCCCCAGCCCAGCGCACTGGTCGGTGTAGAAGGCCCGGTCCAGGAAGGCGCTCATGGAGGCCGCCGCCGAGGCAAAGTGGACCGGCGCGCCAAAGACGAAGCCGTCATAGTCCTTGGCCGCCTCTAGGAATTCGTTCACCCGGTCCTGGTAGTGGCAGGCCCCGTGGGGGGCGCAGTAGCCGCAGCCCAGGCAGCCGGTGAGGGGGCGGTTGCCGATCCAAAACCAGCCGGTGTGCACCCCCTCCCCCTCCAGGGCCCGGCCCACCTCCTCCAGGGCCGCGTGGGTGCAGCCGTTTTTATGGGGGCTGCCGTTGACGAGCAGGACCTTCATTGGACATCCTCCTTTGCGTGGGCAGACAGGTCGGTCCCCCCGAACACCGGGGACATAGACATGGCGTCCAGGGCCTGGTCCAGGGCGGCCACCTCCTGGGGGGTGAGGGCCACCTGGGCGGCCCCGGCGTTCTCCGCCATCCGGGCCTCCTTCCGGGTGCCGGGGATGGGGACGATCCAGGGCTTCTTCCCCAGCATCCAGGCCAGGGAGATCTGAGCGGGGGTGGCCCCCTTCTCCTGGGCCAGGGTGGTCAGAAGGGTCAGCAGGGCCTGGTTCTGGTCCACCGCCTGGTCGGTAAACTGGGGCATGCTGGACCGGTAGTCATACCGGGGGTCGAAGGCCGCGCCCTTGCCGTACTGGCCGGTGAGGAACCCGTTGGCCATGGGGGAGAAGGCCACAAAGCCGATCCCCAGCTCCTCCAAGGTTGGAAAGAGGGATTCATACTGCCGGGCCATCATGGAGTAGCGGTTCTGCACCGCCGTCACCGGGCAGACCTTGTGGGCCCGGCGGAGGTAGTCCTCGTTGGCCTCGGAGATCCCCCAGTGGGTGATCTTCCCCTCCCGGATGAGGTCGGCCATCCCCTCGGCCACCTCCTCCGGGGCCACCGCCGGGTCGATGCGGTGCTGGAAGTAGAGGTCGATGTGGTCGGTGCCCAGCCGCCGGAGGGACCCCTCCACCGACCGGCGGATGGTCTCCGGCCGGGAGTCCGGCACGATGGGCAGCGGGGTCTTCCCGCTGGCAAAGTCAAAGGTCAGGCCGAACTTGGTGGACAGCACCACCTGGTCCCGCACCGGGGCCAGGGCCTGGCCCACCAGGGTCTCGTTGGCGTGGGGATCCGTCTGGGTGCCGTAGACCTCGGCGGTGTCAAAGAAGGTGTACCCCAGGTCCACCGCCCGGCGCAGCAGGGTCTCCGTCTCCCCCGCCTCTGTGGGCAGGCCGTAGCCGTGGGAAAACCCCATGCACCCCAGGCCCACCGCGGACACGGAAAGGTCTTTGCCTAACGTTCTGTTCTGCATCGTCTTCATCTCCTTATCTTATACGGGTATTCTACCCCCCCCCCGGGCCGCCGGGCAGAAGTCTCCGTTGGTTCATCAGTGAAAAGCCAAAGGTTATCTCCCCTGGGGGGTCTGGGGCCCCAGGGCCCGGAAGGTGCGGGTGTACATCCCCAGGGAGACGGGAAGCATGATGACCTCCACCACCAGCTGGGTCCAGATCATGCCGTACAGGCCAAAGATCCAGTTCATGAGAAGCAGCAGGGGGATGTTCAGCAGCCCCTGGCGGCTGAAGGTCAAAAGGGCCGACTGCGCCCCCTTCCCCATGGCCTGGAGGGTGTAGCTGATGAGGAAGTTCACCGCCGTCAACGGCACCGCCAGGCAGGCGATCCGCAGGAAGGAGGCCCCCAGGGCGCTGGTCTGGGCCTCGGGGAGAAAGAGGTGGAGGATCTGCGGGGCAAAGAGGGCGAAGCAGGCCACAAAGCAGGCCGACATCCCCAGGGCGGTCTTCCAGGAGAACAGAGACACCTGGCGCATCCGCCGGTAGTTCCCTGCGGCGAAGTTGTACCCCACCAGGGGCATGAACCCCTGGCACAGGCCCATGGAGAGGTTTAAGGGCACCTGGTCAATCCGCTTGACAATGCCGTAGGCCGCCACGGGGATGTCCCCGTAGCCGGCGGCCAGGCGCACCATCACCATGTTGGCGGCATTGCCCAAGGTGGTGGCCAGCATGGCCCGGGTCATCCCCTGGTCCGGGGCAAAGAGGGCCTCCCCCGTTCCCAGCATGATGCCGCTGTCCCGGACGTATTCCACCGCGCCGGCATACCAGCTGTCGCGGTCCACGTCGGCGAAGCCCGTGTCCTCCACCGCCGCCAGGGCGGGGGTGGTCAGAA
>ERZ857965.1815-NODE-1815-length-19881-cov-7.627055_pt1 | contig 19881 bp, 15 predicted proteins | sample MGYA00519758_ERZ857965 | MGnify/ENA primary metagenome ERZ857965 (study PRJEB31778, sample SAMEA3449381) | human gut metagenome | biome: human gut; feature: human-associated habitat; material: faeces | place: United Kingdom | collected 2010/2012 ... | reverse complement strand
CGTGGCAAACATTAAGTCGCAGAAGAAGCGCGTGCTCACCAATGAGAAGGCGCACCTTCGCAACGTGGCTGTGAAGTCCGGCCTGAAGACCGCCATCCGCGCCACCCGCGAAGCCATCGCCGCCGGTGACAAGGCTGCCGCCGAGGCCGCCTACAAGGTTGCCGCCCAGAAGCTCGACAAGGCTGCTGGCGCTGGCGTGATCCACAAGAACCAGGCCGCCAACCGCAAGTCCGGCCTCGCTGTTGCGATCAACGCTCTGTGAGCATAAGCCTCTTAAGGTTTTAGAAAGTCCCGCAAGTCATCTGGCTTGCGGGACTTTTTGTATCTCCGTTCAAAGAGGTACATTGGCGGTCTTGCGAAATGACATCTCCGTTCAGAGAGGTACCGAATACGGGAAAAACCAACTATAAACGCCATCATTGCAACACTTATACTCAGCGTTTCGTGCTTCAGGTACCTCTTTGAAAGCAGTTAGCATTCTGCAGAAGGCCAGATGTACCTCTTTGAAGACAGTTAGCCCTGAGGCGGCCTTGAACCATCCTGAGGCTTGTCTTCTTCGTCCTTGGTGGTATCGCCGGGATCGACGGTATCGGCGTGCGGATGGATGACCGGGCGCTTGAGATATCGGCTTTCGCTGGGCAGGTAGACGCGATGACGTTCGACGGCTCCGGGCAGAGTGACGTTGAAGCCTACCGAGAGCAGTCGCAGCGCCACCACGATGATGACGATCAGCACGTCGAGCAGCATTTCCGAGCGCATGTCGAACCAGCCGTAGCTTACGCCGCGCCATACCAGCACGGTCAGGATGCAGCCGATGAACGAAGGCACAGCATAGAGGTGTTTGTCTCGAATAATCATTGGCACGTCGCCAATGAAGATGTCACGAATGAGGCCGCCGGCCAGTGCTGTGAACATGCCAAGGAATACGGCTGTCATGCCTGAGGAACCGTAGGCCAGAGCTTTTGCGGTGCCGCTGACTGCGAATAGTCCGAGGCCCAGAGCATCGATGACAGTCATCGTCCATTTGAGTTTGGTGATCTCCGGATGGGCCACCACCACGATAATGCCGGAAAACAGCGTGGTGAGCACATAGCCTTTGTCGGTGATGCCGACCGGCGGCAGGGCACCGAGCATCACGTCGCGCACAAGACCGCCGCCGAGTGCGGTAAGCCATCCGCACAGCATGATGGTGAAGATGTCGTAGCCCTTGCGAATGGCGGCAAGTCCGCCCGATAATCCCCAACACAGGATTGCTAAATACTCGATGACCACAAAAACGATGTTGTTCTCCAACGCCACCTGCATGAGCCACTCCCCTCTGGTACCGCTTCGGTTCGTCTCAGTCCGTCTTCGTTCTGTTCCCGTTCATCCTTATTCGGCGCTACAGCCCGTCGTACCCGAGCCTACAACAGGCCTTGCCTGAGTAGTATGGCCGGGGAGGAAGGGGCCACTAAGACGTGAATAGGATGGCAATGACGCCAGCTTGCCGGTAGTCGTTGGCAACTCAGCACCTCTAAGTTTTACGATCCGTGATCAAAAAACATGTATGGACTTAATCGTTGTTGATTTCTGATTCAATCAAGGCGACTTTTTCTTCGACATCACGCAAGCGATTGCGCAGTGCGGACTCGATATCGATGCCGTCAACGCGGGCCTTGCGCACGACGGCGAGGATTTCATCGGCGTAGGCATCGGCCTTCTCCCGTTCAGCGGAATTGTCGCCGCTTGATTCGGATTGGTTCGCCGCTTGAGGATGTACATCATCTCGCTGAGCATCAGCCGCAGCCGACTCATCAAACGCCGCGAACAATCTATCAGCATTCGGCGATTTGGAGATACGAGAAACGACTTTGGCCGCGCGAGGCAACGCACCTTGAACGCGGGAAATGCCCTCAAGCACGGATTTACGATGCTTTTCCTGCTGTTTCATCTTTTCCCATAGAGCCAGCACAGCTTCCGGGGATTCGGGTTGGGCAGCTTCTCCCCCGTCGTTACTGTCAGCATCAAAAGCATCAGAAGAATCAGAGGAATTGCCGGCATCATCAGCCGCAAACACATGCGGATGCCGAGTGATGAGCTTGTTCACCAACCGATCGGCGACCTCATCAATACCGAACGGGTCCTCAGTATCCGATTCGCAGACCCGCGCCTGAAACACGGATTGCAGCAACACATCACCCAGTTCCTCGCGCATGTTGTCACGGTCGTGAGTCTCCACCGCGTCGACGTATTCGTAGGTTTCCTCGAGCAGATTCTTGAGCAGCGACTTGTTCGTCTGCTTGCCGTCCCACGGGCAGCCGCCCGGCGAATACAGCACATCCACCACGGCCTTGACCCGGTCCAGCGCCGTCGCTGCCTCAGCCACCGGCTTCAATTTCGAGCAGTGTTCGAAGCCTGACGGCAAACGGTAGGCTGAAGCATGGTATTCCGTCATGTCACTCATCTTGCTCATAGGTTTGCTCCTGTTCTCATCTGGATGAACCATAACCACCCCCCGCAACGTGCAGAAGACCTAGATCATATTATTTGTTGCGGAATGTTGCTAAATCCATCTGTATCTCTCTAGCCAAGAACATTTCCAATACGCCAAGACCCCTTGGAATTGTTGCTGTTCCAAGGGGTCTTAGTCAGAAACAAAAGGTGCTAGTTCAGCACACCTTCCACATCCAGTTGTGCGGGTCCTCGACTTCGCCGAGCTGGATGCCGAGCAGCTCGTCGCGCAGTTCGCAGGTGAGCTTGCCGGAGCCGCCGTCGGCGACGGTGACATCGAACTTCTCGGACTTGAAGCGACCGATCGGGGTGATGATGGCGGCGGTACCGCAAGCGAACACCTCGGTGACTTCGCCGGACTTGATGTCCTCGAGCAGCTGGTCGAGGGCAATCATGGTCTCGACTACGTCGTGGCCCTTGTCCTGCAGCAGCTGAATCAGGGAGCGACGGGTCACACCCGGCAGAATGTTACCGGTCAGGGACGGGGTCTCCACGTGGCCATCCTTGTGCACGGCCATCATGTTCATGCCACCGAGCTCTTCGAGGTAGGTCTTGGTGGCGGCGTCCACGAAGCACACCTGCTCGCAGCCATTCTCAACACCCTTGTACTCGCCGAGCAGGGAGGCGGCGTAGTTGCCGCCGCACTTGGCGAAACCAGTGCCGCCAGGGCCGGTGCGGAACCACTTGTCTTCAACCCAGATGCTCACCGGCTTGACGCCGCCCGGGAAGTACGGGCCGGACGGGGAGGCGATCACGCAGTAGTCGACCTCCTGCGGGGCGCGCACGCCGAGGAACGGCTCGGAAGCGAACATGAACGGACGCATGTACAGCGTGTACTCGCGGCGGGACGGCACCCAGTTGGCGTCGCGCTTGACCAGCGCGGCCACGGAACCGAGGAAGTCGTCAATCGGCAGCTCAGGCAGGTACAGACGCTTGGCGGAGTTCTGGAAACGCTCGGCGTTCGCATCCGGGCGGAACAGCCAGGTGGAGCCGTCGGCATGACGGTAAGCCTTGAGGCCCTCGAAGCACTCCTGTGCGTAGTGCAGCACGGAAGCACCCGGATCCATCTTGAGCGGTGCGTACGGTTCGACGCGGCGGTCGGACCAGCCTTCGCCCTTGGTCCAGGTCATGTGGGTCATGTTGTCGGAGAACACCTGGCCGAAAGCCGGCTTGTCGATGAGGGACTGACGCTTCTCATCGGATGCGGGGTTGTCGTTCGGCAGTACGGTGAACGGTTCGGCGAGCTTGTCGAGCGCTGCCGGATCGTGGTGCGTGTTTTCAGTCATTACTAGCTACTTCTTCTTGACTTTGGCGGCCCGAAAGCCACCATATGGGGTGTGTGCTGTGCGCTTGTGGCGCGAGCTCTGTTGCATACTTTTGCACACCCATGTGTTACTCGTGTGGCAGAGTTCACATGGTGAAAAACGAAGAAGCCCGCACCGTTCTCAACGGCTGCGGGCTTCCACGTTTCAGTTATGTTCTGAATTGTTCGCTATCGAAGCGATCGACTCACTTGGCGTCGGCAGCCGGAGCAGCAGCGTCGGCAGCCGGAGCAGCAGCTTCCGGAGCGGCGGTGGACTCAGAAGCATCTTCCGGCACCTCAACGGTGACGACGGACTCTTCCGGGTCCTCAACGTCGAGCTCAACGCCTTCAGGCAGAACAACGTCCTTAGCGAACACCTTGGTGCCGTCGGTTAGGCCCTCGACGCTCACAACGATCTTCTCAGGCAAGTTGGCGACGTCAGCGCGAACCTTGAGCTCCTGAATGTCGACGAATGCCACAGCAGCGCCCTTCGGGGTGCCTTCAACGAAGACCGGCACCTCGACGTCGATCTTCTCGCCGGCCTTGACCTCAAGGAAGTCAACGTGCTCGATGATGCGCTTGACCGGGTTCTTCTGCACGTCCTTGACGACGGCCATCTTGGTGTTGCCGTCGAAGGCGATGGTGAACAGGGCGTTGGTGTGACGCAGGGCCAGGGTGGTCTCGCGCATCGGCAAGGTCACGAAGGCGGGCTCTTCGCCGCCGGCGTAGATGGTGGCCGGAATCTTGTTGGCAACGCGCAGACGACGAGCAACGCCCTTGCCGAACTCGGAACGGGCCTCGCCCTCAAGCTTAATGGTGGTAGCCATAATGGATACTCCTTGTAGTTTCGTTTCGTACTGTCTCGCTCAGACGCCACGACGCGCCGAAAGACACCCTACAAGGAGTGAAATACGCCGAGTCGATAACGGAAGCTGTGTCATGTGTCAGCACGCACACTTCCCTCGCCAAAGCAACAATTGTCAAGTATACGCCAACTCCGGACTTTGGCGCGGTGATGCTTCGATGACACTGCATCCCGGCCGTCCCAGCCACGTCAACGTACGGTTTCCGCGAAATAATCCCTAACTTTGTGAAGAACGTACGCTTACCCGTTCTCATCGTACGGTTTCCGCGAAATCGTCCGCCATTTCGTGAAAATCGTACGCTCAGCGACACTCAGTGTACGGTCTTTCACGAAGTTGGGGATGATTTCGAAAATAACGTACGATGGTGAGTACCGTATCGGGAGGTTGATATGACTCGTTCGGACGACGTCATCAATGAGGATGGCCATGACGTCATCGCCACACACACTCGCGTTGTCAGGGGTATGGCTGCGGCACTTGCCGCGATAGCCGCCACAGGAGCCGGCGTCACAGCCGCGGCCGCCAACGTCATGTTCACGTTCGCGCTGGACACCAAAGCCAAACGTTCGACGTTCAACATGCCGCACGAGGAGACGCCGAAAGGCATCGAATTCGACATGTCCGAGCAGCTTGAGGCCGCCCGGTGGTTCGAGGAGGCCAAGCAATCGGTCACGCTGCGCAGCCATGATGGATTGAAACTCCACGGCTGGCTGTTGGACCCGGATTGTTCCGACCCACAGCCGCATCTATACGCGATCTGCTGCCATGGCTATGCCGGAGAGCCCGCGGAAATGGCCAAATGGGCGCATCGCTATGCGCAACTCGGTTTTACGGTCCTGCTACCCGCGCAGCGCGCCCATGAGTTGAGCGAAGGGCGTTACGTGGGTATGGGATTGCTGGAAAGCGACGATCTGTTGGGCTGGGTTTCGCTGATCACCGCAGCTGATCCGGATGCACGCATTCTGTTGCATGGCAATTCGATGGGCGCCGCCACGGTGATGATGGCGGCCGGCGATGCGCGACTCCCCCGCAATGTCATCGCCGCGATTTCCGATTGCGGATACAGTTCCGTGGTTTCGCAGTTTACGGATAATGCCGAGGAGATGTTCCGTTTGCCGCACTCGTTGGCCGCGCTGCTGGTCAAAGTGGCCAGTCATGTGTCTAAACGCAAGGCCGGATACCGGTTTGAGGACGCCTCCTGTGTGAAGGCATTACGGCACGCGACTATTCCGATGATGTTCATTCATGGTGGAGCGGATACTTTTGTCAATCCGAAGTATCTGGACATCAATTACAACGCCTGCGCCAGCATCGACCGCGAGAAGCTGCTGATTCCCGGCGCCGACCACACGATGAGCGCCAGCACCGATCCGGACCGCTATTGGCGTCGCGTTAACAGCTTTGTTAAGCGGGTGTTTGGGCTGTAGTAGATATAGAGCTCGGCTCCCCTCTGTGAGGGGAGCCGCCAGCGAAGCTGACTGAGGGGAGCACCCGTGTATGGGCTACTCCCCTCAGTCTCACTCCGTTCGACAGCTCCCCTCACAGAAGGGAGCCAAGAATGGTTACGCGAGCAATTCCTTGACGGCGGCGATGACGGACTGCAGACTCTTCTTCGCGTCACCGAACAGCATCTGGGTGTTGTCTTCGAAGTAGAGCTCGTTCTGGATGCCGGCGTAGCCCATACCGCGGCCGCGCTTCATGACCACGACGTTCTGGGACTTGTCGACGTCGAGAATCGGCATGCCGGAGACCGGGGTGCCGGGACGGCGAGCAGCCGGGTTGGTCACATCGTTGGCGCCGACGACCAGAGCCACGTTGGCCTGCGGGAACTGCGGGTTGATCTCATCAAGATCCACGAGCTCCTCGTAGGGCACGTTGGCCTCGGCCAGCAGCACGTTCATGTGGCCAGGCATACGGCCTGCGACCGGGTGGATGGCGTAGGAGACTTCCACGCCGTGGCCCTTGAGCAGTTCGCCGAGGTCAGCGAGCTCGCGCTGGGCCTGAGCCTGAGCCAAACCGAAGCCGGGCACGAAGATGACCTTCTGCGCGTAGACGAGCTGAACGGCCAGATCGTCCGGCGTGGTCTCCTTCATGGTGCCTTCCGGACCGTCGCCAGCAGCGGCGGCGTCAGCACCACCGCCGAAGCCACCGGCCAAGACGGAGAGCAGCGGGCGGTTCATGGCCTGAGCCATGAGGATGGACAGGGTCACACCTGCGGAACCGACGAGTGCGCCGGCCACGATCAGGGCGACATTGTCAATCGCCAGACCGGACATAGCCACAGCCGTACCGGTGCAGGCGTTGAGCACGGAGATCACCACCGGCATATCGGCGCCGCCGATCGGAATCACGAAGACCAAGCCGTAGCACAGGGCGAACACGGTGGTCAGAATCGACCACAGCAGACGCTGTTCGGGCTGGACGCACAGCATGACCAGCGAGGCGACGGACAGCACGGCGAACAGAATGTTCCATACGCCCTTGCCCGGCAGGTTCAGCTTCTTGACCCACTTGATACCCTGCAGCTTGCCGGCAGCGATGAGCGAGCCGGTGAAGGTCACAGAACCGATGAGAATACCGAGACCAGCGGTGATGAGCACCACGATGTCCGGGGTGCCTTCCTTGGTCAGGATGTCGTTCAGGGCCACGAGTGCGGCGGCGCCACCACCCACGGTATTGAACACGGAGACCAGCTGCGGCATATCGGTCATCTTCACCTTCTTGGCGGAGACGACACCGGCCACGGCACCGATCAGGATGCCGACGACCAGCACCACCACGGCGACAATGTTCACGAAGCCCTTGGCGAAGAGCACGATGAACGCCATGAGCACGGCCACGACCATGCCGAACGCGGAGATCTGGTTACCCTTGCGGGCGGTCTTCGGCGAATTCATGAAATGCAGACCGACCACAAACAGGACGGCAGAGAACAGGTAGACGAACCAAGCGACGATGTCGATGGCGCCAACGGTTGCGGAGGTCATTACTTCGACTCCCCCTTCTTCTCGTTCTTGCTGGACTTGAACATCTCAAGCATGCGGTCGGTGACCACGTAGCCACCAACGACGTTCATGGTGCCCAGCACAGCGGCCAGGAAGATGAACACGTAGGCCAGCGGGCTATTGGCTTCGGCTGCCACGATCACAACGCCGACGATGACGATGCCGTGGATGGAGTTCGCGCCGGACATAAGCGGCGTGTGCAGGGTGGCGGGCACCTTGCCGATGACCTCGATGCCGATGAGCAGCGCGAGGACGAACAGGGTAATGGAAACGACGAGAGTAGGCATGGTATTCCTTCTTCCTTACTTCTCGGACTTCTCGGCATCGGCAGCAGCTGCCGGGGCGGCGGCGCGGCCGGCAACCACCAGCGCGTCGTCGAGTTCTTCGGTGAGATCCTGGCCGAGCTTGCCGTCACGCACGAAGTGCACGAGGATGTCGGCCACATTGCGCGAAAGCAGGTTGGATGCGGTGGTGGCGACGCCGGAGGCCAGGTAGGGAGCGCCGATCAGCTTGACACCGCCCTCGGTGACCTGCTCACCAACGGCGGAGCCCTCGACGTTGCCGCCGAGGTCGGATGCTGCGCAGTCCACGATCACGGCACCACGCTTGAGACCCTTGACGCCGGCTGCGGTGAGCAGCACCGGGGGCTTACGGCCCGGGACCTTGGCGGTGGTGATGATGATGTCAAAGCCGGCGGCCTTTTCGTCGACGGCAGCCTGCTGCTGAGCCTGCTCTTCGGCGCTCAGCGCGCGGGCATAACCGCCCTCGCCCTGGCCCTTGGAGAAGTCAAGTCCCAGATCAAGGAACTTCGCGCCGAGGGACTCGACCTCGCCCTGGGAGGCGGGACGCACGTCGTACGCGGTGACGACCGCGCCAAGACGCTTCAGCGTACCGATGGCCTGCAGGCCGGCGATGCCGGCACCGAGCACCAGCGCCTTAGCCGGGCGAATCGTGCCGGCGGCGGTGGTCATCATCGGCAGGAAGGAACCGTAAGCATCGGCGGCGGTGATGGCTGCCTTGTAGCCCATCACGGAGTTCTGAGAGGTCATCTCATCCATGGACTGGGCGCTGGAAAGCTTACGGGGCAGCTTTTCGATGGCGATGCCCACCAGACCGGCCTTCTCGAGCGCGGCCACGTAATCGGCATCGGTGAAGGAACCGAGCATGCCAATGACCCACTGGCCGGCCTTGAGCTTGGCCACGGTCTCGGCGGACGGTCGGTCCACAAAACCGAGCGCGTCGGCTTCGGCGAGCACCTCGTCACGGCTGGTCACCTTCGCACCGGCCTTTTCGTAATCCTCATCGGTGTAGTCGGCAGCAATGCCGGCACCTGCTTCAATCAGTGAGGAGACACCGCTCCTCTTCAGCCGGGTGACGATATCCGGCGTCAGCGCGACGCGGGATTCCGTTTCGGACGTTTCGTTCAAAACGCCGAACACCACGGTGGCTTCTGGGTTTTGCGCCATGAGAGCCCTTTCTTGTTCTGCTTCAAAATGGACATGGTTATCCGCATAGTAAGTGTAGCCGGAAGGTAAAGACCATGACTTGAGATTCCGCCAATCGAAACAGAAACGAACCCGAAATTAGTGAGAAATACGAATGTGTCCATGTGCATTGCGGATGAATTGCTCGGAAGCCGTCCAACAATCACCTGGCATCGATTAGCAACCAACCGCTCAATAATTATCGACAATCACCGTTTCGCAGCTCACGGTTACTCAACAATATCGGGACCTGTGCAATATTTTGCCACGCACTCCCCTAACCAGCCAGAATCCTACGGTTGCGTAAGGTGACGAGTTCGGTTTGGGCGATTACAATTTGAACTTTGAGAAGCGTTCGCCTCATGGCTGGACGACACTGAAAGGTTTACAGGAGCAAGACTTGTCGGTTATCAATTCCTTCACGCAGCACACTATCAATCTCACCCGTAAGGCGCTCAGGTTGGGATCCGACTTCGTCCACCCGGTCCACGACGACACCCCGGACGAGCCCGATTACCTGTCCAACGCCGACGTGCCGGTCGAGACCAATATCGCTTTGCCTCACAGCGACGATTGGGACGACGGCCACCTGACCGTCACCGACATCGACCCCGCCACCGGCCTGCTCACCACCTCCACCGAAGGCAATCCGCCGCTGGACGAAGGTACGTCCATCTACGACCTGTATGCGGACCGCGCCGAACGTATGGGCGATGAGCCGCTGTACACCTACAAGTCCGGCAACGATTGGGTGACCGTCACCGCCAACGAGTTCCTGGCTGACGTGCGTGCCGTGGCCAAGGGCCTGATTCATTACGGCCTGAAGAAGGGCGATGCCGTGGCATTCATGTGCCGAACTTCCTACGACTGGGACCTGACCGACGCGGCGATCATGGCGTGCGGCGGCGTGCTCGCCACCATCTACGACACCGATTCCGCCGAGCAGATTCGCAATATCGTCAACAACTCCGATGCCCGACTGCTGATCGTGCAGGACACGGACATGCGTAAGAAGGCGGATGGGGCCGTCGAAGAGTGCCCGTCCCTGGAGCACATCATCACCATCGAGACCGGTGGCTTGGACGAGATCAAGGCCTACGGCACCACGGTCTCGGACGAGGAGCTGGACGAGCGCATCGATTCGGTCAAGAAGACCGACCTGTGTTCCATCGTGTACACCTCCGGTTCCACGGCCGCGCCGAAAGGCGTGGAGATGACCCACGAGCACTACTGCCAGACCGCGCTGAATCTGCCGGCCTACATGCCCGATCTGCTGCACGACAAGAGGAACACCATCCTGCTGTTCCTGCCGCAGGCCCATTCCTTCGCCCGCGCCATCAACTACATCGTCGTCTCCTCGAACGTCCGCATCTACATCGCCACCGGCATCAAGACGCTGATCAGCGATCTGCAGGTGGCCAAGCCCACTCTCATGATCGTGGTGCCGCGCGTGCTGGAGAAGGTGTACAACGCCGCGTCCCAGAAGGCCGGCCACGGCCCCAAGGGCGTGGTGTTCGCCTCCGCCGTGGTGGCCGCGCAGAACTATATGAAGGAGGTCTCCGCCAATGGCAAGGCAGGTGCACTGACCCGCACTCGCCGCGCTGCCTTCGATCCGATTGTCTACTCTTCGCTGCGCGAAGTGCTCGGCGGTCGCGCCAAGTGGATTGTGGCCGGCGGTGCCCCGCTTGACCCGGAACTGCTGGCTTTCTTCCGTGGCGCGGGTGTGCCTGTATACGAGGGCTATGGTCTGACCGAGACCACCGCACCGTGCGCGTTCAGCCCGCTGGGTACGCCGTTCCACGCTGGTTCCGTGGGCATCGCATTCCCCGGATTCTCCCTGCGCATCGCCGAGGACGGCGAAATTCAGGTCAAGGGTCGTGCCGTGTTCCCGCGCTATCACAAGAACGACGAGGCCACTGAGCTGTCGTTCACCGAAGATGGCTGGTATGTCACCGGCGACTTGGGCCGTATCGACAACGATGGCTTCCTGTACATCACCGGTCGTAAGAAGGATCTGATCATCACTGCCGGCGGCAAGAACGTCTCCCCCGGCCCGATCGAGGAAGTCATTCAGCGTTGCGAGTTCGTCTCCCAGGCACTGGTGCTGGGTGATAAGCGTCCGTTCATCTCCGCATTGGTGACGCTGGACGAGGAGTCGCTGCGCCCGTGGCTGGCCGCCAAGGGCCTGGACGAGAACATGCCGCTGGAGGATGCCGCCAAGAACGCCGCCGTGCGCGCCGAAGTGCAGAAGTGGGTCGATCAGGCCAACGAGGGCGTCTCCCGCGCCGAGTCCGTGCGCAAGTTCATCATCCTGCCCGAGGAGTTCACTCAGGAAAACGGCCTGATGACCGCTTCCATGAAGGTGATTCGTCCCAAGGTCATCAAGCGCTACTCCACCCTCCTCAACACCCAGATGTACACCAAGAGGAAGTAGCTGCCCCATACCGATACGAGAACGCACCGCCATCCGAGGATGGCGGTGCGTTCTAAGTTTATGCCCCCGCTGGCGAAGCCGACTGGGGGAACACACCCGTAGCATCCGACCACCCTCCGGCGCTACGCGCCACCTCTCACCAGTGGGAGAGGCAATCAGACCACTGGTTGACAATGGGCTACCGCCGCTGCATGTCCGACGGGTAGCCTGCCTCGAGCTCCTGCTGAGTCAACGTGTATTCCGTGTACGGGATATTCGACGCCGCGGCCGCGGAGGATCCCCATGCCGCATGGACCATGCCCAGCAGCTGCGACCCGTCGATCAGATGGATGTTCTCGCGGCTCGCGAACGATATGGCCTGACTGGAGAAGCCTCCCGTGGTGATGTACATCATCTCGGGCATACCCTCCAGCACGTTGGCGTCGCTGAGCTGGCGGATTGCCGGAAGACCGACGTTGGAACTGACGTTGAGGCAGGAGCAGGCCACCAGACCGGTCACCCCGCCGAGCTCGGCATAGAAATCGAATCCCGGCTTGCTGGATTCGGTGACGAAATAGCCGTTGGCGCGGCACATCTCGATGCAGAAGGAGCGGAACATGTCCTTCTGGTTGAAGAACGCGCGGACTAGATCCATCACCGATGTGGCCTGTCTCGCCGAGTAGATCACGGACGCTCCAGTCATCTTCGTCTGCTCACGCGGGATGAGAGCCACGTCGTGGCCGGCCGCACGCAGCGCGGTCACCACCGAGTACAGTTCAATCGGACTCTTGGAGCGCACCCGCCAGCCGCCGATGGTCAGCTCGCTCCATGCGTCGATGATGCGCGTGTCGTTGGTGCGTTTGTCGCGTGTGCCGTCATTGTTGCTGGCCTCCCACATCGGGTAGTTGAGCTGGAAGAACCCCGTCGGATTGTTCTGGGATATCTTGCCGACGATGCAGCGCTTCAGCCAGACGGCGCTGATGTTGAACGCCCCGGCGAACTTGCTGCGCATATATGCGCGATACGCGTAGAACGCGATCACGACCACGACGATGAACAGAATGACTTCCATGAGAATCTCCTTGGACGACGACGCGGGTTCCGTGCGGCGGACCCGCACGGAACCCGCGTTGGGACGTATCAGTACGATGCGGCCATCGAGCGGTTGTGGATGAAGAACCCGTCGGTATCGGTATAGACGACCATCCAGAACAGGAATACGATCAGGGTAACCGCGATCTGTCCGATGGACCTTCCCGCGGAGATCGCCGCCACCACGGCGATAATGCAGACATTGGTGATGAACGCGTACAGCACGCTCTGCCCCACGTTGCAGAAGATACGGACCAGCACGCTGCGGTCCGCCTGTGATGTGATCAGGAACGGGAGCGCCACGATCAGGGCGACGACTGCAACGGCCGCAAGATAGATCAGGATGCGCCATACGATCATCTGGCTGTTGACCCAGTTGAACGCGTAGTCCACCAGCCATGCGCAGAACAGGGCAATCACGATCGTGGCGATCAGCGATCCGAGCAGCTTCCAGATCTTGTTGAACAGCTTCTGCTTGGCGCGGGCGTAGTTGGGGTCGGCGGCGATGGAGTATCCGCCCCGCTGGTAGGGCGAGAACAGGAACGGGCCGAACAGGCCGTTCAGCAGGATCATCAGCGGGGACTGGAGCGCCCCCTGCAGGATGAGCACCAGCAGACTGGTCAAGAAGAACGGACTGGTGGTGATGGCGAACAGCGAGGTGTCCACTTGCATGAACGAATTCAGCACGGCGAAGACGCCGCCGGCGAACGGCAGCACGCTCAATCCGTCGGCGAATTCCTTGCCAGTCTGCGGATCCATGCTGGTGCGGATGGCCATGGCCACGAACCAGAACCCGATGATGAAACCGGCGAACAATCCCATTTTCTTCATATTGCTTCTCTCTTCACTATGTGTCGGACGCTTATGCCACGGAGATTCAGACGAGCGCGGCGCTCAGGCTCGTCGCCATCGCGGCGATCTCCACCGATGCGAACAGCAGGACCAACGTCGCGACCACGTACAGGCCGATGCCCTTCTTCCGGCTGGAGGACACCGCGTTGTCGGCGGCCGCACACAACAGCGCGCCGACGAACATCACCAGTCCGGGTAGGAACGCCATGTTGAAGCTGGCGAAGATGTTCGAATAGGAGGTCGGCACAAGCGCCGTGTGGCCCATGCCGCTCAGACGCGACAGAATCAGCAGCGCGATGACGGCCATCATCGCGTAGCAGACCAGCTTCCCCACCATGATCCCGTTGGCGAGGACCGCCGCGTACTTGGCCGTCAGGTACATCACGATGAACGCGCAGAAGCCCACGAACGTGTACAGCAGGCCCTTCTGGGGCGTCATCATCCAGTCGTCGGGGACGTAGCCGAACACCGCCTTCAGGAAGAAGGTCTGTACCGCCCAGCAGATCGGCCATATCAGCAGGTTCGCCACCAGTCCGAGTCCCAGGGAGATGAAGGAGACGGGTTTCGCCGTCGGCGGGACGGGTGCCGGCCTGGCAGCCGGCCGCGGAGTGCCGGACGGCGAGGAGGGAGACGGAGACGATGGAGACGGGGTGCCGGACGGTGCCGTTCCGCCGCCCTGAGATGGCGCGGGCGTGCCCCACGCCGACGCACTGCCACTGGAATACGGGGATCCACTGGCCGAGGACGATCCCGTCGACGGCGAACCCGACGGCGTCGATCCGCCTCCCCGGGATGGCGCGGGCGTGCCCCACGCCGACGCACTGCCACTGGAATACGGGGATCCGCCGGTCGATGACGAACCGGCCGAGGACGAGCTGGCCCCCGAACCGGAACCGGACGCCCCATTGGAGGTGTTCCTCGTGTACGGCGACCCGGACGAGGAACCCGTAGCGCCGGAGGGTGCGGCGGGGCTGCCCCACGATGAGGCGCTCCCCCACCCGGAACCCGATCCGTTGGTGTTGCCAGATTGCGTTGCCATGATTGTTTCCTAGCTCCTTGCTCTACATTCAATGTCGACGTCTGCCGCTCGGCGGCAAGGATGACCTAACGACGGCTGAACCATCCCATGACCTTCTCGAAGCCCTTGGGACCGTTCTGCTCGCGATGCTCCAAATCCTGCACGATCAGGTCCACCGGCCCGTTGAAGGCCGGCGACGGGAATGCGACGCCGTACGTGTTCTGGAATCGATCCACGATATGCCTGCCGAATTTCTTCTCGTCCTGCACGAGCTTGAGCACATCCGAGGATTTGATCCTGACGCCGGACATCCTCGAGGCCGCGAACGCCGCGATCTCGCCGGTCAGTGCGTCCGCCTCGAACATCGCACTCTGACGGGAGAGCGCGTCCACGCATTGCACGTCGACGGCGAGCAGCACCAGGATGTCATCGAGCTTGCCTCCCGAAATGACGTTGTCCAGAACGCGCTTGATGACGTTCACACTTTGGGAGACCGGCAGCGCATACAGTTGCAGGTCCCGCCCCTGCGGCACCGACATCACCGCACCCGTGATCTGGTCCGCGACCTGGACGGTGAACGCCGCGGCCTGCGTTCCGGCTGCACTCAGGGGAAGGGTGGGGCCGCGCTGCGCCAGGAACTGCACATAGTTCGTCACGCGGGCGGGATCGTAGTGCTTCTGGCTGAGTTCGACCGCAAGCTGCTCCGAGGTCAGCTGGTATTCGATCAGGGGAACTCGCTCGGGAACGTGCACGTTCGAGCCGAGCTCCGAAAGCAGCTGGCTCACGGCGTTGTAGGCCATACGCCCCGCCTCGCCGACGTTGATAATCGCGATGCCATTGACGGCCTGATCGACTTTGCCCTGATACCACTTTCGCGGCAGGCGGAGCAGCCGGAACGCCGTGCGCGCGCAGTCGCATAGGACGGCGGGCGCGGGATTGGGGCCCATGGCCGTTTCCAGAGTCGTGGCAAGGAATGCGGAGAAGTTCGCGGCGAATTCCGGAGGCATCTGCCGCACGACCTGATCGAGGAACCGGAAATACGACTGGGGATCCGGCTGGCTCTGCCGTGCCTGATCGTTGAGCAGGGACAGCAGCAGACGGACGAGCCCGCTGCCGTAGCAGGACTGCAGATACGCCAATCGCAGGCCAGAATCGCGTTGCCCGGCGTACATGGTGCGGAACGCCTGATACGCCTTGTCAACGTTGCCGGACAGCACACCCGTGTCGGCCGTGGCGGAGGCGACCGAGGCGGCCTGGGGGTCGCCCTCCAGAATGATGAGCAGGTCGATCATGCATCCCAGCAGGTCGTTCGAGCTCAGCGTGCCCGCGAACTCCTGGACCAGCATGCCGGTTCCCGCGGTGTCGGGATGGTGCACGATCACCTTGATGATCTTGTCCAGCGCGTTCGCGTTTCGCTGCCCCAGAGCGGCCTGCATCTGCCGGGCGGGCATGCCCGGGCGGATCGCGGTGCCGCCCGCGGTGAGGATCGACTGGGCGGTCCACCGCGCATAGGCGTCCACCGTCCACGGCAACGCGGAACCGGGGGTGCCGTTCAGACCGAGGTTCACCTCCGGATTGTCGGTCAGCTCGTCGAACAGCACCACGTCCACGTTCTGCCCGATGGCATCGAACACGGCGTGGGCGATGTCGTAGGCCTGATCATATACGGCCTGTTTCGGATCCGAGGCGGTGAACACGTCGAACAGCAGGTCCAGCGCCGACTCGCGGGCGGTGACGGCATAGGAGCGGTCGTTGCGCGCGATGTACGCCAGTACGTCACGGAGCAGTTCGCGTTGGCCGTCATCCAAGAGATTGGCTCTGGCCTCGGCGAACAGCTGGTTCGCAACCTTACGCTGCACATCGGCACCGCAATGGTCGCGCATGAACGCCAATGCCTGTCCGGCGCTCTGGACGTCAAGTTCGTGGAATTCCATCACGCCAACGGACAGCTGTAACAGGTTGTAGGCGTCCGCCACACCACGATCCGCCGCCGTGTAATCGGTGGCGTCGAGGAACCGGTGGAATGCCTGCAAACTCTCGGGCGAATATTGCATGCTGTCCGCGACGAACTCGCACAACTGCTCGACCGTCTCGTCAGCCACCGGCTGCGGCAACGGCACCTCGTTGTCCATGTCGAACACGAAGGCGTTCACCGCAAGCGATGCCAAGGTGCCGGACATGCCGTCCACGGCGCGCACCACATGCGCGTCGGTGGCAAGCAGGTCGTATTCGTAGGTGGAGAACGGGTAGGTCAGCGACTGTCGCACCGGCAGCGCCATCTGGAGCGCGGCGACCCACATGTTGAAGTTCTCGGCGCTGTCCCGGATGATGATGCGGTGCAATGCGCCGTCCTGCTCACGGGTCAGGAAGCATGCGAGCATCAGTTTGAACAGGTCGGCGTGGTCCTCCTCCATGAGGAACTGCTGCACGTCCTCGAATCCGATGCTGTTGTTGCGTGCGAGGTCGAGCTGGGGTAGCATCGCGGGCCGCTTGTCGCTCCGGGCCAGTTCCACGTCCATGGTGCGCAGGAAACTCGGCGACTCCAGATACGCGCAGGGATAGGTGTCCATGGATCCCAGTGGAACCGCCGCCCCATGCGCGACGAAGTTGCCACCGCGTATGGATCCCTCGGGATAGTCGCGGCCGATATAACTGCACAATGCCATGCCGTACAGCCCGTCGGGGCCGGACAGCGGCCCGAAGTAGCTGCGTTTCGGATAGCATTCCTCCAGCTGCTCCGGCGTGGGCAGCATCGGGTACTGTGGGCCGGTGGGCGCCTTGTACTGCTCGAGCACGCCGACGCCGTCGCGGTTCTCGATCCACTGCGCCATCTGAGGCGAGTACGAGTACACCTGATAGCCCGATGATTGTCCCTGAATGCCCTGCTTGCACGACGTATAGATGATCTGTTCCGTCTTCATCCCGCTCGCATCCTTTCTTGGCTTTTGCTTGTCCGAGATATGGCTGTATGGCTCAGAGCACGTTGTTGAGGTGCAGCAGCCAGAACATGGCGTCTTCGATGCGCTTGGGGACCGGGGGCGCGATGGTGCCGTCGCTGGCGGGTTCACGACCGTACGCGGAGAACGCGAAGCAGTGGTTGGTCGTGTAGTTCATGTTGAGCATGTCGATGAAATCGACCGCATCCCATGCCGAGAGCAGGCCGCGCATCTCTTGGTCGACGGCGGATGCGTCGGCCTCGTCGAAGCTTCCGCGCTGCACATGCGGGGACGGCTGGGACAGCGCCGAGCCCGGCGGCAGCAGGCCCTTGTCCTCGAGCACGTCGAGCTTGGAGAACGCGGCGGCCACCGGGATGCCGATCTTCTGGTTCTCCTTGAGCCCCTTCTGGTTGCGGATTAGGTTGGCCACATGCTGGATGACCACCGACGGATCGGAATCGGATTCGTAGTCCGCGGAGATCGACGCCCTGATGGAGGTGTCGTCGCCGATGGAGCTGCGCACCGCGCGGTTGGCGAGCGGGTCGATCAGGAACACGATGCCGGCCGACTCCGCCACGTACTTGGCGACGACGTTCACCGTGTCCTGGCTGGTCCAGTCCTCGCCCGCAGAATCGAAGAACACCAGCATCTTCGGCTTGACCTTGTTGAAGAAACTGCCCGACTCCATCTTGAGCATGCCCAGGATGGGGCGGTTCTCCGTCATCGTGTTGCCGACCAGATGGGAGGTGGTCTGCGGGATCGGCTGGCCGCTGTACAGGAAGTCCTCGAACCGGGACCGGTACTCGCGCTGGTCCTCACTGCCGTACAGCTGGAACGTGCCGTGGAACGGATGGAACAGCTTCTTCATCATCTCGTGGATGAGCACGCCGACGTATGTGCTCTTGCCGGAGCCACGGGTGCCGATCAGCGAGATGATCATCGCCTCGTCACTGTCGATGGTGGAGGGCAGCACGTTGTGGCAGGACGGGCAGACGCGCGTGCGGCTGGTCTGGCGGCACCAGTCGCATACGGCGCTGTCCGGCATGGAGAACTTCGGGGTCTTCGGCGCGCGGAAGTGATGGGGGCCGATCGGGGCGGTGTTCAGATGCTTGTACTGGCGCATCTTCTCATCCGGCTCGCCGGCGCCCGGCGCGCCCACCACATTGCCGCTGGCGTCGCGCTTCGCGCAGATCATGCGGGATTCGCAGGCGAATTCGACGTCCCCGATGGGATGCTCGGAGAAGCAGAACGGGCATACGTAACTGAGTTTCATGATGTTATCCAATCTCTGGGGTGGTTCCGGTGGCCTGGACGAGCGTCGACGTCTGGTAGGCGTTCGCGTCCTTGAAGAACAGCTTGTAGTACATGCCCTTGTTCAGGGAGCCGTGCGGCAGCGCTATTCGGTGCGTGCCCGCCTCCGCGATCGGCGGGACGGACGCGATGAGCAGTCCCTGGGTGACGAACACGGGCAAGGCCGACATCTGCGCCCGCAGCTCCATCTCGGGCAGGGGTCCCGACGATTCGACGACCAGCGTGCCGCCGGTGATCTTGCCGAATCCGAAGGCCTTCTTGACCTCGATGCGGTAGGTCGCCTGAGTGGCCTTGCCGAAGGAGAAGGTCCGGTTGCTGCCGGCGGAGTACGAGGCGCTGTCCCCCGATCCCAGACGGGCGAACAGGCTGAAGTAGTAAGTGACGCGGGGCTGCAGGCCCTCCACCACGATCGCCTTGCGCAGGTCGTAAGTCTTCTTGTTCACGCTCTTCGTCGCGGTGCCGCGTTCCTCGGCAGAGGCCGGGTACCGGTCGGTACGCCATGCGAGCAGCACGCGGTCGCTTTCCTGCGGCCAGTCGAACATGACGGTCGCGCTCGCGCCGCTGGCGGCGATGTCCTTGATCTCGACGGCGCGCTTGCTGGAGACCGTGGCGCAGGCTCCGATGACGGCCTGCCCGTTCTTCACCGTGGCGCTGATGATGTGGTAGATCGAGTCGTCGGGCAGCGAGAACGTACCGGAGTCCTCGCCCGTGGCCTGGATCTGCAGCGGCATGGACACCGATTCGAGTTCCTGCTCCGCCGCCACGTCCCCCTCGCGGAGGGTCACCGTGCCGGTGGTGTAGTAGAACCGGGCGTCGCCGCCTTCGGGGACCTCCCATTCGAGGGTGAAGGATCCGTCCGGCTGCAGCTGCGCCATCAGGAAGTCGATGGGCTCGGGCGGCGATGCGGGGATACCCTCACAGGAGACGCCCTGCGAGTAGGCGATCTTGCCGTCGAGTCCCTTGTATCCGACGAAGATGGTGTAGTAGTAGGGGACGTTGTTCTTCAGGTTCTGGTCGAGCAGGCCGGAGCTCACCACATTGGATACGCGTTCGCCGTCGCCGGGATGCTGCGGAGCGTGATCGGTCCTGCGCCATGCCTCGAGGATGCCCG